>MDSX01041745.1_pt1 | contig 15991 bp, 14 predicted proteins | sample 811141 | NCBI WGS metagenome assembly MDSX01 (sample SAMN05326642, study PRJNA326480) | marine metagenome | isolation source: seawater | place: Atlantic Ocean: South East | collected 2010 | reverse complement strand
TTATAAGTTTTGATAAATCAACTGCTGTAAGACGTTTATGACCTAAATCATATTTTTTGGTCAGTGTGAATAGGTAATCAATTAAGTTTTTTTTTTGGATGTTGATACGAGTTCATTTTAATTGTATAATATATTATATTATGTCCTATGTGTTAGTATTGCTGCACAAGACTAGTTGAATTGCTACTTCACTTGCCTCCTGTGCTTGGATATGCACAAGGTATGAATAACATGTGTTCTAGAGAGTAGAACGGAACCACTTGCTACTAAACACCAGATGCCATGATTCGTCATGCAATAGCCAAGTGGAAGAATCATCCATTTTTCTATGGAGCTCCGTATTATGTGTTTTGAGTACGCTTTTGAAACACAAACACACTGTTATTGGGATCAGGAGCAACAAAAGCTTTCATTTTTTCGGCAAGATCACACTCTTCTTTTTTATTGTACTCAAAAAATGCATCGAACTTTTCAATAAGAATGACATGCAACTCATATTTTTCACATATCTTGACTAAATCATTAATTTCAACGACGCATTCTGTACATTTTCTTTCATCGTCTGGTAAAAGAACCTCAATATCGTCGTATGTTGATACATTTGTATGCTGTGGTACAGTCCCAATAAAGAATCCGTCTTCTACCAAAGATGTTGAAATTTTTTCTATAGTATAATTTGCACTCTGCTCATTTTTAAATGCAAACTGAATAGCAAATTGACAATTAACGACATCATAAGGAGGATATCCGTCCCAACTATGTGAAGTAAAATCATAACACAAAAAATGAGATCGACAATTTAGTTTTATGTTAGAAAACCTTTTCTGAGCTGCTAATATTGCTGTGTGTGAAATATCCACACCAACATAAAAAGATGGACTCGTAATTTTTATTTTCAGCAAATCTCCTCCTTGTCCACATCCCAAATCTAAAATTTTTTTACGTTTTCCCACGAATTTTTTAATGATGACAGACTTGATAAAATTGTGTGTATTACGAACTTTATCACCCTCAACCAAGGAACGAAGCGTCAATTGTTTTTCATCATAAAATTGTTTCGCGTCCATTTATTTTTTTAAAACGATTTTTTCCGCGATTTTTCCGCATTCTTTGAAATATATGAAATGCTTCTGTTTTGATTTATTGAACTAACTCGTTGAAGAAAATCTCGCTCTACAAATAAAAAAAAAAATTATTAAACAAATGTATACACTCACTTATATCGTGCACTTATTGATATTTGTATATGTGTTATTTCTCCTTATTTTGATGATAAAGTTTTCAAAAGGATATGAAAAAGTACTTCTGTTAATAATTATACTTCTGTTTGCATATTTAATACTATGTTCGAAAACTTTTTCAAAATTTTTAAGAACATTTTCAACATTTTCATCATCATCTGCTACAGTTCCTATCGGAGCAGGTTGGTCATTTTACTTAAACAAAAAAATAGACGCTAAAAAGCTAATCCAATGTCCATATGTAGGTTTGCTCAAAAATGGAAGATGGGGGGCAGGCACTCTGATCAAAGACATAACGACTGAGTTACAACAACAAAATATGAGCTTGCCATCGCACCCGTCTGTAGAAGATGGAACATTAGGTGGGTGGATTGCATCCGGATCACATGGAACTGGCGGAAAGCGTTGGAAACCAAATTTTGGGAATATTCATGTGAAAAATATTGAGACAGGTGAAATATCGGATATAAAATACAATAAAATATTTAACGATGATACACCTATTGACATATGTAGAAAGCATTTAATTCTTGATGTTGAAGTTCATCCAGTTGAAGATGTATGGACAAAAAAGATCGCATTTAAGATGTTAAATACCCAAGATGCTCGCTCTTACTTATCGGACGATTCCTATCTTTGCATGATGCAAATTGGCAGTCGCGGGACAATGATATTAATGTGGGTACCCTTGAGCGAAGAAGATGATTTAGAAATCTCTCATATAGACCCACACTTTGGTTCTCAATTCGGATTATGGTTTCAAGCAGATATATTATCTATTCTACAATCTTCAGATGCTAGAAATAAGGAGTGGTTTAACTTTCCAGTAGAACCTGCTGCAAATTATACTTCAAAAGTAAAACTTAGTGATGCAAATAGATTCACAATTGAGCCACCAACTCTTTTTACACCAATTGGCTTAGCTTTTATAAACTTTGAAGTCTTCGTTTATATGACAATCTCTGCTGAAAAGTTATATGAACTTTGCAATGCTATAAGTGATCTTTTTACCACCGATATAAGAGGACGATTAGAATTACGCGGAGGTTATAAAAAACTGTTTCTTGATTTTGTTGTCTTAAAACATACTGAGATCACATTTATTTTCACAACATTGCTCCAAATTTTAGGTCCTCAAAAAATCAGATTACACAAAGGAAAGGCACAAGTTAATACATTTCCATTCATTACAAGTCCACCGACTGAATGATTTTTCATGCATCACAAGCGAAAGTGATTATAGTCATTTTCACACTTGAAATCTGGGTGTTCAGTTGCATATGTTTCATAATTACTATAGCTAGGGTCTGTACAACCGTAGATTGTGTAATCATTTCTCTGAGTCACTTGTGGTGTTTGTGAAACGGTTGGTTGGATTATATTGTTTGATACGTCAAAACCATATACTTTAAGATCGGAAATTGCAATGAATCCATCATCTTTTTTTATTTTCAGATATGAACCAGCTCCTACATTATCACATTGAATATTTATATCTTTGGGTGAAATATCGAATGAAGAATCTGCGTTTCTTACTCCAATTTTACATACTGTATCATTTGATATATCATTCGGGTCATTATTATCTGAAACATAAAAATCTAAATTATCTCCTGCCACGTGTAATGTTGTATATTTCAGGTTTGTAATAATTTTCCGATCTGTATTTGTATAGTCCTGTTGGTGAGGCGCGAGACGAAATACCATAAAATGATCTCCACTTTGCATCCAATCTGTACTCCCAAAGTTTCCGAACTTCCAAGGCTTGCTTGTGTTTGTATTTGGTATGCATGGAGGTATTGCTCCAGTACTAGGGCTTACGATTCTACACGGATTAAATCCTTCTCCTTCGCCGCTAGTTTGTAAATTATGACCCAATTCACAAGTACGATTAGAATTTTGAAGTAATTCAAGGTTTTTGGTACACCAAGTGAGGTTTTGCTCCAAGTAACAATCATCGCTGTTATCGTAAGCAGTGTCGCCATGATCATATTCACATTCTGTACCACCATACAATGCAGGAGCTGTAATCGAATATGTTTTAGGCAGATTGGGCCTACACGCAGACCATGATCCTTGACAATTTTGAGGAGCACAAAATCTTCTTTGCTCACCATCATTCGCTTCACAATCCAAGCCACCGTATAACGAGTCAGAGGTAATTGTGTATTCTTTCATTCCATTCACATCGCATACACTTGACCAATTTCCTTGACAATCTTGAGAAGAACACAATCGTCTTTGTTGATTATGAGTAAATGAACATACCGATCCGCCATTTTGTGCTTCCTGTGTAATCGTAAATGTTTCCATACCATTTACATCGCATGTGTTAGACCATGATCCTAAACAATCTTGGGGAGGTGTTGGTGTTGGTGTTGGTGTTGGTGTTGGCGTTGGCGTCGGCGTTGGCGTCGGCGTTGGCGTCGGCGTTGGAGTTGGCGTCGGCGTTGGAGTTGGTGTTGGAGTTGGCGTTGGTGTTGGCGTGGGTGTTGGAGTGGGTGTTGGAGTGAGTGTTGGAGTGGCTGTTGGTGTGGGTGTTGGTGTGGGTGTGAGTGTTGGTGTGAGTGTTGGTGTGGGTGTTAGAGTCGAAGCAATATCTGGAGTAAGTGTTGAAGCTAAAATATTAGAGATAATACCTCCTCCACCTCCAGATCCTTCATTAGGATGAATATAATCGGGATTCGGACCCCTCGTAACATCATGTATTCCCAAAAATCCTCCAAGAAAACCACAATCAGAAATAGATATCTTATCAGCAGATGTCGCTTCTTCAACACCCCAAACTCCAGGAAAAGTGCCAAACGCTAGTGCACCACATTTCTTCAGATTGATTGGACTTGACATTTACTCATAAAAATATTTATTTTCGTGTAACTCAAGTTTCCGAAAATCAAGTTATGTCATTCAAATCTTTTTACATTCAAAAACTTGAGTACATTGTCATGTGTTTTCATAATGTGTTCAGAATAAAATTAAAAAATAATAAGAGGAGAAAAATGATACGGCAATTTTCATTGAAAATTATAGAATATATAAAATATTGTTTCATAGATCCCGCTGATGATGATGAAATTCTACCAGAACTAGAACTCAAGTACTTCAATATGGCAGGTATTGCAGAATGTATTCGACTTGCGCTAAAATACTCTGCAATTCCGTTCGAAGATATACGCATAAGTAAAGAAAAGTTTAGTCAGATAAAACAGAGTTTGTTATTTGGACAAGTTCCACAATTAATTGTAGACGAAGATGAGGAAATTCATCAATCAAAGGCTATTTTACGATATGTAGGAAGATTAGGACACCTTTATCCAAGCAAGGAACCATTAAATGGTGCAATTGTAGATCAATGGATTGAACTGCATTCTGAATTCATGTTTCCATTAACAATGAGCATGTATCCAGAAAAAATGGGGTTGGAATTGAATGAAAACGACAAGAAAAAACATCGTGTGTGGTGTATTAGCACACATATACCAAAATATTTAGATTTTCTTGAGAAAGAACTAGATACTGAGCAATTTTTAGGTGCAATGGACGAACCAAGTATTGCAGACTTTTGCTGGTTACCAACATTACAGTGGTTAACATCTTCTAAATTTGATGGATTACCACCTGATATTTTGAATGATTACAATAATTTAACATACTACAAGTTAAATTTAGAACATATTTTGGAAGAGGAAGCGTCAGACTCTGAATCCTAGATTGATGATTTTTTTTTGAATCTAAAAATAAATGAGATATCCTGGAGTAAATACTATTACAGACTTACGATTTATAGACCTTCATCAACGACATTGGGAAGAAGTAGACAACCATTCAGACGGGAATTGTTTATTTGAAGCTGTCCTAGATTCTGCCAATTATTATCTACACGCGGATCATGACCTCAACCGATTATTTAAAGGTAATGGTTCATTACAAAGACCTCTTACACACGCACAAGATATGAGAAAACATCTATCCAACTTTAATAAACTTTGTTTACAAAATAAGCAAGGATTTTCTCAAAGTGAAATCGCATCACTAACTAGATCATCAAAAGTGTTAACTGCTAAAAAAGGAACAGCTAAATGGGGAACAACCGATGAAGTTAATAGAATTGCTCACCAATATAATATAGCTATAATCATTTATTCTGAACCAGATCAAATATGGACATCTGCGGTGCCGAGAAGTGTTGAAATAGGTGACATGAACAATTACATTGTAATTCTTCTTAAAGGAAGTAAAGATAAAAGGTCATCTACAAGTTTGCAAGGTATACATTATGTTGCTCTCGTTCCCACGGCTTCTTCATCGTCGAAAAGACAAATTAAAAGTGAAACACCTACAAGCAAGAAAAAAAAGGTAGAAAAAATGGAAGTACTCGTCGTTTGCTCTAATGATGAATCTGAAAGGTTGACCGATTCTAATGACTTTGGGCAACAATACATGCATATTATAGGAGAAGCATATAAATATTACTGGAATGTATCTTTCCTTAGTCCAAAAGTAAGCGCATCTGTAAACCATATCAAAGGTTTTTTCCCACAAGATGCTCCGAATACGAAGTTTCATATGATTTGGTTTTGTGGGTGTGACGCCATTTATTTCAAAGAACGTCCGATTGTAGCCGTCAGTGAGATTTTGAAAAGATTACACGAAAATGGCCAGATTTTATTCACTGATACGAGAGGAGCTTTTCCACATGAAAAAAATGTAAAATTCCCAGGCGGAATTCTGTTGCCTATCGAAGCATTTGTCACATACGAAAAAAAAGAAAAAGAAGAATGGAGAAATCAATTAAATAGTGCACCAAATGATACTTTTTTACAAGAAATCGCAGCCAACTCTTTAAAAATATATGAAGAATCTCGAAAAATAGCCAATGAGTTTATAAAACACTTTACATTTGATGAAAGCGTTGGATTGTACAATAAAATTGAGTAATCTGAATTTAAAAAAAATATATTTCTCTGTGGTAATGAAAGCTGCAAATCGCACAGAATTATTGGATAAAGTTAGAAAAGAATATAAAAAGTATGAAAAAAGTTCGGATAAATTAGAAAGTATATGCGTGGTTTCTTGCAAAATAATCAAAAACACTCATGCATATCGTTTGGAAAACAGAATTTTGCAAACGTCATAAGCTTACCGCATGAAGATGGAATATGTGCACGGATGTTGACCACTGAACAATCGTACTGCTACAGAGGTCGCAACAACGATCTATGTCGTGATTGGATCGGTGTCCGCAAATACGCTTTACAGCCTCATAAAATCGCATCAGCTACTATATTACAAACTCATTCCTGTGGAAGAGAGAAAACAATATCAACAAAAATTGCACGTTTGAATCATTGGTGGGGCGCGGTCAATACTGCCTATTTTCGTGAACCTATTTCTAAAACAAACGGATAAAAGAAGGATATGGATCAAGATTGAATATGCATCAAGAAATGCAACCTATGGCGGGATGTTCCCAGTAAGGAATCATGATATATTCTTAAACAATTTACTTGGAATACTTTGTGTAAATGTACAAACATTCAAGTAATTGAGCATACTAAACTCTTGATACTCGATACTTTTTCCTACTTCAGAATCAATGTTTCTCACTTCAATCGCATTTTCAGATGCCCATTTGTTTAACATCTCATGTAATTGCCGTAAAACTCTTGGCAATATTTGTTTTGAATTATCGAGGTTCCAATTTCCTGGATAATTATCCCCCATGTCAAAAGTAAACAGCGTTAAACGTAAGGCTTCATCTGCATAAACATAGGGAATTCTCAATCGTTGCCAAAGAGCTCCATGACACCTATGGGACAAAACACGACGAAAGTTTACTTGATTTTTCTTTTCAAGAATGTTTGTGCAGTTTACATCCAATTTCAAGAAGTCGCGCAATTGAAGCTTTAAATTGAGATTCCATGGTAAATACACTTCAATCAAAATTTTGTTTTCAATTGCAGTAGAGTTCGTTTTTACCTCAAATGCAATATTATCAGCTTTATCAACCCTTAATTTTATCCACATGGGACGACATGTTTCAACCTTACTTTTATTGGATATACTCTCTAAAATATCTGAAGGAAGACGTGTTATATCTCCGGGATTGTAAATACATTGATCTCGTTTCATAAAACACGGTTTCGGACAAGTTGTAGAAGAATATTCGATGCATTTTTCATGTGCAATACGCACAATATCTCTCATAGAAATACTATCATCTGTATTCGTAAAGGCCAACAACTCTTTAATAATTTCAAAGTGATTCATTTATTATTATTACACAAATAAAATATCGGATCATTACAGTAAAAACTTTAGTCTTTAAAAAAATATTAACGCATTGTCCATCTATTATTACATTTATTGCAAGTACAGAAAACAGTTGAAGCTTCGTCTGCAGATCTCGTTTGCTTCTGCTCCCACGAAACCTCAGCACTTCCACATCTCCTACATTTTAACGTTGTATTATATGACTTATCATTCATCATATCATATTTTTCTTGTAGCATAGATTCAAACCTATCTCTTCGAATACTGCTTTCTCTCTCTATGTCTTCTATGATTGTGCCTTGTGACATTTCCGAATCAGATTTTACCACTAAATTCGATCCGTATTGTGCAAGACTGTGATTTTGTTTCAAATTTAATATGATTTGCTGACATTTATCTGAGTATTCTGATATATCTCTGCAAATGGCATGTATAGAAGCTTCGATATCTCTAGAAATCATAACATTTTCCACATAGTTGTCTAACAATACAACCACAGATTGCCTTTGTAATACAGGAACAGTTGTCCATGAAGTAAGCATTTATGTATCAAATGATGTTTTGAAATCTGACGATTATTTTTTTCACTCTTTAAAAAAAATGAATTCATCGTCTGTACTAAAATTAGATTACGCTTACACCCCATTGGACAAATTTGAGATTGGAAATTTCAAGGCAGGAAAATTCATATTTTATGTATTGGTACTTGGTTCATTGATGTGCTTTCTCTTATTTCATAAATTGTTAAAAAATAACATTTTTAAAAAGCATCACATTTTTCAACAATTCAAAATAATCGAAATATTGATTTATTTTACTCCTATTATAGTTATCATATATTTTGATACTAAATATAGTACATTCTCACTTAAAAATATGATATGTAATCTGTTTCCTTTTATAAAAGAAGAACAATTCAAAAAAATAAATCCTTATCTTAATTACATACTCAGAATTATAGGCGCTTATGGAATCATTCAAGTTCTTGCACAAGACTTTGGAGTAAAAACTGGGGAAAAACAGGGTGATGTTATGAAAATTGACATGATACAATGGCTCATTTTCACAGGAACGGCGTATTCTCTGACAAATAATCGGAGTGAAGCAATGCTTGCAGCGACCATATACTTTATTCTTAAATTCATTATATCAGACGGTAAAACAAAACCTGTTTGTTTTGATGATGTTTAAAAAAAAGGCATGTACTCTATATTTGCGTTTAAACTTGTAAATTTATAAATTATATTTTGTCAAATGAAAACAGGTGTTGATCTATTAGAAAATGATAAGTTTACTCCGATACAAATTGACTTTTTGCGTAAAACTGTTGCCATCATGAAAGTTCTAACAGAAGAAGCAATGAATTCTGCAGAAAAATTCACAAAATCATGTGGAAGAACTATTGTTACAGGAAACGATATGTATTATGCATTAATGTTTGAAGCACACGAGTTTTTTGAAAAAGACATAGATCAGAGATTTTTCGAAGAACTCAGCATTGAACATCAGCATACTTACGAAACTGACGACGAAGATGACGAAGAAGCCGAAAACCTGACTGAATCCACCGAAAACGAAGAAGCATATATTCTTGATTGTAAAGTATCTGAAATGAAAGAATTTCATGATAAAGTAATAATGTATGCAGAAGAATGGAGAAATTGGTTTCCAGAAGATCCTGTACAGATGATGATTAAAAATGCAATTGACAAAACACAAGCAAAAATAGATGGTGACATGCAATGAAATCATTCAAACTCATCAAAAACTGAAAATAATAATCATATTTTTAATGGTAAAGTAATTGAAATGTATTTTTCATCACAAAGTGACAAGGTAAATGTTAGCGAATTCATAAAAAATGGTAAAATACAATAGTGAACGTTATCACAATGATCCTATATAAGTCGTGAAACAATATATCGCGTCGCATAAACAAGATTCTGAAAGCAAAGTCTCAGCGCAAACCTGCAACTACAATGGAGCTTGTCGGGTGTTCGAAGAATCAGTGTCACCTAGAAAAACAGTTTAACGAGTATATGAATTTGAAACCGAAGATTTTTCTGCTGCAGGATTATTTGTTGCAGAATCTACCGGCGCAGATGTTTCTGAATGGTATGTTGTCGACTTTTTATGTTCATAAAATCAATTTTTTCATTAAGACTTTCAGTTCATCATTTCCAACTTTGATAATACATACATTATTATGCACTTCTTTACATATTCCTTGTTCGCAACCATTGCTAGTTTTAAATTGAATTTTAGTTCCAATTAAGTTTTGTATCACAGTGTCTCTCTTCTCTAATATTTTAAAACTCATACTTTGTAGAACTTTCTCAGGATGATTTATTAATGTGTTGACATCAACTCTATAAGCAATATGTGCTTGTTGTGGCATTTATAATACATGATATTTTTTTGACACCAGATGCATTCATTTCAAATAATATGTTACACAACATGTGTTTATGTTATACATTTTTTCAAAACTTATTGCAAAAAAAAATAATTCAATTAATAAATAAAATGTGGAGCATATTATGCATGGGAATGTTCATGCAAAAAGGTATCACAACAAGTAATGGCTATCATAAAGTTATTGGTAAAGGACCACCTGTACTTTTATCATCTGGAATATATGGAATTATGCCGTCGTTTATGTATAACGATCTAATACAAGATTTGAAAGCAAATTTAACATTGGTATTGCCAAACGGGAAACCCATAACATCTGATATCGTAAATGAAATGACAGAATTATTGAATGTAAAAACAATAGGATTTTTAAGTCATTCTAGTTTTGATAACACAATATTAGAAAACGAAAATGTTGAAAAGGCAGTCATAATTGACCCTATATCTTTTCCAACGATACTTTCATCCTTGCCGTTTTTAGAACCGAAGCAAACTTATCCACTTATGGATACATTACTTATAGAAACACATTTGTCAACAACAGAGCTTATTCACGAAAAGTTCAAAATGGACGTTGATTCGAGAAGTGTACTTAGATACGAAAATGTAGGTCATGCAGATATTTTAGATGATATGTGGGCAGATTTTGCAAACAATATAGGTATCAAGGGGGCCTCTAACAAAGGAGGCTCTAAAAAAATACAAGAAAATGATATATTGCAAAACTTCAATGCATGGAAATTTGACAAAAATGTTGGAAATTTTAAAGACACTAGAAAAACATATAGAAAAGAAATTGCAAATGAAATAGTAAAACATTTTTTACCAAAGAAGCTTCTTTTGTTGAATTAAAAAAAAAATATAGTCTTTAAATAAAAGCAATGACTATGGTCACAAAATTTACAGATGCAGTAAAGAGTATAAAGATAGCAACATGGATCATCTTAGCAATAACGCTTATCATAGTGAGTGGCGCCGTCTTATATGTACAATATAATCCAAGCATTTTGGAACAACGCAATATTAAATCCACGAACGAATCTATTATGTATTATACATTGTTTGGGGTAATAGTATTTGCAGTTATAACATACATGGCCGTGAAAATAGACATGTCTGCTGTATACACGATGAAATGTAGACATGGAGCAGATTATAGAGAGAAGCTGACTGATCGTGAACATGTGTTGTATAGATTGTGGCATTCTATACCGATAGTAGGAGACTTAACAAATATTGTTCTATTCCATACATGTTCGCGAAAAAGTGCTATGCCAATATATACAGAATCAACCGATTAATCAAAAAATGATACATACTACATTTCTGTGGAACATTTGTAACTAAGAAATGAGAGGTGCCGATTTTTTCAACGCATTTTTTTTCGGATAAAATGCAAAATCTAGAACTGAATGTTGTTAAAAGAAGAGCAATCTCTACAGAAGATTTAGAAAACCAAATACGAGAAGACCTACAGAATCTGTGCAATTTAGTAAAACTGCAAACTTTGAATTTGGACAGTCACATTCTAATATGTCAACAACGCTATGAAGAATACCTATACAGATGGAAGCAAATCATTATCATAATACAAGCAATCATGATCATCAACATATTCTTTTACACTCTATTCTTTTACACTCTTCCACTCTGAAAAATTATTATTTAAACTGAAGTGAGTATAATCGCCTTTTTATTTTTGCATGAATTCTAACATTGTCGATAGTAAATTGTTTGGATTCGCAAACACACTTTCACTTGTAGATCCTTCTTCGTCACTGTGTTCTTTTTTCAAACTCAAACGCGTAGCTATGTTCATCGCCATAAGTTCTTGTAAAAGAAGTTTAAATGCGTATGGCATTCGCACATCGTGAACATCATCAGATGATTTGCAATTATTGCAATATGCCTTTTTATTCCTCAATAATGTTTTCTCTGCAGCAGGATGTGCAAGTAAACCGCATTTTCCACAAACAGTTGCAACAAACGGGTCAGACTGCTCGAATAAACGTTCTGAAAGCACATTTGCACATCCATGCGAAATAATGCAATCTCGTTCCATCTCACCAAAACGTAAACCGCCTTCACGAGCACGACCTTCAACAGGTTGTCTGGTAAGAATTTGAACAGGACCACGAGAACGAGAATGTTGCTTATCGTGAACCATATGCTTCAAACGCTGATAATATGTCGGACCAATGAATACTTTTCCTTTCAATTGTTGACCTGTCATTCCATTGTACATGACTTCTTCACCCAATCCGTCGTAACCATTTGCTTCCAGCTGTTCGCTAATATGTTTAATCGACACACCTCGAAAGGGTGTCGCATCACCTTGACAACCTTGTACACAACAAAGTTTTCCGAGAAGACATTCCATAAGTTGGCCAATAGTCATACGACTTGGAATTGCATGAGGATTCACAATAATATCCGGTTGAATACCGTCTTTAGTAAAAGGCATATCTTCTGCAGATAATATGATCCCACAAACACCTTTTTGGCCATGTCTCGAACTCAATTTATCTCCGACAACAGGAGTTCTTGTTTTTCTGGTTCTGACTTTCATTAGTAACGATCCATCTCTATTCTTTGATTGCATTACAGCGTCTACAATAGCTTCTTCCGACGTTTTTACCATAACACTTCTATCTCTTTTCACTGATCGTCGTGTACCTTCTCCAATTTCTGTTGTGGTAATTGTTTTTCCAATAATAACATCGCCTGCATTTACTTCTGTTCCAATTGGCAATGTACCGTCATCTTCAAGTTTGTCATAACAACCAACTCTGATACCAGAACAATTCACTTTTTTAGGATTTTCAAACTTTTCAGAATCGGCACCATTTGTACGTTCTTCATCTTTATATGTTTGGAACTTTACAGATCTGAATAAACCACGATCAAGTGCTTGTTGATTCACTATTAAAGAATCTTCTTGATTAAATCCAGAATAACACATTATAACAACGATTGCATTAACACCAGTTGGAGCTTCAGATGTATGCAATATTTCATCCATTCGAGTTGTCACAAGTGGTTTTTGCGGAGAACACAATATATGCGAAACTGCATCCATTCTCCGGTGATAATTCAAGGCATATATTCCTACAGCTTGTTTACCCATAGCAGATTGATAACAATTTCGAGGTGCTTGATTATGATCAGGAAATACAATTAAAGACGCACATAACCCGTTAATTAAAGAAGCATGCAATTCATAGTGAGTATATTCCGGACTTGGAGATTCGACGGATATTCCAACTCGTAAATCCATTTCTTCTTGTTTATCTACATATTCAATTGCACCGTTGCTCACAAGATGGTCCCATAAATGTTCATAACTTGGAGCACTTGCAATCAATTTCGATACTTCTGGTAATTTCGATGCAATAAACAAAGGACGCAATAGACAACCTGGGTCAGAATCAATGGATATCGCTCCATCAACAAAAGATAAAGAAGCATCAAAAGGAATCAAACTTTGTCGTCGTAAATCGCGAAGTTTATGCAATAATTGTTCCCCCTCTTTCTCACTTTGAGTGTACATATAAAGTGCACCATTTACAATCACAGGAATTCCATTTGCACGGACACTATCCGAAACTTTTAACAAAGGAATCAACTCAATTTCTTCGATGCGATCCAATTGTTCTTTAATAGCACCAGAATATGTTCCTATTCGAACATGAGACATCATAGCCAAATTTTTCACCAAACCACAAGAAGTACCTTCTGGTGTTTCAACTGGGCAAACGATGCCCCAGCTCGTATAATGTAATTGACGAGGTTTAGGCGCCTTTCCTTCACGATTAATTGGTGTATTAATTCTTCTTAAATTTGAAATTGATGCAACACTTGTCATCCTGCTCATCATCTGCGCTACACCAGTTTGAGCAGTGTTTCCTCGTTGTACTCCCCAATTGCCTGTAGAAAATGCGTACTTAAATGCACCAGTTATCTTCTTGTGATTAATCATATCGCCTAAATTTGTATACTCCAGCTTATTCTGATCTAATAATCTATGTAATTGGGAAGATAAAGTCTTCAAATATGTTCTGTACACCTGTCTGAATAGTAGAGACATCAACATACCTGCAGTGTCAATGCGTTTATTCGCATAATGATCACGATCATCACATTGAACATGGCCGGTATAAACTGCAATAATTTTTCTGACCATGAATCCCAAATAACAAGCTTTAGCACGATTGACATCGTCAGTAAGAAGCAGACCCATATGCGGTAACATTTCGTTTGTAATAATATGTTCCAAGTATTTCATTCTTCTTTCTTTTGTCGGCTCCTTTGTACCCTCGCGACCCAGCCAATCTAACAATTCATCTTGAGTCATATCTGATGTTGTATCATTATCTAAAATGCCACATAACAAACGACTTTCTTCCGCATCTAGGTCACCCATTATTAATTTTAAAGCCTCATCACGTGTATTGACACCAAGAAGCTTGAACAATGCTAAAATTGGAATGTGCATGTCAATGAATGGAAGACTTGCAACCATCTCTGGCGTAGCACCTTTTTTTGTGTTGGTAATGTATAAGTACAAAGTAGATGTTGATCGCATTTTAAGTTCATGACAAGAACGTATTTCACATACGAGTTGATACTTTGAAGGCTGCTTCACATGAAAGATGTATGCTTGATTTGTATGCAATTTTTCTTGGGCTAATAAAGCTTTCTCGATCCCATTGATTATAAAATATCCACCTTGATCTAACCTGCATTCATGTATTCTTTCAGCTTTGTATGTATGACAATATGAAGACCCAACCATTACTGGCAATCTGCATAACAAAACTTCTCTAAAAACACGTCTTTCATGCTTCTCTTTGCATTTTATATCATGTACTACATCAACCATGATAGCAGATGCATAAGTTGCACTCCTCATGCGGGCCATATGAGGCATTATAGGCCTATCGTATCCGTCACATTCTTGTAGAACAGGCTTCTGCACACTTACATTACACAATGCAATTATATGTGTCGTATCACCTTGCGTCAAATATATTTCAGAAGATTCTTGAACAATATGAGGTAAAGAAGTTGTCATAAAATTATCAAACGATTCTATTTGATGCCGAACACAACCATATTTATCAAAGTAAGAGCCGATAATGTACCAAAGTTCAGACTCAGAAAGCATTTGATCTTTTGAATTTTTTTTTTAAACTGATGACAAGTTTGCGTATTTTCAAAAAAAAATAACAGCAATATAAAAAATGAATATTAATCATCAAGTATTCACTGGTATATTTGCAGATGAGTTTGGGCAAAGATTTCTCATGATGATAGGGGAAATAGTTGATAATGCATTCTATGACTTGTTTCAGTCTTGCGTCCCAGCTAATATTAAAAGGCTCCAAGAATGTCTAGGAAAAGTTACATATTGGGATAAATCAATATTACAAGGAGAATGTGAAAAAATTTCGTTTGTAGATCATGAAAATCTTTTCAAACAAAGTTACATAAATTATGTAAAACAATTGAAAGGTAGTAATCAAGTAAAGATCAGTGTGAACATGCCGAAATTTGAAAACTTTATCCACTCTTTCTTGATAACAGCTTCAACAAATAAATTTCTTTGCGATGGAAGATTCTTTAATTGTGGTCCTTTAGAACAGAAATGCGTCTGCATGGAAATCGCAAGAAATACACTTTATGATTTTTTAGGTGATGAATATGTAAAAATAGAAATAAAAAAACCAGGATCAAGTGTTGTATCATCACAATCTATGCGCAAATATAGAGGTAACAAAGAACCTACTATAAAAGAAGAATTAAGTGATGACGACGATTCTATTGCACCCGAGGATTCTGTGTCTCAATTGGGATATAGTTATAATAGAGACAGAAGAAAAAATGATTACAGAGACGACAGAAGGTCCGATAGCAGAGATGATAGAAGTAACATAAGAGATGACAGAAGTGACATAAGAGACGATAGAAACAAAAGAGATGACAGAAGTGACATAAGAGACGATAGAAACAAAAGAGATGACAGAAGTGACATAAGAGACGATAGAAACAAAAGAGATGAC
>MDSX01075251.1_pt1 | contig 15996 bp, 16 predicted proteins | sample 811141 | NCBI WGS metagenome assembly MDSX01 (sample SAMN05326642, study PRJNA326480) | marine metagenome | isolation source: seawater | place: Atlantic Ocean: South East | collected 2010 | reverse complement strand
TAATTGCCCGGGTGGTGGAATTGGTAGACACAAGGGACTTAAAATCCCTCGCTAGCAATAGCGTGCCGGTTCAAGTCCGGCTCCGGGTACCAATGTGATAATTATGGATAAAATTGAGAACTATATTGAGGTATTTCAGAATCGCTTTAAAACGCTTGTATTAATTGGTATTGTTTCAGCTATATTTTGTATTGTATTTTTAAATACTGTTACACCTAAATATACAGCTTTTATGAAAATTGGTCCGGTTGACCTTAATGAGACAACGAATAATTCTAATGGATTGGGAGCTGCAGCTGGATTAATTGGTTTAAATATAGGCGGCTCTGAATCAGCTTCAAGTTATTTAGTTTTTCAGGAAACAATAAGCTCAACCAGATTAGCTAATCGCCTTATTAAAAAAAATGATCCAAGGAAAGTTTTCTTTGGAAGTATGTATGATGAAGAAAATGATATTTTTGTCCGCCCAAAAGGTTTTGTAAATTGGATCAAAAATATTATTAAAAATATTTTAGGCTATCCTGATTGGTCTGAGCCTGTAGCGTCAAATATTTCAACAATTATTGAAAACAGTGTCATAAAAACTTCTAATTTAGATAATAATTTCGTAACTTATTATTTTGAATTTGAAGATAAGGATTTTGCAATTTCTTTTTTAAAAGATATATATGAAGAAACCGAATCTTTGATAAAGGAACAGCAAAAAATGATCGCATCTGAAAAAAAACAATATTATTTAGATGCTTTGAAAGATGTTACAAGTGATACACACAGAAAAATTATTTCATCTCAAATTGTTGAGCAAGAGAGGATGTTATCTAAAACTGGTATTTCTACTCCGATTTCAGCGATGCTAATAGATGATATTGATGCTTATCCGCAACAAACTTATCCAAAGAGAATCCAAAGCATTTTCTTTTTTGTCATCGTTGGCTTTCTGTTTGGATATATATACTTTGTCATTCGAGATATCTTTTTAAATAATAAATAGGCACTAAATGTTATTAAAAAGTGATGATTTATTAGATCTCACATCGATAAATCAAGAAAATTTAAATGTAATTCTTAGTGCTAATGAAATGAATTTAAAAGGAATTCGTTCAAAATCCTATAAAATTAGAATCATAGAAGAGTTTGATAATTCTTTTAATAACTTCTTATTATTTATTTCAACAAAACATAACTTAGAAAAAGATTCAAGACTTCAAAATTTTTTGAAGCCTTGGTGGCTCCAGGCAGTTTTATTAAAATTAGACAGAGAGGACTTTTGTGAAGCATTATTACTAAAAGGCGTTAAAAACTTTATTTGTGAAAAAAAGATTCACCTTCAGCCATTTCTTAATCATACTGATATCAAAGATAAGATTGGCAACGATAAGAATTTTAATGATTTCTTGATTGCATTAATTTTAAAAAAACATGAAATAAACTTTTCGTGCACCAACTCTTCAAAAAATTATGGAGTTATAAAAACCTTATTAAAAAAAACTTTCATAGACAGGCTAAAATCTTCACTGCAGAATTTAATGCTCAAATATGTATCAATTTGTTCAAAAATATTTGGTAAAAACTTTGAAATAATAACTGAGACGTCCAATTATTCTAGAAAAGAGATCATTCTTGGAACAATAAAATGCAAATTACTTCCATTAATAGAATTAAATGATATTTTTTTATCAGATATTCACGAAGTAAAAGAGTTTGACTTTGATAAAATAAATTTTGATGAGTTTTTGTATGAGATGTTTGCATCAAAAAATCTTATAAATAATTTTAATAAATATAAGATTGAAAATATAAACGTTTCATTTGCAAAATCTCATAAAGGCTTCATCAACAATTTGAACACGAGATCTTTTATTACTGCACTTCTTAAAGATATGAGTAAAGTGAAATTATATCCTCATGGAGGCCTGACAAATGCAATCTGGACAGAAGAAAGATTATCAACTGAGTTGTCAGGAGCAAAATTTCAAAACACTAGAATAAATAAAGATGAAAGAAAGTATTTCGTAAATACTAACAATCAAAATGTAAAATTTGATTTACTTGTAACATTATTTGGCCATACAAAATATGTTTCTAGGTTTAGATCTGGAATGACTCAATATGAGTATATTACTGAATATATTAAAGGCATGGAGCATTTTTTGACTAATCTTAATAAGGATAAATATAAAGTAAAACTAAGGTTTCCATCAGACAATAGATTTAATAAGAAAATAATTGATAAATACAGTAGCTTAGGTTTTGAATTTGATACAAATAAAAGTATCAATAAATCTTTATCAGAAACAAGAATTCATATCCCTACCTACAATGCTACTTTGCCTCTATATTCAATTATTAATAATATTCCCTCAATATTCTTTTGGAATGACAATCATTTTCCTTTACCAAGTATATTTGAGAACACTCTTACAGAATTAAAAAGTAAAAATTTATTATTTAATCATTCCAAAGAATTGGTTAATTATTTAAATGAAGTTACAGCAAGTGAAATTAAAGAAAATTGGAATACTAATAACGATCTCATAAAAAGCTTTGGGTCTTTAATTGTCAACAATTAAACAATATTCATTTTAAAGATGAAATGCTAAAATCATTTGTATATATAGGGCTCCAGAATGATATCTAATAAAAATGTTTTAGCAATAACTCTTGCAAGAGGAGGGTCAAAATCTATATACAAAAAAAATATTGCTTTACTTAAAAATAAACCATTAATAGGTTACACAATAAATGCTGCTTTAGATTCTAAATATATCGATGAATATATTATTTCGACTGATGATAAAGAAATTGCAGATGTTGCAGAAAATCTCGGCGCTACTATTCCTTTTCTGAGACCAGAAAATCTATCAAGTGATACGGCTTCAAGTGCAGATGCTCTTATTCATGCTGTAAATGCATACGAAGAAATAACAAAGAAAAAATATGATTATATTATTGAGTTAATGTGCACAAATCCGTTTAAATCTGGTGAGATGATTGATGATATTATTTCTACGCTTGATACAAATGAAAAAGCAGATGCAGTAATTACTGTTGAGAGACTATTAGATCATCATCCAGCAAGAATAAAAAAAATAGAAAATGGATATATAAGAGACTTCTGTGTTGAGGAAGAGCTCGAATCAAGAAGACAAGATTTAAAACCAGAAGCATATATCAGAAACGGGAACATATATGCTTTGAGGAGAGATTTATTGATGATTCAAAAAGCTCGATATGGAACAAATTTTTGTATTCCTTATTACAAAGAAGATGTACCTTCAGCAAATATTGATGAACCTTCAGATTTTTATAAAGCTGAATCCCTTTTGAATGATTGGGATCAAAAATGAAGAAAAATATTTTACTCATAACACCTATAAAGCATATTCCTAAAGTTTTTGATTTGCTTGAAAAAAGTTTTAATGTTTATTACTTTCCTGATTTTAAATATAAAGATTTAGTTAAAATCAAAAATGTTAATTTCTATGCAATTTATACTAACCCAAATAAGTCAAGAGTAAGAATTGATAAGAAAATTATTGATGCGTTATCCGATCTAAAATATGTTGTAACAGCTTCAACAGGAACCAATCACATTGAAAAGAAATTACTAAAACAAAAAAAAATTAAATTAATTTCACTTACTAGAGATCTAAAAACAATTAAGACAATAAGCTCTACTGCAGAACTTGCATTCGCTCTTACACTTAATGCTATAAGAAATATTGATGAAGCATCTAGATCGGTCAGAAATGGAGGGTGGGATTATTTACCCTTTGTGGGAAGGCAGATGAATAAATTAAATATTTTAATTGTTGGATTTGGAAGGCTTGGCAAGATGTACTATAAGTATGCAAAATCATTTGGATCAACAATAAAAGTTTGTGACCCTTATGTTCAAACAAATACAAATAATAGTAATGTTTGCTTTGTTGATTTGATTGAAGGAGTTAAAGATGCAGATATAATTTCTTTACATATCCATCATACTAAGGAAACAGAAAAAATAATTAACAAAAAAATTCTAAAACGTTGTAAGGATAATGTGACGATTATCAATACTTCAAGAGGTGAGATTGTAGATGAAGATGATGTTGTTGATTTTTTAAGATCCAATAAGTCTTCCAAGTATTACACTGATGTGATCTCTGACGAAATTAGATCAAAATCTAAAAATATTCTTTTAAAAGAAAATACTAAAAATACAAATATATTTATTACGCCTCATATTGGAGGCATGACATTGGATGCTCAACAAATCGCCTTTGAAAGAGTTGCAACTAAATTAATTAATACTTTGAAAAATGAATAAAAAAATAATTGTTACTGGTGGAGCTGGATTTATAGGAGCCAATCTTACAAAGATGGCTTTGTCAAAGGGTTACAAAGTGCTTGTTATGGACAAGTTAACATATGCTGGAAACAAAAAATCTTTAAATCTTAAAGATAAAAATTTAATTTTTAAAAAAATTGATATCTGTAATAAAGCTTTAGTTTATAAAACAATAAAGGATTTTAAACCAAACTTTATATATCATCTTGCGGCCGAGTCACATGTTGATAGATCAATCGATTCACCTGATTCATTTATAAAAACAAATGTATTAGGCACTTTTAATATTATTGAATGCATTAGAGAACTTTCAAGAAATAAATCTTTCAAGAAAATTTTTCAAAGACTGGTGCATGTTTCAACTGACGAAGTTTATGGTACTGCAACTTTAAAAAAACCTTTCACAATTAATACGCCCTATAATCCATCATCACCTTATTCGTCCTCTAAGGCATCAAGCGATCATCTAGTAAAAGCATGGTGTAAAACCTATAAACTACCATTTATTGTAACGAATTGCTCAAATAACTATGGACCTTATCAATTCCCAGAGAAATTAATACCACATATTATTTTAAGAGCAATTGAAAGAAAAAAACTTCCTATCTATGGAGATGGATTGCAAAAAAGAGACTGGATTAACGTAACTAATCACGTCGAGGGACTTATCAAGGCTGGAGAAAGAGGTACCAATGGAGCTACTTACTTATTTGGGAGTGGTGTAGCTACTTCAAATCTGAGCTTGGTAAAAATTATTTGCAATGAATTAGATAAAAAAACGGGAAGTAAAAATTCTTTTCAATTAGTTAGTCATGTAAAAGATAGACCTGCTCATGATAGATTGTATTTAATTAACCCAATCAAAAGCATTAAAGACTTAAATTGGAAACCAGATTTGAAGCTTAAAGACAATATATCTGCAACAATCGATTGGTATTTAGAGAACAGAAATTGGATTTCTGCTGTAACAAAATCTTCAAATTATAATTTATTAAGACAGGGGAAAAAATAATGAGTGTTAAAGGTGTACTTTTAGCTGGTGGCTATGGAACAAGATTATGGCCAATGACGAAGTTGGTGAGCAAGCAAATGCTTAATGTATATGATAAGCCAATGATTTTTTACCCACTTTCAACTTTAATATTGGCAGGTGTAAAAGATATCTGCATAGTTACTCAAGATGAAAATATTAAATTATATAAAAGATTTTTAGGAACAGGGGCTGCGTTAGGTTTAAACTTAACCTATCAAAGTCAAAACGAGCCTACAGGTTTACCAGATGCAATTAATCTGACAAAAGATTTTATTGGTAAATCTTCTGTAATTCTGGCACTTGGAGACAATATTTTCTATGGAAGAGACTTTGAAGAACAATTAAAAAGTGGCGTTGAAAGTTTAAACAATAATACTGCAAGCATACTTATTCATAAAGTTCGGGATCCTTCAAAGTTTGGTGTTGCAAAAATTGTAAATAATAAAGTCGTTGAATTAATCGAAAAACCCAAGAAATTCGTGTCAAATTATGCAATTACAGGATTATATTTTTTACCAAATGACTGTATTGAATATGCTTCAGAATTAAGACCATCAAAAAGAGGGGAGCTAGAAATAACAGATTTACTAAATTGTTATTTAAAAAAAGATAGATTGAGTGATATTAAGACTGGAAGAGGGACATTTTGGACCGATTGTGGGACTGTGAGTTCTCTTAATGATGCTTCAAATTTTGTAAAAGCAATACAAGACTCGCAAGGGTTGGTAATATGTGCTCCTGAAGAATTAGCAATGTATAAGAAATTTATAACTAAGAACCAATTCATTGATTTGATCAAAAACCAGAATTCTGAGTATGCTGAGACACTTAAAAACACCATTGATTTTTATGATGAAGATTAATATCAAAAAATCATATGTGAGAAAGTTTAACTTTTAAATTATTCTAATGAATGTTCTTCATATTATTAATAACCTTGATATCGGTGGTGGCGCACAAACACTTGTAAAAGATTTATCAGTCAAGGGTTCTTACAACCATAAAATCATTAGTTTAGAAAAGTCACCAGACGCATTTAAAAACCTAAAGTTCATTCGATTCTTAGAGCAGCCTATCAAAAGTCTTAAATTGATTTATAACGCTGATGTTATACATCTACATCTTTTTCCGACTTTATACTTGTCTCCTTTATTATTTTTTAAAAAAAAAGTTTTTACAGAGCACAATACCCATAACCGAAGAAGAAATTATTTAATCTTTAAATATATTGATACATTTTTTTATATATTTTATAGAAAGATTATTTGTATAAGCGATGGCACAAAGATATCTCTGAAAAAATGGATACTAAAGAAGTCTTTTAATCTTGAAGTTATTTATAACGGAGTTGATTTTGCATCTTTTGAGAATTCTAAAATGCACTTTAATTTATCTAAAGAAAAGTATTATCAAAATGAGCAAATAAACATAGGCATGGTTGGGTCTTTTTCAAATCAAAAAAATCAATTGTTCTTAATTGAATTAATTAAAGATTTACCAGAAAATTTTACGTTACATTTAGCCGGCATAGGACCAAACCTGAATCACTGTAAGCAATATGTTGAAGAAAAAAAATTAGATGAAAGAGTTTTTTTTCATGGCCTTGTTAAAGACACACCCAGATTTTATTCAACTTTAGATTTATATATTCATTCAGCTCATTGGGAGGGTTTTGGATTGACTGTTATTGAAGCAATTGCTAGTAAATTACCTGTTTTGGCAAGTAACGTTGAGGGTTTAAAAGAAATTATAAATAGTGAAATGCTCTTTAAAAATTATGATAAAGAAGGTCTGAAACAATTAATTTTTGAAACTTTTAATGTGAAAACTGAAGAGTCAATAAATAAAATATATAATGATTCGAAAAGACTGTTTGATATCAACCTAATGGTAAAAAAATATGAATCAGCATACAAAAATTTATAATTTTTTATTATGAATAGGTTAGATATAAAATCTCGTCTGTCTTTGAGTGTATTTGGGTCTTATATATCCTCCATTTTAAATTTTCTACTTAACCTTTTATTAATAAGAATTTTTTCTGCAGAAATATACGGGCTGTATTCATATATTGTTTCTCAATCTAGGGGAGCATTAAAGTTTTTAGATTTCTCATTTGTTGAATTAATCTTAATTTCAAAAAAAAGAAACTTAAAAGAAAAGGAAATATTTGAAACATTCATAATTCATTCATTTATTAGATTTATGATTGTATTCTTATTAGGCTATCTAGCAGCTGTGTATACAGACAATCTTAAAACACTATCTGTAATATTTTTTCTTCTTTTTTATGTAAATAAAAAATATTTTTATGGTGTTGGAATAGTAAACTTTTATGAGGTTTTTACTTCAACAAAAGTTGCGCAATTTTTTTATGTATCTCTTTCCTTTCTTCCATTATTAACTGCCTTAATCTTCAATTATTTTTTTGATCCAACTTTATTTAATATCGCACTAGGTTTATTTCTGTCTGCAGTAATTACTATGCTGCTAGTTCCAATAGTTTATTTTATAAAACATGGATTTAATTACCCGAAAATATATTTTAATGTGATCAAAGCGCTTAGATCGCACGCTGTCTTTCTTCAAATTCCAATTTTTTTATCATTAATTATAAAGTTTCTTCAAGAAACTCTTATTATTGTTGTTCAAGATGTAGAGATTTTTGCTCTTTATAGCATTTCAGCTTTAATTGGCTCAATTGCAGTAATAACAGCAAGAGGAATAATTCGTCCTCTGGCTCCATACCTTTGGGAAAAAGATAAGCTTGCTATTAAACCATTTGTATTAATTGGAATCTCTGTCTATTCATTAGCAATATTTTTATCGTTATTAGGACCTTTTTTTGAAAGGATATTCTTGGTCTGGAATGATGACTACGCAGGAGTTAGTATTTTTTTTAGTCTTGGAATTATAATCGCAGTATCAAGGGCTTACAGTCAAATCATAACTGTTTTTCTTCAAGGAGCAGGCCTGTTAAAAAATGCAGCAATTGTAAATAGTTTCGCAATAGCTTTTTTATTTTTAATGATTGTATTTATTTATAACTTCACAGACTTATCAAATTTTGCAATTAACGTATTAATTGCAGAAACAATAATGATAAATACGGCATTACTAATTCATATATTTATTTATGTTACGAAAAAAAAATTTATAAAAGAATAAATTTTATAATGTACAATTCTTTCATTAAATTTATGTATTAAAATTGCAAAAAAAGCCCTTCATATCGATAATTACCCCAACCCTTAATTCTATTGAGACAATTAAGAGAAACCTTGAATCAGTTTCAATGCAAGGCTTTGATAATTATGAGCATATTATAATTGATGGCCATTCTATAGATGGCACACGCAATTTTATAAAAAACTATGATGATCATAAGATTATTTTTCTAGATGAAGAAGAAAAAGGCATTTATCAAGCTATCAATCAAGGTATTAAGGAAGCGAATGGTAAATATATTATGCTTTTGAACTCAGATGATTGGCTCAATGATAGTGCAATGAAAATAATTGCTAAAAAAATAACATTAAGTAAAAAAAATATTCATATATTTATTTCTGATGTATATGAAGAATCTGTAAAAATCTCACAAGTTCATTTTATGAAGAATTTTGACTTACCAATTCAAAAGATGCCATTTTCTCATGGCGCAATGATTGCAAAAAAAGATTTTCTTATAAGCAAAGGTATGTACAGTAAAAACTTCAAATTATCATCGGATTTAGATTTTATCCATAAGACTAAAAAAGATGACTATGAATATCACTTCGACTCTATTCACTGTTTTTCTCTTGAAGGAATCTCCTCACAAAGCTATGAAGGTTTGAGAGAGAGCATGGAGATCGCTATTAATTATGGAAAAAGCAGTACCCTTGCAAGACTTTTTTTTATCAAAGTAATATTTAATAAGTTTTTGGGTAAATTATTTGGTTTTAAAAACCTAATTAAACTAAAAAGACTTGTTAGATATTCTTCAAACTGGGAATAATGTTAGTTTACTTCTTTCTTTCGTATGCATCATTTGTTATCCATGTGGCATCAATTCCGCTTTATATGCTACTTACACCAATATATTTAATTTTTAACAAAGCTAATAAGCTTAATAAAAATATTTTTGTATTGATTGCTTTATTTATTTGGCCAATTATTTATACATTTTTATTAAATGTTATTAATCAACATAACATTGACGTAATAACCGAAATATCGTTATACATTATTCATGCAATGTCTTTTCTTTTAGTCTCATCTTTCATTTACACAAAATTCAATAATTATTTGGGCACAATAGAAATCTTATTAAAAGTCGTTTTTGTTACTGTAATATTAGATATTATTTGTGGAGTAGTATTCTCTAAACCTTTGATTAGTTTTTTACCTCTTCTTGAGGATATATTTTCAAATAAAAGAGACAACATTATTCCATTGCTTGGTCTTAATATTCCAAGAATTCAAGGGCTTATGTCAGAGCCAACATACTTAGGAATACTGTTTAATATCTTATTATTTATATTAATTATTTCTGGAAGATATAAAAATTATTACCTTTTTTTATTATTTATAGTGCAGATTACTACCGTTTCAATATCATCGATTCCATTTACATTGATAAACTTATTTTTAGTGTTTAAAAGATCTAAAAGCTTAGCAGGCTTTATTTTTTTATTTTTTTTAGTTGTATCAGCTTTTTTTGTTCTCTATTTGCTTGGCGATCTTGTTACTTTAATAAGCGCCGCAATAATGAAACTTGGTGGTGAGGGAGCTAGTGGCTCTGGAAGAATTGCTAAACTTATTTTACTTTTTGATTTGCTAAAGGAATCAATGCTTCTTGGAAAAGGCATTGATTACTTTGTATTTATAAATGGGACTAATACAGGAAATTATTTAGGCTTGTTTTTAATAGAAGGTGGATTGGTATCATTAATATTGCTGTTAGTTTGTTTTTTTATAATTTATAAAAATTTAATTCAAAATTATGGACTAATGGAGACTTTTGTATCTATTCTTTTCATTTTATTGAGCCTTGTAACCCATTCATCTACCTTTCCTGTCCTTTTTATGTTACCAATGATACATTTTCTGACTATAAACAAAGTTCCAAATAATCAAACAATGTATTAATTGTAATTTATAATATGCATATGAAGAAAATTGAAATAATAGCTGAAATTGGATGGAATCATATGGGTGATTCTAGTTTAGCAAAAGAAATGATAGAGGCTGCAAAAACATCAGGTGCTGATATTGTTAAATTCCAGTATTGGAATCCAACATATCTTAAAGATGGGCCTTGGGATAAAGATGGAAGGCGAGAAATTTATAATAAGGCGGCATTAAATGAAGAAAAAGTTCTTGAGCTTAAAGAGTTATCTGAAAATGCTAGCTGTAAATTCCTTATAAGTGTTTTTGGAACTATTGGAGCTAAAACTATTTCAGAATTAGGAATTAAAAATATAAAAATTCCTTCTCATGAAACAACTAATAAGAAATTAATTGAATATTGTTCAACTCATTTTGATTTTATTTATTTTTCTGCAGGTGCTTCGAAATCTAAAGATGTTAGTGATGCTTGCAGTATTCTTAAAAATGGAAATGCAGAATTTAATTTAATGCATTGTGTTTCTTCATATCCAGTAAGTGATGATAATGCTAATTTGAATAGAATAAATTGGCTTAAGACTTTACATGATTATGTTGGATATAGCGATCATACGCAAAGTACATTAATTCCAGCTCTTGCTGTCATTAATGGCGCTACTGTAGTTGAAAAACATTTTACAATTGATAAAGATCTTCCTGGAAGAGACAATAAATTTGCATTAGATCATAATGAGTTCGCAATTATGAGTAAAAACATATATGACGCTTCAAAATCTATTATTGATAGAGGTATTGAATTTCAAGACATAGAGAGAGATACTGTTGAAAATTATAGGGGAAGATGGGAGCCTCAAGATTACGAAAATTAAATAAATAATCAATATGAATTTTAGCGTCATTATAAGGTCTAAAAATGAAGAAAGATGGATTGGTCATGCTATTCAATCTGTAATTGATATGATCCCAAATAACGAAATAATAATAGTGGATAATAATTCTACAGATAAATCTTTATCTATTGCCAATAGCTTTAAAAAAGATCCTGACTATAATGATAAAGACAGTAATTACACTGATATTAAAATCCTCACTATTGATGAATATACACCAGGAAAAGCATTAAATTATGGAGTACAGAACGCCTCAAACGACCTAATATGTATACTTTCTAGCCATTGCGTAATTAAAAAAATTAATTTAAGTGAAATTGAAGAGAGTCTAGCAAAGTATAGTGGTATTTTTGGAAATCAAATTCCAATTTATGAGGGAAAGAAAATTCAAAAAAGATACCTTTGGAGTCACTTTGAAGATAAGCAAATTGAAAATATGTTCTCAGATATGGAAAAAAGACATTTTTTTCATAATGCTATATCTTTTTTTAAAAAAGAGACCCTTATAAGCAATCCATTTAATGAAGTTCTGGTTGGTAAAGAAGATAGATATTGGGCCAGGGATATCATTGAATCTGGTGGCAAGACACTATATTTACCAAGTACCGAGGTTGACCATCACTACACTAATAATGGCAATACATGGAAAGGTATTGGATAAAACAATTATTTTACTAATATAGTGAAACCTTTTGCTAATGTATAAAAAAATAGAAATCTGTAAAGTTAGTTCTGATGTAAAGTCCTCACTATATTTCGCTGAAAATTTTAATTTCAAAACTAAAAGGTTTTTTTATGTTTTAGATATCAATATGGGTGAAAAAAGAGGCGCTCATGCTCATAAAGAAACTTCACAACTACTTTGGGTTACTGAAGGGAGTTTGATGATAGAAGCATTAGACGAAAGAGGAAATACTATACTTTCAGAGAAATTATCAGTTAACTCAGATGCGATTTTGTTCGATCCTTATGTTTGGCTAAATATTGAATCACTTCAAGATGGAACATCTTTCTTTTGTTTAACAGATGCAAATTATTCAGAAGATGATTATATAAGAAATCCTAAAGATTTTTTTGTGAAGAAGTTTAAATGAACAAAATACCAAAAAAAATATTATTTTCCTTACCAAAATTTTCAGATTTAAGAGGATCACTGTCCTTACTGCGATGTAACACTATTAAAAAAGGAACTAAAAATGTCCCAGATTTTTTTACTAAAAATCCCGACCAAATTTTCATTTCAGAAACTAAACCTTGGCATGGTAGAGGCCTACATTATCAAAAAAAGAATCCTCTACTTCAGACAGTTACCGTAATTAGTGGAAAAATTGAGGAGTGTTTAGTTGAAATTGTTCAAACAGAGAAAGGAGTAGAATACATTACATATAAAGGTTCAATATCATCTGAAGATGATTTCAACTCGTTCATAGTTCCAAAAGGATGGGCGCACGGATTTTATACTAAATCAAATAAAGCAACTATAATTTATCAAGTTTGGGGTGAGAGAAGTATTAATGATGAACATGGTTACAATTTAACAGATTCAAAATTCGGTTTTTTAAAAAATATTGAACTAAACAAGATTAAACTTAATGAAAGAGATGAATCTTTCAATTGCATATCTGATCACAAAATTTAAAAATCATGCAATTCATAATTCAAAAATTAAAAAAATTTAAGTTTTTATATTTACTTAAAGGATATATTAGAATACGAAATAAATATTATTTTTTTTCAAAAAAATGGTACGTATCTCCATCCTTAAGACAAGCTCAAATTCTTAAAAGCTATGTTACTAAGAACAAATTTTATAAACAAAGAGAAGAGGGACCAAACTATTTTTTAATGGAAGTTATTTCCAAAAATTCAGTTATTTTTGATATTGGAGGAAACCTTGGTTACTCTGCGTTGCATTATTCAAGAGTTCTAAATGGTGCTGGAAATGGTAAGTGTTTTTCATTTGAACCTGTATCCAAAAATTTTTCGGATATGATTTTTAATTTTGGCCATATTAAAAATATATTTTTCTTTAAATTTGGTATTTCAAATAAAGCTGAAAATTTAAAATTTGGATTACCAAGTTTTATTGACGATAATTCTGAAATTAATACTGGTCTATACACCAGCAAGAACCTCAAAGATGATGACTTTATTGAAGAGTGTAAAGTTTTTTCATTAGACAGTTTTGTAGATTTCATCAATCTAGGCAATAAATCTATAGATTACATTAAAATTGATATAGAAGGTGCTGAGTTAAATGCCCTTATTGGTGCAAAAAATATACTTTCTACTCATCAGCCAATTATCCAAATAGAGTACAACAAAAGTGCTACTGATAAGGATAACTTTAAGAGTATTGTTGAAAATTTATTTGAGTATGCCTATGAGCCTTTCAAGATTAAACAAAATTATCTCAATGAAAAAACTGGTTATGAAGTTTTCTTTATTAAAAAAAATACTCTCGAACAACTAAAAAAGAATAAATTTTTTAATGATCGATTTATTAATATTTTAGATAAATATTAAAGCTCGATAAAATTAACTAATTTATACTAAATAAACATATTTATTTAAAAAAAGATAAAATACAGTATTAATTTTCGAGGAGATGATAATGAGTTTTTCAAATGAAATTGATCATACAAATGCAAATGAGGAAATAGACTTTGGAAATATGCCAATTGCTAATGCTTTCTACAAAAATCAAATAGAACATAATACGTTCAATATGACAGTTGGGTTCTTTGAAAGCTGTAAACTTGTTCAGCTTAAAACCCAACCTGAGGCAAGTGAAATGTTCAATGAAGATTATGCTTTTATAACAGGAACATCTCAGTCAATGGTAAATCATTTCCATAATGTTGCCGATCATTTGAACAAAAAATTCTCATGGTCTGGATCATCTGTTGTAATGGAGATTGGATGTAATGATGGTTCTTTTCTTGAGAAAGTTATGGAATATACAAAAAATACAATAGGAGTTGAGCCATCCTCAAATGTAGGTGATATGGCAAAAAAGAAAGGTATAGAGATTTACACGGAATTCTTTGGTTCAAATTTTTCAGAAATTAATAAATTTAAGAATAAAATTGAAACCATTTATGCAGCAAACTGTATTTGTCATATACCTGATATTAATGATGTTTTTTCAACTGCAGAAGATCTACTTTCTGAAAATGGGTATTTTGTTTATGAGGATCCATATTTAGGTTCAATGTTATCACTGGGTTCTTTTGATCAAATATATGATGAACATACTTATATTTTTTCTGTAACAGCAGTATCAAAACTTGCAAAAAAACATAATTTGAAATTAGTCGATTGTGAATGGATTCCTACTCACGGAGGTTCAATGAGATATTATGTTACAAAAAGTGACGATGCAATATCAGATAACGTTAAAAATTGGCTCGACTACGAAGATATTTTTATTAGCCTTAGTAATTTTAAATTTTTTAAAGATCAAATTAAATTTGCTGGAGACGTATTGAAGTCTAAATTAAACTCTTATAAAGAAAAAGGTATCAAAGTTTATGGTTTTGGAGCAACTTCTAAGAGTACTACAATTATGAATTATTTTGGAATCGATAATAGCCTTATCGAGAAAATTTATGATAATTCGCCTACTAAAATAGGATGTATTACACCAATTACAAATATTCCTATTGTTTCTGATTCAGAATGGTACTCGGATAAACCAGAGGTTGTTTTTTTATTTGCCTGGAACCATAGAAAAGAAATCGAAAAAAAATATAACTTCTCCAACTCAATAAAAGTACTAACTCATTTAAAAGGAGACATTGAGTCTACAATTTAATGTTATTTTTTAATGATCCATCTCCTAAGTTTAGGAAACTTATTTCAAACATATCAGATGACATGGAGGCCTTTATAGATTCAAAGCAATTTATTAAGGGAAAAAATGTAAATCTTTTGGAGAATAAGTTATCTAATTTTTTAGAGGTTAATGAGTTCTTTGGCTGCGCAAATGGAACTGATGCTATAACTATTGCCCTATTAGCATCTGAATTACCTGAGGGTTCTAAAATTGCAATACCAGCTGTAACAGCTCCTGCAACTGCTGTTTCTGTAATTAGAGCGAAAATGGTACCAATAATTATTGATGTCAATGAAATGGCATTAATGTGTTTTGACTCACTTGATTTAGCCATATCAAAAGAAGATATAAAAGGCATTATTTTTGTTCATCTTTATGGAAATGTGTGTGACATAGAAAGAATTATTGATTACAAAGATAAAGGTTATTTAACAATTGAAGACTGTGCTCAATCTTTCGGTAGTTCCATGAATTCAATAAATACTGGCTCTGTTGCAGATTTTGGCACCCATTCTTTTTATCCAACGAAAAATTTGTCTTGTCCTGGTGATGGAGGTGGAATTTCTGTTGGAAATTGTGATGAAGAATTATCTAAAAAAATTAGAATGATTTCAGAATACGGATGGAATAAAGAAAGAAAAGTAATTCTTGAAGGACTTAACTCAAGATTAGATGAACTTCATGCAAAATTTTTATTGAAAGCCTTTAATAACTTTAGTCAGGAACTTGTTGATAAGCAAGCACTTCTTAACTCACTATGCAGATCAATAGAAGCTAAAGAAAGTATTAAAATACT
>MDSX01014598.1_pt1 | contig 15998 bp, 11 predicted proteins | sample 811141 | NCBI WGS metagenome assembly MDSX01 (sample SAMN05326642, study PRJNA326480) | marine metagenome | isolation source: seawater | place: Atlantic Ocean: South East | collected 2010 | reverse complement strand
TGGTGTGAACGAAAGAGTTCGAGATGTATCGCGATCGGAACCCGCGCGGAGATCGCGCGTCACCGATCGGCGCGGGGGTTGGAAATTTTATCCTCGATCAGCGCCGCGCGAAACAAACCCAGGTTCCTGAGTCGGGTGACGACAACAGTCCTTCTCGGAGGCGAGATTCGTGCGGCGCGGCCCGCGCGCGTTTGTCGGCGTCACGAGCGCGATCGACGCCCCGCGTGATTGTGAACGCGCGCGACGCGGGGCGAAGATCCGTTCGCGCGATCCCCCGGACGAACCCGCGCCGTCGTCGAGGCGCCTTGCGTCTCACGCCGCGGCGCCCTCGGTCCACGAGAAGAAACCAATTGCCAAGTGGAGGAAAACACGGGAGAAAAACACACCTTGGCCTTAGCCTTGGCGACGGTCTTCTTGGCGGGCTTGGCCTTGCCAACGGCGGCATTCACGCGGGTGGAGCGCACGGCACGGACGGCCTTGACGGGGGCGACCACGGGGGTGCCGACGAGGGTGGACATAGCGAACATCTTCGTGTGTTACGTCTGCGTGTGTCAGAATGGAACGCCGGCGGGGACGCAATCGAAGGTGGGTTTAGCCCTGGTTCATCGAGCCACACATAGCACTACGTGGAAATCTCTCGCGATCCTATTGGTCAAGAACCCGGCTTATCTATTGGCCACAGTCTCTATGGGGAATTAACTCAAGGAAATAGACCGTACACTCTCGTCCCAAAATGCAGAGTTTAAAGTTTCGAACCTAATCATCACCAGACAACAACGGCGCTCGCAGATCGTCGGGCGGCAAAACCCCTCTCGGATCGGAAGATGTCGTCACAGCCCGCGACGCAGGGTAACGTGAACCGGGGTAACCTGCCCAAGGGTGCGTGCTACAAGTGCGGCAAGACGGGCCACTGGAGCAGGGACTGCACCGCCCCTCGGGAGGAATGGATCCCGCAGCAGCCCAGGGACGCCCCAGGGACCACCGGAGACGCGGGCGACGTCGATCCGGAGGCGTCGACCCAGAATAAACCCAAGAAGAAGAGCACCCGCGCGCCCAAGTTCACCGTCGTCGATCACCTCCTCGGACCCAACGGACTGGCGTACCTCCACGACGTCATCCCCGAGAAGTTCAACGAGATCGCCAAGGGCCCTGGGCACGAGTTTGGGGACTTTCAGCGGCTCATGGGTTTGTACAAAGAGTGGACGCGCAAGATGTACCCGTACAAACCCCACGAGTGGGTCATGAACAGGGTCAAGGTCCTATCGAAGACCAAGGAGGTACGCGCGTGCGTCAGGGAGCTCAACGAGCGCGAGCGCATCGAGCTCGGCGGCGACGGCGTCGACGTCCCCGAAGACTTCAACCCCGAGGACGTGGTCTTTCCGGACGCGGACCCCGACGACGACGACGAGGGCAAGGACGTGGTCTTCCCTGACGACGACGATGACGATGAGGAGGAGTGGAACGAGGCGAAGCACGGCGAGAAGGCGCGGAAGAAGCTCGCGGGCGGCGACGAGGACGACGAGCTCGCCGAGTTGATGCGCGAGTCCAACGCTGAACGGAAAGGGAAGACGAAGGGCAAGAAGGCTGTCGAACCGAAGGGTGCCGACTCGGACGACGAGGAGCCGGTGCAGTCGCAGATGGAGGATATGGGCGACGCGTTCGATGAGGCGCGGAAGACGGTCGGTGAGGGGTACTTTGACGAATCCAGCGACGACGACGACGAAGGCGGGATCGCAGTCGTCAACACCACGCGGCGGAAGTCGTCGGCGCTCGGCGCGGGCGAGAAGGGCAAGGCGCGGAAGAAGCTCAAGGAGGTGGCGGCGAAGCGTCGGCGGAAGAAGAAAGAGCCAACACCCGAGCCCGAGCCCGAGCCCGAGCCCGAGGCTGCCGAGGAGGAACCCGAACCCGCGCGTAAGAAACTGCGAAGGCGCGCTCGCGATTCCGATGAAGACGACGAGGATGACGAGGATGACGAGGAGGAGGAGGCTGGCGCGAACCGCCGCGCGCGCCGCCGCGTCGTCAAGCGGGGTATCGAGAGCGACAGCGACGACGACTTACCCATACCGCAGCATCTCGGCGGGACCATGCTCGCGCCGTCTCCCGCCAAGCCGCTCATCCCCAGTTTCCTGTACGAGTCCGACGACGAGAAGAAGACGGAGACGAAGGAGTGAAGACGGAGACGAAGAGTAGACGAAGGAGGAAACGGCCGATGTATTCGTTTAGCAACTCGATATGCCCGTGGTATTAAAAGTCTCACGCACCGGCAAAGAGGGAAAGAATCGTCGCGTGCAATCAGTGGGTGTTTACACCAATCAGAGCTTGGACGCCGTCTTGGCGGGTACCCGCGAGTTGAGCACCCTCACCGTCTCCCCGTCAATCTCAATCACCTCCGGGTCCGCACCCACCACGCCGAACGACATCCCGACGTCGATCCTCCAGATCCGCCCGTCGCACTCCCCGTTGCAGCCGCCCAGCTGCGGGGTATGACCCACCACCAGCCGAGTCGCGGGTCCGTATTTCTCGGTGATGGCATCCAGCGTGTTACCGAGCACCTCGCACGCCCTGTCCCTGTCGCTGTCCGTGACGAAGTTCTCCGTCCCGAACGTGCGGTTCCACACCACGCTGTCCTTCACGCTTCCGATGGCCATGCCCAGCGCGGTGCGATCCTCCTCCGAGGAAATCTCCGCGCCGCGCATCCAGTCCGCCACAGCGTTGTTCAGCCGCTCCAAACCGAACTCGACGTGCCGGGGCATCAAGCCGCCGTGCGCAAAGACGGTGTCGTTGACGATCAGCACCGTGCTGTTCATCGCGAGCTGCTGCGCCAGGGGCCCGCCGGGGGAGAACAGGCCCACGCGCGCCTTGACCTGCTTCTTCCGCGGGTCATCCTCGCCGCCGCCGAAAGCCTCTTTAAACGCAGATCCAAAGAGGTTCACGAGGTGCTCACCGAACCTCATGGACTCCTGAAACGCACCTTGCGTGACGTACCTGAAGTCCCCGGAGACGTTGAGGACCTCGTGGTTACCGTTGAGGATGTACACCGCGCCGCCCTGCGCCTCGGCCTGCTTGTGGAGCTTCTGGAGGAGGATGAGGATGGCGATCTCGTCGTCGCCCCGATCGAGGACGTCGCCAACCTGCACCACGACGGTGTCTCCGCCGGTCCACTCGGGATTCACCGCGTCGCCGCCGTCGCCGAGGACGCCGGCGATGGAGAGGGCGCGCCTGGCCTGGCCGATGTCGCCGTGGACGTCGCCGAGGGCGACGACGCGGCCGGGCGCGGTCACCTTGAGGGGCGGGTAGGGCGCCTTGGCGTCGCCGCCCGCGGGGGTCGCGGGGCCCTTCGCGGCAGCCTCGGAGGCGGCGCAGAGGGGGGACGCGACGGCGCGGCGCGCGAGCGGGGCGAGCGAACCGGGCGCGTAGCGGGTCACATGCGTGGGGAACCTCGCCCTGCGCAGCGCGAACGCGCTCATCGAGCGAGCCGCGGCGAGCATCCGTACCGCTCTTCCCTCCGACCCGGTGTGAGATGTGCGACCTTTTGAAGCGCAAAGGTCGAACTCGCTGTGAGTGGCGAAATCCAAAGATAAGCTCCGCGCACGCACTGGCCGCCGGTGCCCTTCAACAGTGACCGATCGTCGCCGTTGAGACTACGAGACTCGTGTGCGCGTGTGCTGACGCGTGAATAACAACGCGCGCGTCGACCCAATCCCCGTCGGCGCCGCTTTCAGTGCGGAGAGGGCGGAGAGGTCGTGACGTCGACAGAGCTTCGCGGGTTATTTGTCACAGTTATCTGCACGGGACTCGCTCAGAGCCACAAGCCACTCCGTATGGGAACGTTCTTGGAGAGACTAAATACGGTTAACGGGATGCTATTTCTATTTCAACAGGGTATCTCAGATACAGAGACGTGAGAGGTCACTGTTCCGATGCACGACGCGTGCGCCCTGGGGCGCGCGGGAGCATCGCTGGCCGCCGCGCGCGTAGCATCCTCAAGGACCGCGACCACTTCCCTCTCTTCAGCGCGTCACGCGTGCGCGTCAGGTCCCGCGACTCGCGCGCCGCGCCGCGAGAGTAAGATGGGGGCAACCACCGCCGCCGAAATCGAGCCGTCGACCTCGACGCGGGCGCGCGTCCACTTCGAGGACGTCATCGTGACCAACAGCCGCACGACCGACATGGCGCACACGCTGTGGCGTGCGGTCATGCGCCCGGGTGACACCGCCGTCGACGCCACCATGGGCAACGGCTGGGACACCGTCGCGCTCGCCCTCATGCTCGCAGACCTCGAGTCTACCTCGGACCCGGCAGTCGAGTCCAAGCCCGGCAGGGTCGTCGCGTTCGACATCCAGGAGGACGCGCTCACGAGCACGCGGACCAGGATGGACAAAGATCTCACACCCGAGCAGGCATCGCGCGTGGACCTCGTGCTGAAGAGCCACGACATGATGGAGGAACACGTGAGAGAGAACGATTCAGTGGGTGTCGTGTGTTTCAACTGTGGGTATCTGCCCGGTCCCGACGGAAACAAGGAGGTCCGAACGGCGACCACCACCACAGTCAGCGCGGTGGCGGCCGGCGTGAAGGTGCTCAGGCCGGGCGGAGTGCTCACGGTGGTTGGGTACACCGGGCACCCGGGAGGATGGGACGAAGTCGAGGCGGTGATGGAGCTGGTGTCGTCGCTGGACCCGCGGGAGTTCACGGCGACGAACCACTCGGTGGTGAATCGCGATAACTGCCCGCAGCTCATAGCGGTGCACAGGAAGGTGACGCAGTGACGACGGAGTGACGGTGCGTGCGCCGCCCGCCCACGTTTCCCCCCACGACTTTTTGGTTTTGGAGCGATGACGAGAAACCATTTGAAACTCAAATGGAACTGAACACTGAAAAGTGTCTTGAACGAGACAACCAACCTCCTACTCATTCCGAGCTTCCAGCCCCGACCCGTCTTTCACGTCCTTTCCCGCTACGCACCGTCACGAACCCACCGATGACCCCCGCTCTTCCTCTCGTCGCAGGTGTCTCTTAGCTAGCTAGCTCGTATTTTAGAGAAGAATCTTATAAGCTACACTACTCGACCCTCAGCAGGGGTCTATCCAACTCGTCCTCACCCTCCGGCGCGTCTCCGTCACCCTCGCCGCTCACGCTCGCCACCCTCCTCATCCGTTGCGCGCGCTTCGTGTAGTACCTGGCCTGCGCCAAGATGGTCGAGTCCAGCGCCACGGTTCCGAGGGATCCGAGCAGCCACGGTATCGAGTTGATCAGGTACGTCGGATTCCCCCCGCCCCTCAACAAGATCGCCAGCCCGTACGCGATGTTCGCGCACGCCGCGGTGAAGAACATGCTCATCGCCAAACCCTCGCAACTCCGCCGGCTGTGGTTCTTGTAAATCTGCGACAGCCTCGAGCCGAGGTAGAACACGGATGAAGCGTACCCGACGGCTCGACCGACGACAACCTCCCACTCGGGGTTACTGGACGCGCCGCATATCGGCAGCCCGGCATCCGCGTGATGCCTCCGCCGGTCGTCGTTGTTGTCGTGGTCATCGTTGTTGTCGCCGTTGGACCCGTACAGCTGTGCTTGATACAGCTTCGTGTTCGTATCCGCCGTGGGGGGCTGCAGGTTGACGCCGCCGGTGCGCGACGCTGTGGTCAGCCCGAGCGCGAGCGCGATTGCGACGGCGACCACCGCCGCGACGCCCGTCGCCGCCGCGAGTCCTACCGCGGCGCGCGCCTCGCGTCGTGCCCGTCGCCGACGGTCCGCGCCTCCAAGGGCCTCGTTCGTCGTTCGAGCGCGGTTCCCATTCCCGTTCCCGACTCGCCTCGAGTACCACTCGCCGGGACCCGCGGGCGGCGGCGACGATACCCTGTCCGTTCCGGGTGGACCCGTTTCTCTACCGCTCTCTACCGCGTCTCCACCGCCGTGTCCGTCACCGCCGCGTCCCCCTTCACCGCCGTCCCTGTTGTCGGGATCGATCCGAGCGTACGCCACGTCGGGGTCCCTCATGTCCGCGGTGATCAAGCTCACCGCGTCTCTGTTGAGCAGGGTGTAGTAGACGAACTGGAATATCATGGCCATGTCGACGGCGATGAAGTACACGGCGGTGTACGTCTGCGATGGGAGCTGGTCGCCGGTCATGAGGCACCCGAGCAGGTTCAGGGTGTCGCCCATGAGCCACTCGGCGAGGAACCACGGCGACAGGCCGTCCGCGGACTTGCGCCTGAAGTTGCGGACGAGCTGGGGAAACTGCGCGACGAGCCAGGATCCTATGGAGGCGAGGCCCAGGTAGAACCCAACCTCCGCGGACGGGTTGTCGATGCAGTCCTTGAACCACAGCCGAATCTGTGAAGAGACGAAGACGCGGGGAAGGCGGGGAGTCAGCATCCCTACTCGGAAGGATCTCGAGAAAATAAACGCCGAGTGGGGAGAAGATGCGGAGATGCGGACTCGACTCGCGCGGGAACGTGTGGGCACGTACCCACTCCTTGGAGCCCTCCTGCGCGCACGCGCATGTACTCGACATCGCGTCCACTTTCGGATCGCCCCCCTTCGCTCCACCGAAAATCACAGCGCACCCGCGCCCTCCGTGTGTGCACGAGGAGGGTCACATTCAAAGCCACTGAAGCCACGGATTTGACGCGTGACTGGGCAGCCGTGTCCGGGTTCGTCCCGCCCTGCCAAGTTTTGTCGGGTTGCAATTTTGTCGAGCGGGCAGAAGCTCTGGCCGCGCAGCCGGACGCGATCGATCGCATCGGAGCCGTCCCGAACGCCTTTAACGAGGTATCGATCGAGCGCACGTCTTGAATCCACGTAACCCGCCTTCAAAGCGGGTCCGGGAACGCGGCTCGGTTCCGGTTTCCGATTGCCAAATTTGGGGCTCACAAAGGGAGGATTTAGGAGCTCGCGCGCGTGGGGGTCATCACGTCGAGGTCGTCACCGTAGGAAGGGTTCGCCATGCCGTCCAAGATTTTGAAACTGGGGGAGAAGAACGAGGACCCCGGGCCGTGGCCCACGAACATCCTCGAGATCGGAACCGTGGGGACGCGGAAGAAGCCCTGCCCACTGTGCGGGCTGTGGTTCGCCGAAGAGAATCTCACCGGGATGTCGTCGCTCAAGACGGTGCTGACGCTCAAGGTGAAGTGGGGGGTGAAGGGCGCGAACGAGAAGCTCACGGACAGCAGGATGACCGCGTCCAGGCTCTACACCGGCGTGAACATGTGCGCCTTCTGCGCGCAGCTCACCATGCCGGACCCGGAGGACGAAGACGACGCCGAGATCTTCGCCAACTCGCCGCAGAAGACCCCGAAGAAGAGCTCGAAGAAGCAAGAGGTGGAGATACAGGCCTCAACCTTCCTCCAGACCTTCCTCTCGCCCGAGGCAAAGGCAAAGTACAAGTGATGAGAGAGTAACTTTTGCAAACGACGAACCGATCGATCAATTGCCAAAAAACACCAAAACCGAACTCTGCGTAGAACGTCACGTCGCTCACGCCTTAGGACCCGCCGCGTCACGCAGCGCGGCGTAGTATTTGTCCTCGAAGTGGTCTCCCACCGCTGATGCACTCACCAGCGTCGCCAGCGCGTTCGCCGCGTCCGCCGCGGTCTCCTCGTCCACCCCGAGCGCCGTACCGACCCCCAGCGCATCCGCGAGCTCCACAATCTTAGCCGCGCCTTTACTCTGAATCTCCAACCGAACGGACTCGGCGGCGGCGGTGACGTCCCCGCGCATCGCCGCCCTGAGCGCCGCGTTACCCATCCACCCTGCGGAAGCACCCGACGGAATCATCGCCTCCACGTCGGCACCCTCCTCGGCACCCTCCTTTGAATCTCCGTTTGGTTCGTTCGACCCGAAAGCGTCGGAGCATCCCGCCAGTCCGTTCGAGTCGATCCTCACGCCGTGATCCACGTGTCTGTACCCCAGCAGCGCCGGTAACGTGGGCACTAAGTCGTCGCCGTTCACCACCCGTATACTGTCGGGCACCAGGTCGTTGTACATCGCCACGAACGCGCGGTTACCCACGCGCGGGGACCCAAAGTTGTAGGCGGTGACGGAAATTTTCCGATCGCTCGCGCCGAGGTCCGCCGCGAGCAGCGTGCACAGCGCGCCGCCCAGGCTGTGACCCGTCACGAACACGTGCCACCCGTCGTCCTCCCCGTCCGAACGAAGCGCGCGGTCGCCCTCAATCTCCATACCTTCGCCCTCAATGGTACCTTCGTCTCCATACCCGGCTTGCACGACGTCGTCCACGGCTGCTAGGATCCGCCTCTTCACGCTGTCGTACGCCGCCAGGAACCCCCCGTGCACCCTTGGCGACTCCGTCCCTTCCACCTCGACGCGTTCGAGGGTGAACGCCGCGGGTGCCAGGTTAACATCCGTGAGCACGTCCATCGGTTTCGACATCTCAGTCCCGCGGAAAGACACGACGCATACCCTGTCTTGAACGCATCGCCAGACAGCCGCCTGCGTGTCCGTCCGCGTCGACTCCACGAAACACACCTTTTCGAAATCGTGCGGCGACGCATCCTTACCGCGTACCACCAGCCGCTTCGTCGTCGCGAGCGTGGCCCACTCGCCGTCGGGTTTGACCGCCCACAGCCCGCCCTCTCTTTCTCCACGGTTCAACTCCGCTGTGACGAACGCGAGCCCGCCGGCGACGGCGCCCGTCGCCTTGGCCGCCAGACGCATCGACTCCGACCCGTCCTTCTCGCCCTTACGCTCCATGAGCCGCGCGGCGCGTCGCAAGCCCTGCCCCACCACGGCGTCCGGTCTGGGATTGAACGGGACGAAGCGAAGCCGGGCGACTATGGCGGCGGCGCCGCCGCCGCCGCCGTCCGCCGTCAGCGTCGCCGTCACCTCCTCCTCGACCGCCAGCCCGATCTTACCGGTGAGCGGGATCTTCACCAAACTGCCGTCGATGATTGCGCGCAGGGGTAGCCTCGTGACGCCGAGTAAGTCGTCGGATTTGCCACCGTCCTCGTCGAGCACGCGCACCGTCAGCGTCTGGTTGGCGGCGTTGGCGAACGTCGAGTCTCCCGGGCGAGTTCGTTTGACTAGGAGCCTCATCGGCGCCTCGTCGTCCCACTTGGGATCCAGCGTGAACCGTTTGGTCCCGGTCCTCGCGCTGGACCCACTGCCGACGGACACGACGCAGTATGGGTCGGAGAGGCCGAGTGTATCGCCCCTCGGAAGCCCTTCCGCTCGTACCATCGTCACCTCCAAGACGCCTGCGTAAACTTCTCGGACAAAGTCGGAGAGGTACGCGGTGCTGCCGCCCTGGACGTCGGCGTCGACGACGCCGCCCTCGGGGGTGGAGTAGGACTCGAACGCGAAGCCGCCGAGGAGGACGGCGGTGTCCAGGTCGAAGTTGGGAGGCAGCGGACGCGGCGTTCCCGAAGTTCGACGCGTCGCAGATTCCAAGATTCTTTTTTCCGCGTCCGCCTCAGACGACGCGCGGGTCGTGCGGCGGACGACGGGGGATCGACTCACCCGGCGACGGTCGAGCCGCGGACGAGCGACCGCCCGAGGCGCGACACACGCCGCCATCGCCGCCGCCTGCTTTCCACCGTGTGCTTGCGGACGCGCGTGTGCCAACTGCCGACGACGTTTCACAACGAAAATATATTATCGGAAAATGTTTTGGTGCGACGACGTCACCGATCAGAACTCGAGGCGCGTCCGGCTGGACCGCGCGAGATGATGACCGCGACCGCGACGCTTTCGCTGGTACCCCGCGCGGCTCCCGCGCCCCGGGCCCGCGTGCCGGCGACCCGCGGTCTTTGGGGAGGCGGTGGAGGATCGTGGCGTAAGAAGAGGATAGGCCAACCAACTCGCGTCCAGGGCGACGGCGACGCTCCTACCCCGCCCCCAAAAGACAACAGCGACCTGGAGCCCGAGCAGCGCGACTACACCGGCACGCTCAAACAGTTCGACGAACCAGTCTCCGTCCCGAAGAAGCTGCCCGCCATGCTCTTCCCCGCCGAGGAGGTCTTACTCCCCGGAAGCTCGCAGGTGCTCCACCTGTTCGAAGCACGTTTCTTATCGCTGCTCGACGAGGTGACGAACGAAACCGGCGGGCTCTTCGCGCACGTCACCTTCCTCCCGCCCGCGCAGGGCGAGGCGGACAACGGCGGGCTTCGCGTCAGCCAGGTCGCCACCTTGGTCCGCGTCGAAGAGGTCCAGCGCGAAGAGGTGGGCGCCAAGGTGACCATCATCGGAGAATCGCGAATTCAACTGCAGGAACTGGAGGAAAAGTCCCAACGCGGGTATCTCGTCGGAACATTCGTGTCCATACCCGTCATGCAGAACGACGGGAGCGCCGCGTACAAGCCGAGCACCGCGGAGCTGGACGAGGTGGAACACATCACGGATTTCATCGACGACGCCGTCAACGACTGCGTCGCGCTGGTCGATCGGCTAATGGACGGCGACGTGAACGAAGAGTTGTGGGACGTGAGCAACGCGGCGGTGAGTTCATCTTTTATTTACGTACGGGCGATTCGATTGACGGGTAAGTGTTTATGTAACAGGATGACGTCGAGTGGGGCCACGGGGAGGTTGGCAACTTGAAGCGCGCGATGGCGTGGATCGATGGACCGTACGTCACCCTCGACATGCTACCCGCCGGGCCGTGCAGCATGAGCCAATGCGACTGGCTTAAAGACGCGGTGGAGGAGCGCGTGTCGCACTCGGAGCTGCAGCTGGCGGAGCGGCTGTCGTTCGCGTGCCTGCAGGTGGCGCCCGCGAGCACGGAGGCGGACTACGCCAGGCTGGTGAGCTGCAGGAACGTGGCGATGAGCGCGCAGCACGGGCTCATGGACAGGTTGAAGCTGGGGAAGATTTTGCTGGAGGAGCAGCGGTCGGCGCTCCGGGCGAAGGTGGCGCTCAAGAGCGCGTTTGGGTCTGTTGACGAGTCCCCTGCCGGTGAGGAGGACTCTGCCGGTGATGAGGACTCTCGAGACTGAGACTGATTATTCGTTGAACACGAGCGCAATTAGTTGGTAATTGGACCAAATATGACTGGCCACCACAGCCAACATTTCATCCTTTTTTTTGGTTTTCTCCCGCCAAAGTCGCGACGACGCCGAGGTTTGACCCAAGACGCCTTCCAATTTTGAATTCGCGCTCTTCCAAGTGCAACGAGGACCGGGGCGACGCCGTGGGCTCGTCACTCTGCTTCGCGCCCGTTTGAGCGCGTGTTTTTTGAATTCCCGTTCCCCTCGCGGCGACCGGGTCTTACCGCGCCGACTCTCAGAGCCGAAGCACACACACGCGTCATCTCCCAGGCGGAGTCGCGAGCGCACGTTCGAGCGGCGCACCCACCCACGCGCGTTACCATCGCCCGCGCGTTCATCCACCCGTGGACGACTTTGAAACTCACTCACCTCGTGAGATCCACATAGCGGGCGTATCCAAACAGAACAGCGAAAGATGAGCGCCATCAACGTGACGCAGGTTCAAGTGCTGGTGAGTACTCGCGCGCTTACGTCCCTCCTAGCCGTCGCCCCCGCCGCGGATCACCACGCGCCACGCGCGAGCGTGGACCACAATCGGGCTTGTTACGCACGGCGCTCGCCCAGAACCACATCTCGATCCTCACGCGCTAACCCTACCCGTTCCCCCCCCCGCGTTCCCCTCGCAGAACAATCCCCAGATGTTCATGACCCCACTCCAGTTCGAGATCCAGTACGAGTGCCTCCAGCCCCTGGCGAACGGTGCGCGAACCCCCGAGCCCAGTCCCGACCACAGACCCACCCTTTGAAATAAAATCCCACGCGGGGTGCCAAGATCGGGTGCCAACCGAACATGCGCCGACCCGACCCTTCCCACCCATCCTCCCTACACAGATCTCGAGTGGAAGCTGACGTACGTCGGCAGCGCCGAGAGCGACGCGCACGATCAGGTCCTGGACACCGTTTTGGTGGGCCCCGTCGCGGTTGGCTCGTACAAGTTTGTCTTCCAGGCGGATCCCCCCGACATCAGCCGCATTCCCCAGAGCGACATCCTCGGCGTCACCGTGCTGCTGCTCACGTGCAGCTACGACGACGTGGAGTTCATCCGCGTGGGATACTACGTCAACAACGACTACCACGATCAGTTCGAGGAGCTCCGCGAGAACCCCCCCGCGACGGTCCAGATCGACAAGGTGGTGCGGAACATCTTGGAGGAGAAGCCCCGGGTCACGCGATTTCCGTGCGAGTTCGACACCCCGTCCATACCGACCAGGAGCGGCATGGAGGGCGACGGCGGCGTGGCGATGGGCGAGGAGATGGAGAACGTTCAGCCGGGGTTCGGCGGAGGCGGATTCGAGGAGAAGATCGGGTTCGATCAGGCTGCAACCGCGACGCAAGGGTTCGGTTTCAACGCGGGGCACGGGCCGACCGAGGTTCAGTACTGATAATCCGTGAACCTCGGATGAGGGTGTGTTGCTCCTAGAGAGTCAAGTTAGTCCTCGACGCGTTCGACGATCGGAGTTTAAAGAATCATGTTGAAGAATTACAGACAAAAATAATGTTGATGTTGATACGCACGCGGATAAGTCAGCTCGCTCGGTCACTTCTCCGCCGAACCTGGCTCCTCCCAGAGGTCGCCCACGTCGCAATACTCATCCTCGCCGATGGCCACCCTCATGAAGCACGGGAGCTTCTCTAAGGGCGCCAGGAAATCCCTGGTCCACTGCCCACCCACGAACACCTTACCCGTCGGGTCACTCGCCTCCACCCACAGCCCCTCGGTCAGGTACACGTCGCGTTTGGTCACGCCCTTCGTGACGACGGGCGCGACGATGACGTCGTTGCCGACCGCGAATTGGTCTTGGATCCTGTACGTGTTCTCATCCTCGGGCGCGAGCCACCACATCGGCCTGCACATGGGCTCCAGCGAGTGCGCCGCGGCTTCCGTTAAGTTCACCAACGTCTCGACAACCTTCTCGCGAATCTCCAGAGACTTTCTGGTAAGATCCGCGGCTTCCGCGCCCACGTCCCACGGCGCCAACGAAAACTGCAGCGCCGGCATCAAGGCGTTCGCCTGCGCCCACCGCACCATCAGCTCCCGGTCCGGGAACTTCCCAAAGTACGCGTTACCCCCGATCATGTCCGGAAGACAAAACGGGTACCCGGTGATCCCGCTGGTGAGCAGCGTGGGAATGATGGACCGAAGGCCGTTACCCGTGCCCCAGTCGCTGAACCTGTCGCCCATTCGCGTCAGCGTCGACGTGCCGGTGGTGTGGTGCCCGGTGCGAACCTCCGCGAGCTCGAACCGGGCGGCGACGTTCTGGACCCAACACCGGGTGTACTCGCTCGGGTGCGTCAGGGACGCGTGGGTGCGAAAGTGTCTTGGAAGGAAACACGGTTCGCCCGCGTCGAACTTGTACCCGTCGATCCCGTACCGCGTTTGAAGCGACTCGAGCCTACCCACAAACCACTCAACCGCGGCGGGATTGGTCACGTCGAGCGCGACGACCGGCGGGGAGTTCCACCACTTGAAGAACCCGGGCTTCATGCCGTTGACGATGGCGTCGAACGGGTGGTGGGAGTGGTCGGATTCGACAAAGTAACCCAAGGGTTTACCCTCCCGGTACGCGTCGGTGTCCTCCTCGACGAAGGGCATCACCCACAGCGTAACCTTGAACCCCATCGCGTGCAGCTCATCCACCATGCCCTTCGGGTCCGGGAACTTGAACGGGTCGAAATCGAGCTCGCCGTAGCCGCTCTGCCACTTGTCGTCAATCTCCATCACCGAGCGCGGGAGCTTGTTCTCGAGAATCTCGCGAGCGAACGTTAGGGTCTTGCGCTGGTCGACGTTTTGCTTGTACCGCGCCCACGTGGTCCATATGGGCGCGCGGATCACCTCGGGTGGCGGCGCGCCGGTGGGTTTCTTGAGCGTGCGCAGGCACGCCTCCGTCGCGTGCTTCACGTTGTCCAGCGCGAGCATCCCCACGCGCATGGAGAGCCACTGGGATTCGTCCTCGTAGCCCGGTTCTAAACCTTCATCCACCGACCCGACGACGGCGGAGCTCTCCGCCTCCCAGCCAATCATCGGGTGGTCCATCGTAAACGCCCCGCGGCCTTTATGGAACCCCGCCCTGGCCTGTAAACGCAGCACGCCGTCGCCCTCGCGCTCGCCCTGCTTCATGGGTAAGATCAGCCGCGTCGCGTTCTGGATCCCGACGCCGAAGCTTCGGTTGGAGACTAACGAATCCCACGCGCCCCGCGGCTTTGGCGCGTTCAGACCGACGTGGAGGTACGGCGTGTCCGGGTCCACCAGCACCGCCAGGCCTGTGCTGGTGACCCAGTGCGTGGCGACGAGGGTGTTGATCCCGTTCGGCCCGTTGTCGAACGGGTAGTGCGGGCCAACTTCCCAGCACCCCAGGTTCAGGGGCCAGTGCTGCTTCATGAGGTGCCCGCCCCCGAACCAGTCCCCGGCGGCGTCCACGTCAACCTTGAACTCCGCCATCGCGTGCTCCGGCTCCACGCACGCCTCCGCGTTGACGCTGAACTCGGCGACGAATCCCTCGGAGAGCTTGGCGCTCCAGTCGTCCACGGCGTCGCGGCCGAAGCACCTGGACGCGGCGGACTCGATTCTTAACCTCGCCACGACGCCCCACCTGATCTCCGCGCCGATGACGTTGCCGTCGTCGTCCCGAACGGTGCGCGTGAACGTCCCCGGCACGTCGATACACTCCTTGGGTAACTGCACGTGCGCGGTGGACACGGTCGTCTCCGTGGGCATGCCGCCCGGGGTCTTACTCCGCTTCCACCGGCGAAGATTGACGCGGCCATCCTCGGTGAGCCAGAGCCTCGACGCTCCGTCGACCAGCACCACGCTGCCGGGTTCCCTGGCGCTCTCCGTGAACTCGGGGGCGATCCCGGGGTTCATGAGTGACGGGTCGGTCTCCACGACGTTGGGTTTGGGTAGAGTGAGCACGGTGGACGCGACGACGCGCGGGCCCGGGACGCCTCTTCGTGCGGCATCCTCCGCGAGCCTCTTCGCCGTGGCGAGCGCCTCGACCGCGGACGTGGCGACGGAGGAAGGCCCGCCCGCGGTGACGATGAAGCCGAGGGGCACCGCGTTGGTCTTGGTGCCGCCGCGGCTGCTCGGTTTCGGCGCCGGGTGCGGGCCGTACTGGACGCCGGGTGCGGGCCCGTTGAGAGGGGTGCCATGCTGACGCGACTCCCGCGCCTCCGGCTCCGGGGAGACTCCGCGGCCGAAAGAGGGTCGTCGCGCCGCGTAACGCGTCACGATCGCCCTCGAACGCGCGCGTCCGCGATCAGCACGTCGACCGTCAACAGCGGGCGCCCTCAACACCCCCGGGATCGCCACGAGCGACGCCGTCGCCGCCATCGCCTCCGCGCTTATTCACGCAAGATTCCGGACGCTGAGATGTTTTAGCGGCTCTGAATAAAACGGCAGGCTCGAGGGGTTCCGTCGAGCGACGTCTACTCTCGGCACCGTCCGGTTCCCGTGACCGTCCCTGACGCTCGAACACCTACCACACGAAGCGGCTACCACCAAACTTCGTTCAACACACACGCGCGTCCTCCGCTGCGCGTCCCTTGATGGCGGCCACGTCAGTCACGAAATCCAGACGTCCTACTCACTGTTGACCTAAAGCCAATTTCGGTGGAATTTGATTGGCTCGATCGGCCGAGGAGAAATACAAACCGCGTTCTCACTGGCTGTCGGGGGCAGATCGGAATCTCAAAAGCGAAATGTCCGTTTATAGACCGGGCGAACACCGGGGTAACAACATCGGCGAGTTGACAACTGGGCTTACAGCGTGTCACCGAAATAGGATCGGCGCTCGTGACTGAAAACAAGTGTCGCGAATTTCGAGTTTCAACTCGTCCCGCGAGTGTGGTTGACAAACCCGATTCCGGCGGGTGCCCAACCAACAGTCCATTCCCCCTCTCAAGCATTATTGCGCCCGAGCCGTCATGGGTCGCAAGGTGGTGCCCCCGCCGCCGCCCCCCGGCGTGCTGGAGGTCATCACGACCTATGTCGTCACGCAC
>MDSX01099934.1_pt1 | contig 16010 bp, 12 predicted proteins | sample 811141 | NCBI WGS metagenome assembly MDSX01 (sample SAMN05326642, study PRJNA326480) | marine metagenome | isolation source: seawater | place: Atlantic Ocean: South East | collected 2010 | reverse complement strand
TGATCTCAGCTGAGCTCAAGCAACGCGATGTGGTCTTGTTTGGATCGGAGGTCCGTTCCTCCATTTCTGGAGTATCAGGTCAGATTCCATCGGGAGATGAGGAATGCTTCATCAATTACCAATGGTTTTTGCAGCAATCCCATCTTCGAGGTGCATCAAATGTTGTGTTGATGCCTGCCGTGCGAGCGCTTTCAAGAGCAGAGGAGGAAAGCTTCCTTCATGCCGATGCATTGCATTACCAAGCTTGGCTTGAATTAGAAACTGCTTGGAGTTCGTTGCAGCTGGATGCAACGGATGCCACTGTTTTGATTGAGTCTTGGCCCGGCCATCAGCGTTGGTGGCCACCAGAACATGTGCAGTCTCATCCAACGATGTTGGGCGATGAGTCCATCGACTTGTCTTTGGTGGGGGAGCGGCGCTGGGGGGTGATGCAACCTAAGCATTTAGCCATTGCGATTCATGGTTATTACCTTGATCAACTCGAGGGGATGCTGAAGTTGTTGCCAACAGGCGGCGGTAGGAAAGATTGGCCCGGGATTGATCTCTATATCAGTACACCAAGGGAACAGCTCGTCGAAGCTGCTGAGCTTCTTCGGCGTCTGGGCTGGCCGCGCGTCTGGCTGTTTGGAGTATCCAATCGGGGACGCGATATGGCTCCTTTTTTGTTGCACCTGCTTCCGGCGATTGAGGAACTTGGCCATGGCTTGGTGATGAAGCTGCATACCAAGGCCTCACGGCATATGGAACTCGGGCAGGCTTGGGGCCAGCATCTACTAGCAGCATTGCTAAAGCCAGATATCCTTCATTTATTTGATTCAGATCCAGATCTTGGTGTTATTGGACCTCCGGGAAGCTTACATCCGATCAGTTTAAATCTTGCTGATAATGCAGCATGGCTGAGTCGATTATGTATGGGTGATTTGAAGCAGAAAAATTTACTACTCACGCGTCAATTTTTGGGTGGAAGCATGTTTGTGGCTAGAACTAATGCTCTTCATGCACTTTTTTTGCTGCATTTAAAAATCGAAGATTTCGAGCTCGAATCAGGACAATTAGATGGCACACTGTCTCATGCGCTTGAGCGTTGGATCGGGATTGTGGTTGAACAGTATGGCTATCGTCTTGAGCAATTGATGGGTGATGAGCAATTGATGCCAGAGTTTGGGTTTGATTCAGTGGAGAAATTTGTATCAAAGAAGTGATCTACCGTTTAGTTGATACTCCCTTGAGCTTTGAATTAGCCTAAGTTTTTTACTTGTTGATGATGAACTAATTGTTGGTAAAGCATTGATAATTCAGATGCGCAAGTATCCACACTCTTAAATGGTTTATTGGTGACTGGAATTCCTTCGCGTCGCTGACTAACCCATTGGCGGATTGGACCTTTCTCAAGAGCATTGGATAAAAGGTTTGCCCATTCATTAATCTCTTCAACAGGCAAAAGAAAAACACCATTCTGTCGTTGAAGGCTGTTTAAGCCGCCGGCATTAGTTGTGATAACGGGAAGGCCATAGGCGAGCGCTTCTCTTGCTATGAATCCGTAGACCTCCTGCCAGATCGATGGCATGGCGACGATGTCTGATTGATCAAAAATTTCAGTTAGTTCAGAACGTTCATAACTACCTTTGATTTGAAGAAACCCAGGATTTTCTATTGCCAATTTCTTGAGATAGTTTTGACTTTTTTCGTCCCCGTGGTAGCTATCAGGCAAAGGGCCAAACAGTTGGATGCAAATACGATCGCAAATCCGTTTGTCTAGACATGCTTTGGTAAATGCCAATTGCCCTTTGTGAGGAGCAATGGTTCCAAGAATAGAAATTTTAATTTTAGATAAGTCATCGGTATGTTTATTGGTAATGGAGAGCATAGTTTTTTTTGAAAAGCTGGAGGGAGCAACGCTATTTGTTTGTTTTCTTGTTTGAAGTATTTTCTGGAAGACAGATGTATCTAATCCATTTTCAATCACCTGAATTTTGCATGTGATGCCATGCTTCCTTAGAATTTCTGCTGCCTCTGAAGAGGGTGTAATAATGGCTGAGGCAAATTTCAGGCATTTATCGCTATATTTTGCCCAGGCCTGTTTGAGCGTTAAAGATTTTATTTTGCTTTGACTCTCTAATTGTTTGGCTTGATTAAAATATTCAAGTGCGTCTAGGCTTTGATGTATTTGTTGTGGCCAAGTCGAAAGGAGTGATTCTTCCCAAGCTTGATTGTCATCTGGATTGATATTCTTTCCGTCCGAGCTAAACAATTGTCCACGTGGATCGACGGGCCAGTAGTCGTGAAGTGTTGCAGCTACTGGAAGCATCTTACTGAGTATCTCGATAGCTCGAGTGCCAAAGAATAAATTATGATGGAAATCGATAAGATCTAGATCGTAATGGCGAGCCCAGTGCTCGAGAATGATTTCTGCTTGAGGAACACGTTGAAAATCAATTAGCGATTTTGCGTCTTCATATCGATAATTCATTTCTTGAATGTGGATGCTTCCTTCTACCCAGCCTTTTGTTTCAAATGGGATGTTGCTCCCTCTTGTGTCAACACAATGAACAAAAACTCTATGCCCTATTGATGTTAGTGATTCAGCAATTCCTCTGACATGAGTCATGAGGCCACCCTTATCGTTTGGCCCCCAGGCAAACGCTACGAGTCCAATATTGAGTCGTTGTTTTTGCATAGTTCAAGATTAGTACTTTGCATTGCTGCGATGCTTGATAGCTCAGGGCAATGAAAGGTCCTTTTGTAGTGAGAGCTTATTATGTCGAGTTACTTTGCGGAAGTTGATTTTTTATAAATAGTCTAACTTAACGACCCTAGCATTCTTTTGCGGAATTAAAAGCTAACCTGGCTTTTTAGCGAAATGCTTTATTTTTTGGTTCATTGATGGCGAGAGATGCAACTCTCTGCAAGAGTTCATTGCGATAGCCTTTTGCGACTAAATTGTAAAAACTTTGTTATTCATTGTGCTTGAGGCAAAATTAAAAGTGTGATTTAACTTCTGCTGGCTTGCTTTTGAATTTCTTGAGATGACTAATTTGTGCCAAAAGTTCTCAAAATATAATGTTGGCAATTTTATCAACTTAGCTAAAACTTGAAATTTAAGGTCGCTGATACTGAAAGTTTTAGCCGGTTTGTGATTAGGTCGTCTTCGAGACGGACTTTTTCAGGAACATCCGGTATTGAAACGGTGCATCCCCAGTCACAGTTTTTTATTAATGAACTAAACATCCCTGTAAAAACAAATCCTATCTCTTCGAATGGGCGAATGCTTAATCCCGCATTTAAATTTCCACTTCTCCACTCTCCAATGAGGTTAAGGCCTGGATAAACTTCTAGGGCAACAGCTCCAATGGGAACAAGCTCCCCGTAGTGGACTGAGCGGTTGTTGGCAAGAAGCCTTGTTTCTATTGGGCAATTTGTTTTGTTATATCCATAAGTTGTGCAACCAGCTGATCTTTGGGCAGCAACAGATGCTTGGAATTTTTGATCGACTGAACGGAATTCTCCATTACCCACACCTGCAGTTAGGTAAGCATTTGAGAACCAAGTATCCTGTTTGTTCCGAAGCCGAATTCGTTGGCTGATGACCCCATAAGCACTTTTCGGAGCAATAAAATCAGTTTCATCTTCAACAATATCTAACCAGTTGCGAATTCCTATTCGGGCTGATGTGTCTGGGCCGATGTGTCTTGATAAATCCACACCAATATAGTAAGTATCGAACAAACTACTGTCTGAGCTGGCATTTCTGTCTCCTAATGGTAGAGATGTTTCTTCAAACTTTCCATGAATAGTTAAGCCAACAAATTTTTCGGAATCACCAAAACTCAAGGCGTAGTCGTAATGAGCTTCTCCTTGGCGCTCTAGTTGTTCTAAATAATCGTCCCAGCTGGATGGATATACGCATGTGCCCCCTACATTATTGCAGTCGTATGCATAAAGTCCAAAACTTGCCATCCAGCCTTTTGGCCCAAAGCCAATTGGCACAGTGTCACTGATTTGTGGATGCCAAGTGTCATTTCGCCATAGCGCTTTGTCATTGGCAAAGGTTGCAGACTGCTGTTCAATTACTTCATATGCATTCGCTATCGCTTGTTCGGCTGAAATAGGATTCTTGTCTGTTGTTGTTCCTTCTTCTTCCATAATTACATCTTCTGGAGCCACCGCTTCCCAGCTCAAGCTCTCGTTTTGACTATTTGTTTCTGTTGCAATATTTGGGCTGAGATTTTTATTTTTCCTTTCGGTTTCGGTATGGGGCAAAATCTCCCAGGTGATGTTGTCCTTTCGGAGCTGATTATCTGATGGTGATCTTAGTTGTCTTTCAGTGTCTGTTCGTGCTTCCCACTGTAGTAACTTGATGTTCTTATTGATTGAATCTTTGTTGTCTTCTGCTAGTGATTCTTTTGGCTCCCACAGCAGTTCTTGAGCATGAGCTGGCAACACTGATACTCCAGCAAAGATCATTAATGTGGTTAAAAGAAAGCCTTTCACGACCCCACCTCTTTGCCTGAATGAAGATGCTTTAGCAATTCATATTGCCTGGGCAAGGGATTAGTTCCGGGATGCACTTGCATTAGGTAGTCGAGTGCTTCAGTGGGGCTGAGCTGTTGTTCTTGGACCAACCAGGCCATACAAATCAAGGGTGAGCGTTCGACAGCAGCCACACAGTGCACAAACAATGGGCCTTGCTGCCGCAGTTCCGTTACAGCGCAAAGTGTGGTCTTGAGTTGCTGGAAGCTAAGAACCTCAGGGCTGCGATGATCCGGCAATACGATGCGTCGGCATTGGAACAGTTCTGTTAACCCGGCAGGAGGTTCTGCTTCTTCCAGTGAACAAAGGCTGAGTACCGAATGGATTCCAGCCGCTTTTAATCTCTCCAGATGCCGATCAGCTCTCGGTGCCGGACCGATGGCTAGCTCGTTGGTTAGGACCCAGTCGATTTGAAAGCGTTGTCTGGATTTCGTTGCGTTTTGATCAATAGCCATCAGCTATCAACCCAGCGCATGAATTGGTTTCGGCGAGCCTTTAACCGATCACGCAACATGCCAGTTTTGCTTGGCTTGCCTTGATCGCTTTCGGATGCTTTCGGACTGCCTGAATTCGTGTTGCCCTCAGCATCGTCCACATCGGCGTAGTGGGCGTAGGCCGATGTGGTGTCGTAAGCGGCATAGCCGTAGCCGCCATAGCCATATTGGCCGGAGCCGTATTGCCCGTAGCCATAGGCAGATGATCCTTGTTGCTCTTGTTTGATGGCGTTGGTGACAATCCCCAGCAGCGGGGCGCCGCTGGAACGGATGCGATTAATAGCCTCCTTCGGAAGGCTTCGGTCGACGCGGTCGAGGCTCACGAGCAACATCAGACCATCACAATGTTCAGCAACCAATGCGGCATCGGCTAAGCCAAGGACCGGTGGGGTGTCAAACACAATCAGATCAAACTCACCACTGTTCCCCAAATCTTCAACCAATTGATGCATTCGTTTTGAGCTCAGTAAACGGGTGGGGTCGGGTGGCCGGCGACCCGCCGTGATGACCGACCAGCCTTCGTACCTATCGATGGTCTGGAGGGCCTGTCGCCAATGGTTCGAATCGTCGGTTAATAGATTCGATAAGCCCCGTAAGTTATTCAGTCCAAGGCGAGTATGTAATTGAGGCTTGCGCAAGTCGGCATCTATTAGCAGCACCCGTTGTCCCATTTCTGCCAATGTTTTGGCCAGCAGAGTATTCACTAATGATTTGCCTTCTGCTGGCAAAGAACTCGTCATTGCGATCGAGCGAAGCGGCCTGTCGCTATTGAGAAAACGCAGGGATGTGAAGAAGTTGCGGAACGCTTCTTGATAAAAAAAGCGTTGATAGCGTGCTGCTTTTCTTTCTGTCTCGTTCACATCGGCTTTGGTTTCACTGTCGAGTTCTTGAAGCAGGAAACGTTTGTCTTCTCGAACTCCTTTGAAGAAGTCCACGTAGGGGATGTGACCCAGCAAGGGAAGGTCTCCGATCTCTGCCTTCACCTCACTCGGACTATGAAACACATGATCCTGGCGATCGCGTATTAGGCCTGCCCCCGCTCCAGCGACTAACCCCAAGAGTGTTCCGAGGGCAAGGTTTCTGGGAACGGATGGCTTGATGGGATTTGGATTGATTTCAGGAGGATCGATCACGCGCCAGGGAACGCTGCGCTGAGCAATTTCCAATTGAAAGTTTTCTCTCGCAGAGACAAGTCCAGAGAGATTTTCATTGGCGATTTTTAAGCGGGTTTGTAGAGCTTCGTATTGCTTGATTAGGGCCGGTTGCTTTAGGAATTCAGCATTAAGTTGGGTCTGTTGTAGTTGAGCTGTTTCTAGTCGCCCTTGATTGAGATTAAGGGCGGCATCCACCGCTTGGATCTGGTTCTGTAGCAGCAACGGTTTGAGTTGATTGATGCGCTCTTCCAACCCAGTCACCATCGAGGAGTTGGGCTTGAAAGTGGATCGAGCTTCTGCAAGTTCCGTTTCAACTTTGAGGAGCTGTTGCAGGAGGCTTTGATCCACATCGCTAATTGTGAGGCCTCCGCCTTTGCCCGTGCCACCGATCGTGCCACCGATTGCTTCCTGAAACCCGCGTGCCGTGAGGGTTCCATTGGCAATTTCTTCGCGAACTTTGAAGAGGCGATTGCGACCTGCTTGAAGGCTTAGTACTTGGCTTGCAAGGGCTATTTCTCGTTGCTTGAGAGCTCCACCCTCAGCCGTGGGTTCCAGCAAGGAGTGTTTGATGCGGAACGCAGCTACTTCCGATTGAATTTGCTCCGTTTTAGCCTCAAGAGCGGGTGCCTGCTTGTTGAGAAAATTCAGGCCGTCTGCAAGACGTTGTTGGCGTTCTCTTAAGGCCACCTTGAGATAGGTGTCGCTTAGCTCAGTAAGTAGTTCTTGATCCTCGTTTTTGTCTCGACCCACCAGACTCACCTTGAGGATGCCGTCGGCTTGCTTCTGTCTCAAGCCGCCTGAGGTTATGGTGATACGACTACTTAAACCCTCGGGACTCAAATTAAAGCGATCGGCGATGGGACTCAGTAGTAGTGGGCTCTGAAGCAATTCGATCAGGGTGGGCAAGTCGTTGCTGGTGGTGTTGCGCGCCAGTTCCTCAAACACCGTGCCGTTGAGCCCACTTGCTCCACCTGCGTTGTTGCCCGAATCATTACTGATCGGATCAGTAATAAGGAGCGCAAACGAACCTTGATAGACAGGCCGAAAGATGCGTTGATAAGCCGTGATCACTGAGGTTATGGCGATTATCCCAGCAGCGGTAACGCCAACTAATTTTTTCCGGCGCTTTAGGGCGCGCCACAATTCGCGTAAATCGATCTCATCATTTCCATCCATTTGGCCAAAACCATTATTCACTTGTGAATTGGGTTGTCCAGATAGATTGGTCATAACCGCTTCACTCAACCCCTATTCAACCCAGAAAAGGGTTGATTCATGAGTCCCTATGGGACACTTGGCGCCGCATCTGCAATCTCATCCCGTTCTTCTTGCATGACGACCCTCAGACCGTTGGCACTTTCCGTTCTGATGGCTGCTCAGTCGTTGGTGGTATTACCAACTGTAGCCCTTGAAGCAACATCATCTGATCCTGTGGCTGCCCAGGGTAAACCGTTGCAGGCCAATCAGGCTTTTCTTGAGCAAGACGCTTACATGATTGGTCCAGGCGACACGCTTGAGTTGCGCCTGTTTGATGCTCCAGATCTGTCCGGACAGCTTGATGTGTTGAACGATGGTTCTGTTCAACTTCCACTGATTGGGAGTGTTCACCTCACCGGTCTCACAATTCAGCAGGCCACGGTATGGGTCAAAACCTTGATGGGGCAAGAGTTGCTGCGGCCCGATTTGCAGCTACGACTGGTGAAACCTCGCCCAATTCGGGTGGCTTTGGTGGGTGAGGTGGAACGACCTGGGATTTATTCACTCACTGTGAGTGAAACGGTTTCAACAGAGGGTGGGCCGTCTACGTCGCTCAGCGGTTTGCCAACCGTTGTTGATGCGATTCAGAAAGCTGGGGGCATTACCCAGAAAGCCAATCTGCGTGATGTGCAGCTGCAAAGACGCCTTCCAGGTGAAGCTCGTCAATTTAAGCAGGCACGTTTGAACCTCTTTGATCTGATTTTGGAAGGCAATCAAAGCCAAAATCCTCATCTCTTTGACGGCGATACGATTCGTCTTGGCAAAGCCGATGAAACTCCAGAAGAGGCTATTGAACTGGCTTCAGTGAATCTTTCGCCTCAGGTGATTGTGGTGAATGTGATTGGTGAAGTAGTTATGCCGGGGAAGTTGCAGTTGCAAGCGAACACGCCTTTGGTGCAGGCTGTGTTGGCGGCTGGTGGAGTCCAAAACTGGCGTGCCAACCGTGGCGATGTGGAGTTGGTTCGCATTAATCGCAATGGCTCTGCAACGCTCGAACGATTTAAAGTTGATCTCAGTCAAGGTGCTTCCAATGAGAAAAATCCACCCTTACGCGATGGCGACACTGTGAAAGTGAATCGCAGTGGATTAGCAAAAGCAAGTGATGCCATTGGTTCTGTAAGCCAACCATTGAGCGGTCTCGTCACCATCTGGACGTTGTTGCGCTTGGTGAATGATGGATCGAATTAAGTAAAGAGTTGTAAGTGCGATTTGATGGCTTTATCCCAAGAGCTCAAGGTCACTGATAACAGTTTTTGCTGGAAAAAAAGCTTTGTAAATACCTAAGTAATTCGGAGTAGATAGAGAGCTTGTTTGAGCTACCTGATCTCAACGTGAGAAATAACACGATCACTCAGCACCATTTTATCGTCTCCAGTCATGTCTTGATCCGTACATTTCACTAGTATGCGATCCTTGCTGCAAATGCCGCCTGTATCGCCTGCACGGTAACAGTTTTGACTTGCTGATCATCTTGGCGGCTCAACAACATTGCCTGCGCTGCTTTATCGTAAAACTCTTGATTCCCTGTATATTTAGGGGCATCGAGCCGCTGTGGCATAATTAGAGGGTACTTCAGTTGAGATGATTGAGCGTTGCTCTCATCCTCTGTTTTCTATAGGTTTTTTGTGACTTTTTTAAAATAAAAAATATTTCCATACTCTTCGGGAAAGAGTGAAGTGCCTGAATAATGTGGGGGTAGAGGTCCCTTACGGGTGCTGTTGGAAGATATGCTGGCACAATTATTGCCGAGCTAAGCCATCACGGCTGAGTTCTTCATTTGGCTCTGGGTCAATTAGATTAAAATTGACTTGTCGATTCTTCCAATGAGTTGCCGACGGATACACCACTTAGTATCACTGGTAACCCCATAACTGGGATTTCGTTTCCGTTGCTTCGGATCCTTCGATCTAGCCAAGCGCTATCTGATGAATTCTTATTTAGAAGAAAATTGCCGTTCAGCATGACTTCTAAGCGAAGATGCTCCCCGGCCTAACTCTGCGATCAATTACGTGGAAAGAGGTATGTCGGTAAAAGCCAATGTATTTAGCCGAATCATCCTGAGAAAACTTCCAAAAGTGATATAAAGAATTCAAAGTGCTATTATCAATAAATATGTAAAGCTGCTCATCATCAAACATGAAAAACGTATCAGTCATCATCAGAAACAAAAATGAAGAGAGGTGGATAGGACATGCGATACAGTCGACGCTAGAACACCTCGTAGCTCCTGAGATTATTGTCATCAATAACAATAGTACGGATGATTCTATGGACATAGTTAGGAGTTTTAGGCATGATCCAGCACTTGAGAAATCTGAGAAGAACTATTCGACTGTAAAGGTTAATAATATTAGTGACTATACACCCGGGAAGGCTTTGAATCTTGGGGTAAGCATGTGCGCAAATGAGGTGATATTGATATTATCAGCTCATGCTGTAATCACTTCAATTAATTCAGAGAAAATCCATCAATATCTTAAGACCTATTCGTGTGTTTTCGGCAAGCAAATTCCTATTTATAATGGTAGAAAAATAACATCAAGATATATATGGAGCCATTTTTCAGACAAGGCACAAGAAGATATGTATTCTGATCTGGAAGACAGGTATTTTTTGCACAACGCTGCCTGCTTTTACACTAAGTCAGCATTAATCCAAATACCATTTGATGAAAATATTTCTGGCAAAGAAGATCGCATATGGGCTAAAGCATGCGTAGCCTCGAATATGAAGTATTTGTATAGTCCTGAGTTTCAAGTGCATCACCATTTTACGCTCCAGGGAAACACTTGGCGTGGAGTAGGATGATGAAACTATCGAGGACCAGCCAATGCTTGATAGCCACACCGATATCACATTTATCACAAGTACGTAGTTTTGTAGATTTTCATCATGATTGTTTTCTTTTGAATGAATATGGTAATCGAAATGAGATTGTTGAACAAATTTGCTTGAATAGGGACATTAAATATCTATTCGTCAATCCAAATGCACAAGGCTACTATATTGACTGTGATTTTTTGAATGCTACAGAAATTAAGGGAATTAATACATGCTCTACAGGAACCAACCATATTGATTTAGATGCTTGCAAGAAAAATGATGTTCAAATATATAGCTTAACTACTGATTTTGAACTAATTGATAGCTTGCCTTCCACTGCTGAATTATCTTTTGGGATGATGGTCAGCTTATGCCGAAAAGTTATTCTCTCCAATCAGCAAGTAGTTGATAGTGGGCTGTGGGACTATACCGCTGTTATGGGACGACAAATTAGCGGCATGACCATTGGAATACTGGGATATGGGAGGCTAGGAAGGTTGTTTGCCAGAATGCTAGAAGGTTTTAATGTGAAGATCTTAATATGCGAAAATGATCTTGCAAAATCAATCCCCTCGAAATATACCAAGGTTGATATTGAGGAATTATTTGCCGAAGCAGACGCATTGGCAATTCATATACACTCCACTCCTGAGAATAAGAATTTAGTGGAAACGAATCTATTACGTAAAATGAAGAAAGGTGCTTTCTTGATAAATACATCTAGGGGAGACTTAGTTGATGAGCTCGCAATTTGCAAACAACTTGAGGAAGGTTCTCTGGGCGGTTATGCTACAGATGTATTGAGCTCTGAATTTACAGATATACATAAATCACCTATTTTTAATCTAGCAAGACGGAAGATGTATAATATTATAATAACTCCTCATGTTGGTGGCATGACTTTTGAAGGTCAAACAAAAGCATTTTTGTTTGCTCTAAATAAATTTCGTTTTTCTTAAAAAAATTTCAGTATTTCAAGACAAACCATTGAATCTTTCAACAATGAAGCCATCACTTGCAATCATCCCCTGCAAAACAGATTCGAAACGCGTAAAACTTAAAAATCTACAAAAAATTAATGGGACTACTATGCTTGAGATCTCGATATTGCATGCTAAAAACTCAAAATATATTGAAGATATTTTTGTGAGTACGGAGTCGAAAGATGTAGAGGAAATCGCACTAAAGCATAATGTAAAAATTTTAAAAAGACCTACTCATTTACTCAAAGATGCTGAAGTTTGTGATGTTTACGTGGATGCATTACTTAAATTGGAAGATGAAGGGTACAATATAAAAAAATATGAATACTTGGTTGCACTTCAGCCGGATCATCCAGATAGGGACAATGAAATTGATAATTTGCTTGAATATGCATATGAAAATAAATATGATGATTTATTTACCGTTTCATCTGACATCGTAAGAACTGGTTCAGTAAGGATATTAAGAATTTCTCATGTTTGCGAAGGCAAAGTTTCAAGAAGGGTTGGTTGCTTCAAAGATGATGCGACAAATATTCATTCATTGGAAGACTTAGAATATGCTTCATTGAGAATTTCCAAATCTTAACAATTTAAGTAATCTATTTTAATTTCTACAGTGCCCGATTCCTCATTAACTCTTCCTCCATTTCTTCAAGCTCTTAAGGAAGCTGGGAAGATCGGTAAAACAGTTGATCCAAAATCTGATTTTACCTTTAAAATAGGTGATAAAATCCTTGGTGGTAAAGATCCTGTATATATAGCTGGCCCATGTAGTGTTGAAAACAAGGAAATGCTCTTTGATTCAGCTTCAAAAATTAAAAATGCTGGATGCGATGCACTACGTGCAGGAGCATATAAACCGTGTACTTATCCAGTCAAAGAAGAAATTAATGGATGGAAAGAAGGAACACGGGAATTTGGCTTGGACTTACTTAAGGAGGTAAAAGATGAAACTAATTTGCAAATTGTAAGTGAAGTTATGAATGCCTCGCAACTTGAGAGATCATATGAATCGATAGATATTATCCAAGTAGGTACAAGAAATTTTCAAAACTATACTTTATTAGATGAGCTTGCAAAACAGAATAAACCGGTTGTATTGAAGAGGGGGACCTGGGCTACTCTTGAAGAAATACTAGGTGCATTAGAGCGCTTATCATCTCATAACTTGACTCAAATTGCTGTATGTTTGCGTGGGGTAATTGGTGCACCGCCTTACAGGCATCTATATGCTTCTACAAGATGGCAGCCCGATCTTATGATGATTTTGGCCATAAAAGAGATCTCTCAAATCCCTGTAATTTATGACCCTAGTCATGCAACAGGAAAACGTTCTTTTGTATCAAAAATTTCACAAGGAGCTATTGCATGTGGCGCTGACGGTTTAATAATCGAAGCTCACCCCAATCCTCCCAAATCAATTTCGGATCCGGATCAAGCAATTGGATTTGACGAATTAAGCCTAATAGTGAAAAATTGCAATAATATAGTACGATCCATATCGTAATTAATCAAACCACGTACTCTACTTTACAATCAACCAAAACTTTCTTTCTTATATATAGTGACCATTCTAATAACTGGTGGTGCTGGATTCATTGGCTTCCACCTTGCAAACAAAATTCTTGAATCGGGTCATAAGGTTGTTGTAGCTGATAATCTAAATACATATTACGATCCAGAACTTAAAAAAAGACGACTAGAAGAATTGAGGAAATCTGCGAATCAATTCAACTCACCTTTTTATTTTTTTCAGATTAATATCGATAACTTTGACGCATTGAGAGAAATATTTACTATACACAATCCAACCCATGTAGTTAATCTTGCTGCTCAGGCGGGTGTAAGATACTCAATCGAAAATCCATCAGCTTACATACAGGCTAATTTGGTAGGCTTTGCAAATGTACTTGAATGTTGTCGTCAATTCAACATAGAGCATTTAATATTTGCGAGTAGTAGTAGTGTATATGGTGGTAATAAAAATCTTCCATTTTCCGAACATCAAGGTGTAGATCATCCCGTAAGCCTTTACGCCGCAACCAAAAAGTCTAATGAGCTAATGGCTCATTCTTATAGCCATCTTTATGGTTTGTCGGCTACTGGATTAAGGTTTTTTACTGTTTACGGTCCTTGGGGGAGGCCAGATATGGCATTGTTTTTGTTTACTAAGGCAATTATAGAAGGTGAACCTATCAATATATTTAATAACGGACAAATGTCACGTGATTTTACGTATATTGACGATATTATCGAAAGCATATTGAGGCTATTGCCTAAACCAGCATCTCCTAATATCTCTTTTAGAACAAAAAATCCAGATCCATCCACAAGTTGGGCCTCATATCGTATTTTTAATATTGGAAACTCAAAAGCAATTCCTTTAATGAAATACATTCAAGCCATAGAAGTAGCCTTAGATACGAAGGCAAAAATGAATTTAATGCCAATGCAACCAGGAGACGTAGAGCATACATTGGCTGATACGTCAGCTCTGGAGAAATGGATAAATTTTAAACCTACTACATCCATAGAAATAGGAATAACTAAGTTTATCGAATGGTATAAAAATTTTTACCAAGTATCATGATGATGCATTTAAATAATAAAAAGCCACTCCCAGTTTTATCTGAATGTACAATAGCTATAATTGGTTTAGGCTATGTCGGCTTGCCTTTAGCAATTGAATTAGTTAAAAACCAGCCAATTGCAACAGAGAAAGTGTCTATCTCTAGGCAAATAATTGGTTTTGATATAAACGACACTCGCTTAAATCAATTGAATAGTGGAATTGATGTGACAGGTGAATTATCTGATGATGAAAAAAAATTAACTTCTTCCATTTTCCTTACTTCTGACCCTTCCTATTTATCAACAGCTGATGTATTGATTGTTACTGTGCCTACGCCAATTGATGAGGCAAAACGGCCTGATCTTCTGCTATTAAGGAATGCTTGTAAAACAGTTGGCATTGCCTTAAAAAATAGAAAAAATAATATCAAAACATTACCACTAGTAATTTTTGAAAGCACAGTTTATCCGGGCGCTACTGAAGAAATATGCGTACCAATAATTGAAGAATACTCTCAATTGTTGTATAATATTGACTTTGCTTGTGGATACAGCCCTGAGAGAATAAATCCTGGAGACAAGACTCATAGACTAACTAATATCGTCAAAGTAACGAGCGGTAGTACTTATGAAGTGGCGATTTGGGTCGATAGTTTATATGATTCTATTATTGAAGCAGGTACATATATGGCAAATAGTATTAAGGTTGCTGAAGCTGCTAAAGTGATAGAAAATACCCAAAGAGATTTAAATATTGCCCTGATTAATGAATTATCTATTATTTTCAGGCGATTACATATAGATACTCAAGATGTTCTTGATGCTGCTTCTTCTAAATGGAATTTCTTAAATTTCACACCTGGTCTTGTTGGAGGGCACTGTATTGGTGTAGATCCTTACTATCTAACATACAAAGCAGAGCAAGTTGGTTATTACCCTCAAGTTGTATTAGCAGGAAGACGAATAAATGATAATATGGCGAAATGGTATGTCCAAGAATTAATCCTTGAGCTAACAAAGCGAAACATTGTTGTAGGAAAATCAAAACTATTGATTTTAGGCTTTACTTTTAAAGAGAATTGTCCTGATATTCGCAACACACGTATCATTGATTTGAAAAATTACCTTGAAGAATATGGTGTATATACAGATATCGTTGACCCATACGTTGATACTCAATATGTTAAAGAAATATATGGAATAGATGTTAATAATAATCTTTCTTTTTCTAATAAGTATACAGCCGTAATAGCGGCTGTCGCACATAAAGAGTTTATTCAATTATCACAAGATCAATGGAATAACCTCTTGTGTGAGAATGGAATCTTGTTTGACATCAAGGGTATCATCCCTAGAAGTTTGAATCCACTAAGGATATAATTTCAATTTAAGACAGATGTTAATATTGATGCCAAACATAAAAAAATTTAATGCACCATTGATTTATATTTTACTTTAAAATTCTCTCTAACCCCAGGAAAAAACTTATGCTAAGCTTGGATGCTTTAATCCTTTCCACGTTTCATTTAAATATTATTTATACAAGCATCCTGTTAAACACTCTTCAAAACTGTGACTTTTGAAAATCATTCTCATAAAGATTCGATATTTGGTGCTATCCAAAGGCTATCTCGGCATATACTTAAAAAAAGAAAATATCAGTTACTATTTTTATTGATATTAATGATTGCATCTGCTTTTTCTGAAATACTAACTATCAGTATTGCGTTGCCATTTTTCTCGGCTTTAGGAAGTCCAACTCAAGATATAGGCAACTCTAATTTGCTTTCCGGCTTACATCTTAATCTAGACTCGTTTACCTCTTATCAAATTTTGTTGATACTTGCAGTTATTTTTATTGTTACTGTACTTATTTCTAGCACCCTCAGATTGGCCAACTTATGGCTTAATCTCCAGGTGGTCTCTCGTATTGGTTCAGAGATCAGTTGTAAGGCATACAAAACAACCTTATATCAACCTTATGCTGCACATACCTCTATGAATACAAGTAAAATAATAACTATTATCACTAGTAGGGTTGGAAAAGTAGTTCAGCTATTAAATATTCTTCTATCTATGATATCTTCATTTTTTATTATTATTGGAGTTGTAATCGCATTGTACATGACTGATGCATTTATAACTACCGCGGCTATTGCTTTATTCTCCCTGACTTACGCATTTACAGCGATTCA
>MDSX01022822.1_pt1 | contig 16012 bp, 13 predicted proteins | sample 811141 | NCBI WGS metagenome assembly MDSX01 (sample SAMN05326642, study PRJNA326480) | marine metagenome | isolation source: seawater | place: Atlantic Ocean: South East | collected 2010 | reverse complement strand
CATTGGAGCACTCCACGTGTCGCCCTCGTCCATTGAGTAGGAGTAGTATGGCATGTTGTCAGACCCCATCCACATCGCGTGGACGTTGTCCTCCGAGTCGGGGTAGACCTGCGCCTCCTCGAAGTTCCATGTCTCCGCGGTTCCTGTGGTTTCAGTCGGCAGTGGGTGCTCGGTCCATGTTAGGCCACCGTCAGTGCTCCGGTATATCGAGTACCCCTCTCCTCCATCGCAACCTCTGTTCCCCCTGTAGAAATTACCATTCTCGGAACCCATGATGTGGCCTGTCAGACCGCCACTACCGCAGTTTAGAGGGGCCCCTGGAACCTGCTGTGTCCAAGTTATTCCACCATCGAAGCTCGAGGAACAAAGTGGCGACTGCCAATTGCCATTGATGCAGAATACCCACGTCGTCGGGTGAAACGGAGTTGGATAGGGCGAGGAGGCTATCGTCTGGTGGTCCTGAACCGAAGTTCCCGTGGCAGGGGTTGGGAGGAGAGACCACGTCTCCCCCTCGTCATCCGACGTTTCAACGGTCATCGCCGTCAATGCGTGCATGTCGAATTTCATTATACGATCAGTCCACGGGTCTACGTAGACATACGGGTCATTGGAATTTACAACCGGAATCAAGGGCGGTGCGTAGACATCAACACAGTCATAGTCGCTAATGTTGACCATCCCAATCAGGCCAGAACAACGAACGATGGCGGTCGAGCCACCAACCCCATTGCCGTAACTGGACATGTACAGGTTATCAGAAGAAGTCACCCCTATTGTGGGCTCGAAGGTGGTCATGCCAACCCCGTAGTAAGTGCCTATGGCGCAGGAGGGGGCGTTGTTACCGACTAGAAACGAAGTCCCGTTGAGCTCGCCGGAGACTTTCGTGGCGTCCGTGGCATTGGAGTAGTGATACCATGTGTTGTTGGCGATTCCCCATGGGCATAAATCAGCGAAATCGAAGCCATCGACCTCATCCGGCTCCTCAGGCTCGCCCCCGAAACAGCCGCTAAGCGGAGCCGAAACCATCAGCAGCACCACTGCAACCACGACTGAACGCATGCCCTTCGGTAGCATCACCCCATCTTGAGCGTTGAGTTTCCCCCACTAGGGAGCGCATCAAGGGCAACGACATCCCCGTAGAGCGCTGGCCCCTCGGTCAGAGTCCCAATGATCGCCTCCTCGAAGCCGGCCGCATTGTGCGCCAGTGCAATCCAAGGACGTCCGGCGTCATCCAACTCAACATCGATGAAATCGCCGAAGCCACCACACCTGACATTCCCACAATCAGAGGTTACATCCAATGGGTCATCCGGTGAGTTGACCACCACGCTGGTGATCAGAGGGCGTTCTTCGAAGGCATTGGTCATTATCGCCATATAGCCTCCCCAACCAACCCCTCCCGTCGCATTTTCGTTGGCGATGTCATTCACCTCACCGATGTATCCGATTACGACGCGGCCTTCATCTCCAGCGAAGATAGTTGGGAAACCGGTTTCATTGACCCCCGGGGCTGCGACCATCATGGGGACGCTCCAAGACACCCCCTGATCCCTGGAGTATGCGTACCATGGCATCATGTCCGTCGAAATCCATGTTGCGTGCACGTTCCCCCCCTCGTCCACTGCAGTAGCGACCTCATGGGAATGCCAGCCCTGCTGCATTCCTACCTCGGTGGTGATTGTGTGTTCGCTCCAAGTGTAACCACCATCATGCGAAGCATAGACGGCCGGCCCCTCACAAGACGGGTTGCCCCTGTATATTGAGCCATCAGAGCCCCCCGCGACATGCCCATGCAGACCCGAGCACTGGTTTCCAAAGCTCTCCGTGGGGTAACCTATCCTCTGAGGGTCCCATGTGTGTCCGCCATCCATGGACCTAGAGCACTGGGCACCCAAAGCAGGCGAGCCAGTGTTGATGCAGTAAACATAGACCACATCACCAACCAATGCATTTTCATGAGGCATAGAAGCGATGCTTTGGTGGTCCTGAGGGGCATAGTACCCCTCTACGGGGAAGGGGACGCTCCAAGTCTCGCCGTCGTCATCAGAATACTCTACGAACATTGCCGTCAATGCGTGCATGTCGAATTTCACTAGTCGATCGTTGAACTTGTCCACATACAGGTACGGGTCGTTTGAGTTGGGCGTCTGACCTTGGTCGTCAGACATCCCGAAAGGACCCACATCTTCCCATGTCTGCCCTTGATCTTTCGACCGTATGATGTGCGTGCCATCTCCTAATCCGTTGTAGTTGGTGAAGAAGATCGCACCGGAAGATGTGACTCCTATGGTAGGCTCGAAAGTGTCCCACCCAGTCCCATAGTAGGTAGCGTTAGCAAAGAATGGTGCGTTAGAACCCGTCAGATTTGCCGTGATATTCGCTGCGGACACCGCCATCTGGTTTGTTGCGTCGACCGCCCACGGCTCGTTTACTGTGCCTGGATAATGGTACCAAGTAGTAGTTGGGATGGGCTTATCGAAGACGAAAAGTCCGACTTCCTCGGACTCGCTCGGACCATCATCTTCCCAGAAGAAGCAACCAGATAGGCTGGAGCTCAGAAGCACCAGCACAAGTAGGGCCGCGCCTGTCCTCATGGAAGTCCCTCCAAAGCACCCTTCAAAACCCCATCCAATGGATGTCTAAATCCATTCATTGTCAATAATGGGCGGTATGGAGTCCAATAGCGAATCCCGGGGGCTTCTCCAGCTCATCCCAAGGTCTCTTTCTGCTGGGCTGGCATCCCAGTAGAGCCTCCTCTTGAGATGCTGCTTCGCCCATGATACACTCAACTTCTTGTGTAGTAGGGATACTATCAGAGCAGCAGAGTAAGGCAGTGTGAATGTAGGGGTCTTGAATTGGGGATGCGCCTTCCTTAGCTCTTGCGAGACCTCCTTGAATTGCATGTCCCCACTAACTGTCAGATCCCTCCCCCCGTCTTCGCCCATAGTAAGGGCCCTCACATGGGCCTCGGCCACGTCTCTGACATCCACTATGTTCACCTGCATCGGCAGAACGACGGGGATGTCCCTCCTGACCAGGGCCATCACGAAGGCCAACGACCCCCTGAGGTGAATCTTGCTTAGGGGGGGACCGAAGACAACACTGGGGTGTATTGTTACCATCCTCGGCCGTACTTTCCCGTTCAGGCTATCGTGCCACTCCCTGACGACTCTTTCTGCTAACACCTTTGCCAGTCCGTATGGGTTCTCATCCAATGTGGCGTCATCCGCCCACGTGTCTGTCGTCAATGTCTGGCCGTCCTCCCAGTTCATTGGCCGGATCGCTGCGGTAGACGAGGTGTGAACGAACCTTTCCACAGTTCCAGCAGCATCTATTGCGGAGACCACATTTCTGGTCCCTATCACACTTGGATCAACAATCTGCCTTTGTGGGTCCTTGGCACTAATTCTCACTGCAGCGGCAGTGTGTATCAAATCAGTACATCCGGCAATCGCATCATTGACCGAAGCAGCATCGAGCAAGTCCATCTCGACGATCTCCAGCCCTCCTCCCCCTGTAAGGGGGAGATTCCTGAGATGGTCTACCCTGATGGGGTCTCCGAGGTCCCTGACCGTGGCCCTGACCCTGCGTCCACGACTCAGGAGGTTCGCGACCACGTGGCTACCGATGTAGCCGCTCGCTCCAGTAACCACTACCGTGCCGTCTACCATGGCCCACCGGGTGGGCGTTGCGCTTTGACTTAGCGCCCTATTCCCCGTCATCCTCAGTAGAGGGTGTTAGCCACTTGGGGGCCCACCAGTTCAGTGAACCCATCAAACGCATGGTGGAGGGCACAACCAAAGCCCTCACAATAGTCGCATCAACCGCGACGCCGAGAGCCAGCATCAAACCAAACTGCTTCATTAGAGATACAGAAGACAGACCAAATGCAGAGAACACGGTTACCATGACCAACGCCGCAGAGGTGATGATGCGACCACTCTTCTGCAAACCTACTGCAACGGCCTTGGTGTTGTCTCCAACCCTCTCCCACTCCTCGTGGATCCTGGAAAGCATTAGAACTTCGTAGTCCATACTGAGTCCGAAAAGAATAGCGAAAATCATCACAGGCGTAGTGGGGTCGATGGGCTGTGGGGTGAAATTAAGCAATTCAGCGCCGTTCCCTTCCTGGAATATCCAGACCAGCACCCCGAAGGAGGCGGCCACCGATAGCACATTCATCACGAGCGCCTTGAGCGGCAAAATGACAGATCTGACCTGAAGGAAGATTAGGATGTAGCTGGAAACCAGGATGAACGCCAAAGCCAGAGGCATGCTTTCTATCACGGCATCTAGGACGTCTTGGTTGTATGCAGCCATTCCCGCTACGTAAACTGTGGAAACACCTCCGTACTGCTCCTCCTTGCTATCAAGGCCCCTGATGCTGTTGACGACCTGCCGCGACTCTTCGCTGGTCTGGTCCCCCTCTATCCCCACTACAATCATGACAACCCCGTCCCCCACAGTGCTCTCCAAGTGGTACTCCCTCAGTACAGCGACCATCTGCGCCTGTTGAGGGGACATTTCGTCATCATTCGCATCGTCCCAGAAATCAACTACTTCCTGTTCGCTCATCCCCTCGTCGAAATGTGCGTATGAGTATACATAACCAGTGTTCTCGATAGCCAGGATCTCCTTCGAGAATGAGTGCAGTGATCTGAGATATTCTTCTGACAGGAACTCCACACCATCCTCGATCTCGAACACTACCAATGCTGTGTTCGCAACGTCCTCCGGCCAGTATTCATCGGTTAGCTCCATGCCCCTTCGAGACTCGTCATCCGGACTCAGGGCCTTCCAGGATGTTATCCCCCACTCGGCCTGTAGGAAAGGGGAACCGGCGAGCAATAGGACGACCATCGAGGGAACTAGAACCGAGAGCGGTCGTTCCATCACCCCCCCCGCTATCCACGACCAGAAGCCCGAGTCACTGGTACGCGTTCCCGCAGAGAAAGGCACCTTCAGAGAGTTCACTCTGTCTCCCAACAGAGATAGTAAGGCAGGAAGCAGGACTATCGAAGAGGTCAGTGCCACGAATGTGGCGCATATGCCCCCCCAACCAAGCGAGGGCAATCCAGTGTTATCGAAGAAAAGCATCCCCAGGAGGCCTGCTATTACAGTAAGGCCCGAGAAGAAAATGGCACGGCCCGCCGTAGCGCTGGCCATCGCGACAGCTGTCCTCCTATCGTGCCCATTGTCCAACTCTTCCCTGAATCTGTTGACAATGAACAAAGAGTAGTCCACGCTCAAACCAATACCAAGAAGCGAAACTATGTTGTTGGCGTAAACGGTGATATCGTCGAACACGAATGTGAGTCCAGTCACTATGCCTACCGCCGCGACGACCGTGTATACGCCCGTCAGCACCGGTAACCCCGCCGCCACCACGCTTCCGAACACGAAAAGCAGTATTATCAAAGTCAGAGGGGCCGAGATCAGTTCTGCTTGGACCAACTCTTCCTTGAGTGTCAAATCGAATGTAACGTCGATCGCCAGATTGTCAGTGACCCACTTCTCCATCCCCTCTGGAGAATTTTCAGGTAGCCGAATGTCGTCTATGACTTCCTTCAGAAGCACCTTTGAGTTGTCGCGATCCATACTGATTTCAATCCTGATACGAGACCAAGAGGGGTCTACTGAACTGATTAGTTTAGATCGGTTCGCCTCATTCGTAAGCCATGGATACTCGAGGGAGACCTCCTCCCTCCCATCCAGAACCGCGACCGTGGCCAGCATGGCTTCCCTCACGGCCTCGTCACCGGACTCACCACTAGGGTGATGGAAAAGGACGTAGAAACTCATTTTCTCGGTTTCGTTCTCGGAGGTGAACCCCATTCTGACGGCCTCCCAACCATGGACAGACTCGAGGTCCCCTTCCCCGTATCCTTCAGCATACTTCGGCTCCAGGGTCATGAGACTTCCAAGTCCAGCGCAGAGAAGTAGCGTGAGTACGAGAACTACCTTCGCGTTATCGTATACCAGAAGCCCCATTTTGTAGTAGGCACGGTTCTGCATTGAGGACGGTGAACTAGACGCCTCCATGCCCCGCCGGAAGAAGAATGGTATTTCTATGGCTAGGTAGACGCGCTCTCACTCGGTGTTTTGACAAACACCTCACAACAAAGAGGCCACGGACTCAACCACAAGACTAGGGCGCTGAGATGATTTTTCCAAATCATCCATTGTTGCCTCGCCGCTGAGTACTAGAATTCCATGAACACCAGCCCTGTCAGCCATCTCGATATCCGTGTACAGGCGGTCACCGACCATTGCGCACTGTTCCGGCCTCAGACCAAGCTCCTCCACCTTGTGCAGAATCATTCCCGCGTTCGGCTTACCGCAAACATGTACGGGCCTGACTCCGGTGGTCGCCTCGAAGAGATCCATGTATGCTCCGGTGTCAGGAAGCCCCCCCTCCGGGGATGGGCAAACAACATCAGGGTGGCTGGCCACCATTGGAACCCCCTTGTGTAGATGAATTGAGGCCGTACTCAATTTCTCGTAGGTAATTTCCGTATCGTAACCAAGAACGACATATTGGGGGCTCTCAGATTGGGTACTGATTCCAACCGACTCCAGCATCTCTCTCATCCCCTCCGTACCAACTAGGTAGGTCTCCTTTACCCCCTCATTATTGAGCCATGAAAGAAGGTCATGGGTAGAAAGTAGCACGTCCTCTTCAGTAGAGGGAATTCCCAATGACTGCAGCTTCACAAGATACTGATCAACTGACTTGCTCGAGTTGTTCGAGAGAAAGAATCTTCGAATGCCGCTATCTTTCAGGCGACCAAGGAAGGATAGGGCCCCTTCAATCAGCTCTCCACCGAGGTATATCGTCCCATCAAGATCCAGAAATATGGCCTTTATGCCCTCCAGAGAGCTATCCATATTTCCTTCCATCTAATCCCCTCATGAAAGAATCAAGGTCTTGAACAGGAACCACTTGCTCCAGAGCTGCCTGGATGCCTCCTTGTCTGCAATCATGCCTGTCATCATGTCAGCGAGCTCTTCACTGCGACCAGCCTTTCCGATCACCCAATTCATGAGCCACTTCTTCTTGGCCCATCGCTGGAGTTTGTATGAGTTGGACAGCTCGGGCCCCAGAGCCCCCCAGAGCTCCTCCATGTACGCAGCCGCTGCCTCCTCAGGGAAACCCCCGGAGTGAGCATCCTTGTCGAAGTGTTTTGAGGTCATTTTCGCCGAGAGCAATGCGTTGCCGATCCCCTCTCCGGTGAATGGGTCGACCAGGCTTGCAGAGTCCCCGACACACATGGCCCCTGCGGCAGCAGACCTTCTGGGTTGATACGGCTGGCCGCCCTTCCTGGGGGACCCGAAGGGAAGCTGCCATCCCTTGCTTGAGCCCTTCACAAGCTTCGCATTCTCGAAGCGCTTCTTGAAGCCAGGATGGCTATTGATTACCCACTCTTGCATCTTCCTGAGGGACTTCTTGTCCCCCTTCTGCTTCCTCTGCTCAGCGAAGACCATGCCAACGCCCACGTTGACGACGCCCTCCTTGACCGGGAAGAGCCAGAAGTACCCGGGGTTGAATTCGTCAATGAAATGAATCTCGATGGGTCCTTCGGTGCCACTGAAACCACCAACCCCCTCCCAGTATTCCCTGAAACCGCCACAGTAGTGCTCATCATCCCTCATAGGCTCGCCGTGCATCACTTCAGTCACCGTTTTTGCCACAGGGCAACTGTAACCACCCGCACCAATCGTAAGAGGGGAGGAGTAGCGACGCACGCCCTCGTCGCCCCGTCTCCCGAAACCACCGCTGACTCCCGAAACACGGCCTTCCTCCAGATGGACGTCTTTCACGGTGAATCCTTGGATTACCGAACCCCCGTTTTCCATTACGATCTCCGAGCACCTCTTGAACATCATATAGTCGAATTGCAAACGGGGAAGCGAGTAACCAGCCTCCTTCTTCTCGAACTCCTCTTGAGGAAGCATCACTCTGACAGTATTGCCCCCTCCACTGCCGAAGATTATCGAATCCACGGTAAAATGAGGGGTATCCTCGATCATGCCCTTGACCCCTAACTCCTTCACATGTGAAAGCGACTTCCCACCGACTGCATCTCCGCAAATCTTGTCTCTCGGCCAGACGCCCTTCTCAATTAGCAGGACCTTGCAACCATTCAGAGCATTGTAAGCAGCGGCAGCAGAGCCAGCGGGACCGCCCCCCACCACAATCACGTCGAAGACCACGCCATCCTCTGGTACCTCCCCAGTTTCGATGGGCTCCTCCCATGACTCCATGCTATCGCCGTTACAATGCAAGGCGCACCACTCATTCAAGGTATGCCAACGAATTCATGGCTGAACACACCTTCCCGCTGTTATGGGTAACACGGTATGGATAGTTCAAACCACTCTCCCCGGCGAACTGAACGAAGCCGAAGTGGGGATGTGGTGTCAATCAATAATTGACTCAAATCTAGCTGCTTGCGCTGACATAAAGAGAACAACCTCTATCTTTCGCTGGAAAGATGAAATTCAGAGCACTCCTGAATGGAATATACAAATAAAAACCTCAGAATCCAATAAAATTGAATTGATATCCAAAATCAAATCCGAGCATTCCTATGACGTTCCTCAGATTATTTGGTGGTGCGCTGAATCCACGAAAGAATACTACGATTGGGTTCAAGGCTGAGACGCTCTTCGTGCCACATGGGCATCTCCTCTCTGATCAAGCCCGCCAAGGAAGTCCCACACACCTGGTGGAGCTCAGACGACCCAATGGAGACAAGACCCAGACTCAATACCATGGTATTGCTTTGTGCTGGCCTGTGGATATTTGGAACGGGCGACGCAGTTTTGGTAGCTGCAGGAATTGGCAATAGTCCGTGGACGGTACTAGCAGATGGGATTTCGATAAACATAGGCAGATCAATCGGCCAGACAACCCTTCTTGTCAGCATAGCAGTGCTATTGCTATGGATCCCCCTCCGTGAGAGGCCAGGGATCGGAACAATCCTCAATGCGATTTTAATCGCTGCCGCAATTGAATACATGCTCCCAGTTCTGCCTACACCAGATAGTTTCGCACTCGCATTGGCACAGGTCATCGTGGGCGTAATACTGGTCGGAATCGGAAGCGGGCTCTACTTGACGGCAAACCTCGGTCCCGGCCCCAGGGACGGTTGGATGACAGGTATCCAGAGAAGAACCGGCGTACCGATAGGGAGGGTACGCGGTGCGATTGAGGTGTCTGTGGTCGCAGGGGGGTGGCTCCTAGGCGGCTCAGTTGGCGTGGGAACAGTGGCATTCGCTCTGCTGATAGGGCCAGTAGTAGCCGTTTGCCTGAACATCGCAGGAAGCATCGGCGCACTTTCGGAAGTAACGGGTGAATGATATGCAGAGATGTGGTGTCGACGAGGTTCTAGATGCCATTCATAGAAATGAAAATATCTCGGTATTATTGGTAAAAAGAGAAGCCATATCCACTAAATTGGAGCAAATAGTTTCCATTGCAGAGGAAAGAGGGATCAAAGTCATCAGGGGCTCCGAGAACGATCTTTGGAGGATGTCTAGAGACAACTCAGAAGGCATCCCAGACGTTCTTGGACTCGTGGGCAGAGACCCAAAGTCTACGTTCGATCAGACCCTATCGCATGGGGGCCTGATTTGGTTACTCGCCGGAGCCGCTTATCCTGTGAATATAGGGTTCTGTATTCGCACGGCAGAAGTCTCCGGCGCCGATGCAGTAGTGATTGATGCCGAGTTAACGAATCAGGAGAGAAAGGCCGCGAAGCGTGCCTCGATGAAGGCGCACCGATTCATCCCCGTTCACTGGATGAGTGGCCTTGAAGCGGTGAGGGAGGCCAGGAAAGCAGGATTTCGGATAATCTCAGTAGAGGATGTAGGGGATTCTCATCCATGGGATGCAGATCTGACTGGTAACATAGTACTGATAGTGGGCGGTGAAAAGCATGGGATTCCAGAGGAGATACTCCGAGAATCGGATTCGATAATCAGGATTCCAATGACCGGCTTCGTCCCTTCTTTCAATCTCCAAGCTCCGTTGAGCGCAGTCGCCATAGAGGCCCAGAGACAAAGAAATTGACTCATGTCCAGACAACAGGGCCATCTCCAGCGTATGATTGATGACCCAATGACCTCTCCGGGATGTATGCAAGGGGACGACACCGACAAGGGGTTTGCAACAAAGGCAGTGCATTCTGGTATGCAGGATGTTGAAGGCTCGGCGGCTACGCCGATATTCCTCACTTCCACCTACAAGCTGACAGATGAGCGTTACAAGGGATGGGCCGATGGGGCGCAACACACACTAATCTACAGTAGAATTTCAAGCCTGAACTCTGAGGTAGTATCCGCCAAAATAGCAGCCCTCGAGGGAGCAGAGGATGCTGAGGTTTTCTCCAGCGGCATGGCAGCGATCTCGACCACCCTTTTCACACTCCTGTCTTCCGGGGACCATATCGTCGCGAGCGCCGATTGCTATGGTGGGACATATGGGCTACTGACGGAAATAATGCCGCGAATGGGTATCGAAGTCACTATGGCAGACATGAGGGACCCGGCCTCCTACGAGGAGGCAATCCAAGAGAATACGAAGGTTCTCTACGTCGAGACGATGACAAATCCCGTACTGAAGGTATGCGATCTAGAGGCAATGGCAGAAATAGCCGAGAGGAACGGAGCCGTCTCTGTCGTTGACAACACATTCGCATCACCATGGGGGTGTAACCCAATTAAGATGGGGTTCGATATCGTCCTGCATTCCGGGACAAAGTACCTCGGCGGCCACGCCGATCTGATAGCCGGGCTGGTTGCGGGGAAGAAGGAACTCATAGCTGACATATTCTTCAGCAAAATCCACTATGGTGGTGCGGCAGACCCCCACATGTGCTACTTGCTCGAGAGGGGAATGAGGACACTCCACACGAGGATGCCAGTCCACGCCTCTAATTCAGCCGAACTTGCTAGGAGGCTTGAGTCGCATGACATGGTAGAAAGCGTCAGACACACCTCCCTAAAATCCCACCCTGACTACGAGGTGGCACAGAGGATTATGCCAAAGGGAAGCGGGATGTTAGCATTCGTAGTCAAGGGAGGGGATGAAGCAGCGCTCAGATTCATGAGGTCATTGGATACCATTTTCGAAGCGACCAGCCTCGGCGGCGTCGAGAGCCTAGTCGAGTGTCCGTTCAACTCCAGCCACATGTTCGTCCCCGAGGAAGTCAGGCACGAAGCAGGCGTCATCCCTGGATTCGTGAGAATGAGCGTCGGCATCGAAGACGTTGAGGGCCTTTGGAAGGACATCGACGGCGCCCTGAAGGCCGCAAACAAGTTCCTAGAGACAAGGGCATGAGTGGTCCGTATGGACACCGAACTGCTAGTCGCCACACTGGCGTTCATAGTTCCAATGTGCTTTACGCCCGGCCCCAACAACGTACTCTGCGCAGCACACGGCTCCCAGCACGGATTCCGTGACACACTCCCTCTGATCGCTGGGATGGCGATAGGGTGGTCAACACTGGGGGTATTCGTTGGGGGGGCTACCGTATTCATTGAGGACAACAAATCCGCCTTCGAACTCCTGACATATTTCGGCGCAGCCTACATCGCCTACCTCGGATACAAGGTCGCTACATCCCCTCCTCTTTCCATCGACGAGGAGGGCGATGAAAGGCTAGGGATATTCACAGGGACAACCCTCCAGATTGTCAACGGCAAGGCATGGATCCACTTCCTGGTACTTATGACGGCATTCGGCGGACTCTTCGGAACAGGCTTCTCTGGGAAGATCGCCCTGGTAGTCATGAACCTCTTCTTCGGTCTGCCCGCAGTGATGTCGTGGGCGGCATTCGGCTCCCTCCTCAGGAGGGCGTTCTCCACTTCATCCTCTGCCAAGAACCTGAACCGGGTTATGGGGGCATCCTTGCTCGCTGTGGCAATATGGATAGCTATGCCACATTGATATCGCTATTCCGGGCATTCCGAACCGCTCGACTCGGCTAGCCACTTCATCGCGTTCCTATAATCCTCAACCGCGTCCTCTCTGTCATTGAGTAACAGATCCTCCGAAGCGTCCCACAACGCCCTCAGTGCAGGCACCCAGTCCCCGCCCTTGTCTCTGCTTGCCTCATCGAATCTCCACGCATCAGACTCGGTCCTATCGTGGACCACCAGCCACGCCCAGCCCATAGCGGACTCCAGCCCCTTCCCCTTCCTCGCTATGGAGACAGTCGAAGCAACCCCGTCGTCAATGGCTTTTCGTACCAGCCTATCAGCCATACTCAGGGGCACGGGCAAGGCCCCATTATCCCATGGCAGCCGGTCTAGGCGCTGAGCAGTGTCAAGATTCTCTCCCAGCTCTCTGAGGAAGGCACCGAAACCCTGCTTGCGCTTGTCCTGCCTAGCCAGTATTTCGTCAGCCTCTTCCCCGCTGAGTCCGTACATCTCACTGAGTATTTTCATTCCATGGTCAGACCACAGGGACACTAGGACCGGGTGGCAGGACGACTCTCCCAACCTAACAACAGGCTCCTCTAGCTCTAGAACTACGCCATCGGTCCTGACGTGAATGCCCCCATCCAGCGAATCAAGCACGCATGCCAGTGCCTTCTTCTCTTCGGAGGTGCCTCCCATGTGACTCAGGAAACCCTCCTTATTTTCATCCGCGAACCAACTGTTTCCAACCACATATCCATCAGATATGGAGTTGAGAATGCTAGATCTGCAGGCATTGGAGAGCGAACCATCCTCCAAGGACATCTTCAGCCATGCGTCCAAGGCCTCGCCTAGACGCTCTTCTCCCTCGGCAGGGAGGGGACGGTCCTCGGGCCACCCCTCTGGCGCCCACATCCATTTCGCATCACAAATAGAACCAAGCTTGTTTGGGGGCATCATTGAGATGGCAATGCTCTGTGCAAGAGGAACCTCAGTTTTCGCAAGAGCGGGAGTGGAGACGCCGACCGTGGTCCCGTCTTGGAACTCCAGCCGCAACCAGCCATTCTCAGTATTTTTCCCCTCTGAGACGACTTCTTCGCTTAGGCCCAACGACCACCTCACCTCTTTCCCAGACAAGTCCACCGATGACTTGTCTAGGACCCAGTGAACCCATTCCGACGGAGCGTCAGGCTCCAAGCAGGAACAGACGAACCCACCATCCCAAGAGAAGAAGTATTGGCCGGATTTCGCATGCCCGTCCCATACTAAGAGGCGCAGCCTAGAGTGATTGAAGTTCTGGATCCCGGCTTGATGACTCTGCTTCCCATTCCCTCTCCTCAGGTAACTAGCGGTACCATACAGCGGATGCTTAAACACGGAAACAGTAGACAGGTCTTCCTCGCTCGCGGCCACGAGGCATCCAGCGAGCGATTTGCAAACCTCGTCCCCGCCCTTCTTGACCATCCTCCTCCTTAGCCACTTGAGATCGTTCCTCTTCGCGGCCACTACCTCTATCTCTCTCAGCGTCATTGCCAACTTATCCTTCGTACCGAAGAAAGACACCTTCCCAAGCTCGCCAGTGATATCAGGAATGAAGCATTCAGGATCATCCAGTAAACTATCTAGATTGCCTTCGAGCCTCTTCTGGATTTCCTTTGAGGCTTGCTTGATGCCTCTGACCCTGACCTTTCTCCTGCGATTTTTGTCACCGGGGAACTGAACTTCTGCTGGTGGCTTTGCCATTTTCTGAACTCCCCCGTGTTACCCGAACAGAGACCCGCCCATCACCTATGCGGTCTCCGGCGCTCAAATGCTTCCTTCTCGTTTTCACTCATGTCCGCAGGAATTATGAGAGTATGGACAAAACCTGTTCCGATATTCGAGAGTTCACCCAGGCTACCTGACAACACTCTCTGTGAATCAGTCCCAAGGTCGCTCAGGAGGAAGCCATTCCACTCCATTATCGAAGACTCTGCAAATCTCCCACCAACCCCCTCCTCAACACACTTCTCAGCCATGCTCTCAATCAGAGAAACCGCTTCATTCGGCTTCATGGGGGTGGGTCGCTCGACTCCCATCCCACTAGGGTCAAGATCGAGGAGAACTAATGTGTGCAAACCCCTCGAATGATTACCCTCAATCATCTCAAGAGGAGATGTCGCTAGATACTCTCCATACCTGTAGGGAATGGTAACCTGCCTTCCGAACCTGTACGGCTGAAGCCCAGATGCAGATACCGCGAGAGAGGTAGCCGAAATCCCCGGCTCAACATGGAAGTTTACACCCGACTCGGAGCACCAGGCCTCCAGATCTACATGAGTGGTTGCCTGAAGGGGGTCGCCCACTACCATCAGAGCCACTGCGGAGGCGCGAGCCTCTTCCATCAAGGCAGAGGGGCTCTCTATTGATGGGCGCATGAGCCTCTCCCAGGAACCGACGACCCCTTCCAAGGCCTCTTCCTGATTCGCAGGGAGGACAGCGGTATACCCTTCGAGATACCGCTTGTCACAGGATCTAGCGGCCTCTGTCGCAGAACGAGTCATCAGTCCTAAATCACCAGGTCCAAGCCCGATTAGCCACAGTCCGACCGACCCCCTCTCATCCGTCATTGTGAAGCGTCCTGCCCCGCTGCCCGTCATGAACGTGATGCGACACCTCAGAGTCCCGAACAACAAGGTCGAAGACGCCTTGGCCCGAATGAAGTCCGAGCAGTGGCTCGCTATTGGGTATCGAGTTATCTCTGATCGTGACGATAATCACAGACTCCTTCCGATTAGCGCCGAGGCACCACTGGAACTTCCCGAGCTGACGTCTGAATACGAGATAGTAGACGTCACGGGGAGGGCCGATGACAGGCCCTCATCGGATTGGTGGAAGCACCTCACGGAAATAATCGGGGAGGAGGAAGTCGCCCTACATGGGGAGTCATGGCCATCGAATCACGAATTCATTGGAGACATCATGATCGTGAGAATCGATGAAGCACTCAGGAAGCACACCCAACCCATAGCGAAGGCGAAGATGCAATCCCACCCCCACGTCAGATTGGTAATGGAGGATAATGGCGTTCAGGGGGAACTTAGGATCCGCGACCTCCAGCCAATAGGGTGCAGGGACGGCGAAGAAGTCCTGACTTCGGATTTCCCCCCTCACCTCATCGATACCAGGGTAATGGTGAGAGAGTCAGGCCGAAGCATCCTATGTGACCCTAGGCGCGCGTACTTCTCAACCAAGCTGCAGACCGAGAGGCTGGAGACCCTCGCGCTCGCTAAGGAGTTACGTTCTATGCTGGGGCGGCCTCTACGCGTCTGCGATCCATTCTGCGGCGTTGGCCCCGCATTAGCAACGCTGTTGGGGGAGCCCGGTTTGGTGGGGCACATGCTCGCATCAGACCTCAATCCCGATGCTGTAGAGCTCCTTTTCGACAACCTGCGCCGCTGGGACCGCAGGACCTACCCTACCGAACCAGAAAAACTCTCGAGAATACATGAAGATCGAATAGTTGGGCTGGCCGATGCGACCGAATTGCATGAGGACCCTGATATCGCAGGGGCATGGGATCTGCTATTGGTCAACCTACCACATCGAACTCTCGAGTTCCTCCCATCGCTAGTGCAACTCCTCGACAGGACGGTCCCTAGTATGGTCAGAGGCAGGGCCATCGTAGCCGAGTCAGAGATTGAAGACGCTAATGAGACCATTAGAAACGTACTACCGCACAGGCTACAAGGAACGCCCGAACCGACTCTCAAAATCAAGCGGGACTACAGTTCGACACTCCGGCTCTGCTCTTTTGAGGCTTGGATAGGCTCCGCGCCGTAGACAGACTTATCTCGATAATATCAATGAAGAATCATGGTTCTGCCTCAATTACTAGCGGAACTCATTTGTCAAGTCATTTGTCAAGGGTTTATCTTTGCCCTATTCGGAGGAGCGGGCACTACATCAAAACCACCCACGAAACTAAGCTCCCCGAACCAGAGGAGAGCGAATCAACTCATCAACTGTGCAGTTGAAGGATGCAACGCACTTACATTCAGATCAACCGATTACTGTTGGAGACACCAGGATGAACCCCCATTAGACT
>MDSX01086224.1_pt1 | contig 16013 bp, 13 predicted proteins | sample 811141 | NCBI WGS metagenome assembly MDSX01 (sample SAMN05326642, study PRJNA326480) | marine metagenome | isolation source: seawater | place: Atlantic Ocean: South East | collected 2010 | reverse complement strand
CCACTTTTCCTCTAAACAGGAGTTGCTGGCGGCGACGATCGAGCTTGCGGTCCAAGAATTAGGTGGGGCTTTGTCGGAAGCGGCTGATGCTGAAGCGAGGGGTTTTCAAAGGATCGAAGATTTGGTTCGGGCGACGTTTTCTCTTGCTGCTCGGAGGCCCGAGGTTTTGGGACTTGTGCGTATTGTGTCGCGGCAGGGGGGTGCTGCTTCAGGCAAGTTGGCATCGTCAATGGGCTTCATGCTGGCGGAAGCGGTGAAGTTTGTTGAGGAGGAGATGTCTGCTGGACGTTTTCGACGCCTTGAGCCTCGGATGCTTTTATTGGCGGTCTACTCAGCGGTGGTTGGGGTTGCAACTGAGCCCGAGGTAATGAGGGCTCTGGGGTTAGAGCCAGACTTAAGGTCGTTGGTTAGAGCTCGAAGGGAGACAATCGAATTCCTTCGAGCAGCGTTAGTTGCCGATTAAGGAGCTTCGTTCTCCAAATTGGCGAAGTATCGAGGGCAGGGGGCTACTGCTCTGCCGCCACAGGAGATACCGAAGCGAATGTAAGGGCTGTTGGCAGGGCCGTATTTGACCAAGTCTTTGCAGGCGCGAGCATCCTTTTGTCCGCAGAGTAACCAGAGTTGATCTAGGAATTCGTCATCGCCGGGAGGTTGTTGCTGTGGATCGAGAAGAGCCAGCGAGGGTGGTCGACCTTCCTCCTCAAGGATGAGAGCGCAGTAGCTGGTTCCTCGCGCCCCGCATGTCGACGCAAATTGGGCGTAGCTGGAGCCGGTGGGCGCGATAAGGCGTAGTTCGCCGCAGGCGGTGGCGCTGCCATTTGAGCAGCGGTCCCACCACGCATCTAGATTTGGGTCTTCGCCTGGAGAAGGGGTAGAGGGCGTGAGTTCGCCTTCGAGTTGCATAGCGCCGAGAAGAAGTGAGCAGTCGATATTGCGGCGCCCTCCGCAACTGAAAGCGAACTGTTCATAGAGACTGCCTTCAGGTGCAGCATAAAAAAGTTCGTCGCATGCTTTGGCGTCACCTTGGCCGCACATTTGCCATTGGAGATCGAGTTCAGCGTCGTTGCCGGGTGGGGGATCCGTGGAGTTGAAAGCAGATGGGGCTCGTAGTAGCTGTGGCGGAAGCTGTAATTGGTCGTCAAGTGAAGTTGGTGGCTCTAGAGAGTTGCTGTTATTTAGGCAATAATCCATCGCCATGTCGAGGGCGCTTTCTTCTTCTGGAGTGAGATCATTGTTGAGGTCAGCGAGGTTGAGGCTCCAGCCGTTGAGGAGGTGCTCTTCTATGCATCGTCTCATGTCCTTCGACAGGCCCGTTGCTGGGTCATTTGTGTCGCCGGTTCGTTCTGTCGAATACGAACAGGCCGCTAGAAGAGCAACAGCAATAAGGATTAGATGTCGACGCATTTAGGTCAACTTGTTAGCGATTGCGCCGACATCTCGAAGCGCGGTTCCGTCCGCACCGTCTGTGCGAAACGTGATTGCGGGTACTGCGAGAGCTTCTTCAATCATCTCGCCTAATAGGCGACCGAAGGGAACGCCTTCGTGGGCCCAGAAATACCAACTGAGAGAGCCTGGGATGGTATTGATCTCGTTGACCCATAAGCCATCTGGATTCCATAGAAAATCGATTCTTGCCACCGATCTGACCATGGCTAGGTCAATAACTTGTGCCGCGATGGTGCGGAGTTGCCCTTCGATATCAGCGGGTAGTTGGGCTGGAAGTTCACGTGGCGCACTCGCCATTCCTTGTGAACCGCTCAGATATTTATCCCGATAGCTGTAGATGCCGGGGACCTCGGGACGTAGCGGCCGCTCAACTGCGCTCAGGCTTACTTGGGGGTGCGTCCTAACTGAGATATTTAAATCGACAGCGTCTTCTAAATACCTTTGGATGACGGCGCCGTCTCGAAGCAATGGTTGACTTTTGGAGAGTGCTTTTGCGGTGTCTAGGTCATCAACTACTTCGATCCCTATGGAGGAACCCCCAAATCTTGGTTTGACGATGAAGGGACCTTGTTCGTCAATCGAAAGCTCGGGCGTGATTTGGTGGAGTGGAAGACTGGGTATCGACGCAGCTTCCATTGTTCCTGAGAACGCTAATTTGTCCATGCCAAGGGCGGCGCCTGCTTGGCTTGGGCCGGTGTAGCGAATGCCTGCCAGGTCGAATGCCGCTTGGAGAGTGCCATCTTCCCCGGGTCCTCCGTGACAGCAAACCACCACGATGCTGATCTCAAGCCGCGATTGTTTACCGCGTTTCCTTATTTTGTGGAAGCCACCTTCTCTGCCAGTTTGAAAAGATAGGGGCTCAGCCGTTTTGGGGAGCCCTTCGGAGAAGTCTTTGGCTTCGACGTCTTGTGGGACTTGATGCCAGTCGCCGGTTTTGGACCAGTAGAGCGCTACGACGTCATTTCCCATTTCCGCCAGTGCGCGCACTGCCTGTAATCCAGTGAGGATTGAAATGTCATGTTCCGGTGATGGGCCGCCGAAGCAAACTGCTGGAGAATTCATTATTACCTATGAAACCCTAGATTTCGTCTGAGGGGAGGTCATCTCGTGATCTCGCTAACTAGATGGTTTACGGGTAGTGGTCTGGTAAGTCGTTTTCGTAGAGCACAGCGTCCCCTTGAGTGAGGTTCTCCCGAACCCATTGAGTTGCTTCTTGACGGTTAGCTACAAAATGGACTCTGGCAGTGCCATCTCGCGCGCCGTTGGTAAGCGCTGCCCTGTTTGTTTTCCCGATAACGACAAAGTCGTCCGCAATTAGACTTGCGTCTACGCCGAGGCGACGGTTTTCTGCGGACTGGCGATTACCCAACTCGACCATTCCTGGGGTAACGACTGCCTTTCTCTGGGCTTGAAGTTGAGAAAGAGTTGAGAGGGCCACTGCGGCGCCCGCTGGGTTGCTGTTATACGTGTCGTCGATGATCTTGATGCCTGACGGACTGGTCAAAAGTTGGCGTCTGTGTTCAGGTACGGGAAGGGCATTGATGCGTTCGACTATTCGTTCCTCGGCAACGCCGAGACTTATAGCGACAGCGATAGCACAGGCAACGTTTATTGGCACTGCATCCGATTTAAGGTTCCTGGCGATTTCGCGACCGTCGATAGAGATGCTCAGTCCCGTGTCAGCGGTAACCAAAATATTGGCTGCCGCGTTTTCGCTGGAACATTTTAGGACTGTTATTCCTGATGCTTGGAGCCGATTAGCTTCGCTGTCGAGTCCGTAAGCGTCGATGTTGACTATCGCTATTCGACTCGACGAGAAAATTTCACTCTTGGAAGAGACGATGGTGTCAAGATCACCGAAGCGTTCGAGATGAACTGGACCAATAGATGCAAGCACTGAAATTGATGGCTGCACCCATTTGACAAGGTCCGCGATTTCGCCTGGACCGTAGGTTCCCATTTCAGCGATAAATACTTCGGTTCCTTCCGTGAGGTGTTCGTTTACAGCTCTCGAAAGGCCGGCGCTGTTGTTGAAGCTCGCAGGACTGGCGACAACGCTGTAGTTATCTGATAGCAGGTGGCGTATGTAACCCTTAATCGTTGTCTTGCCGTACGAGCCTGTAACCGCAACTCGGACTGGGTCGATGCGTTCTAGCGTTCTGGTTGCTTGAATGACATAACGGTTAGCGGCTCGTTGTTCTATGGGGCGAAGAATTGCTAGAGCTAGATCAACCAAGATAGGTGCAGCAAGCGATAGAAGGGCGTAGCCGAAGGCGCCGATATCAATTACTCGCAGCGTCGTCAGCACTGTAAGAGATAGAAGCAAGTGAAGAGCAGATAGGGTTTGCAGTCTTCTGGTCCAAGCAAGGGAGCTTGTGCGTCCCTTCAAACTGAGACCGAAGGGCCCAACAGCGGCAAGAGCTGCGGTCAGAATCGCTCCTGCGGCAAACCATACCGATGAGATTACGGCTGCGAAAGCCATCGTTAAAGCGAAAAGATTGACAGCTCCGAGCTTCCACCATCGGATTGCGAAGCGGGTTGTCGTCCAGGGAAGGTAGTGTTCGCGCTGGGCCACACGAAGCCATCTCAGCGAAGATAGGGCGAACCCGACGAAACAGGCGATGAGGCACACATCGGAAAAAGTCATCGCAATGCACCGAGTCTTCGATCGATTGCTTCTCTCAGTGCTTGCGGGGCGTTGGTTGGTACGAAGTGGTCGACCCCGCCTAAGAGGGTAAGTCGGGCGTCGGCCAGTAGAGCTTCTGCTCTGCTTGCGATCTCAGGTGGAGCTGCATTATCTCCGTCACCCCAGACGAGATCGACTGGCACAGAAATTGAACGAAGCTGTTGTTCGTAGGACTCGTTGACCACGGTTACTAAAACGTCGCGCATTACGCCGCTGGCAGCTCGGTAGTCGGCACTTCCATACTTCTCGCGAAGCTCCTCGAGCGATTCGTCTTTTATCAGGCCGAATCGGTTCATTAGCCGTCCTAGCCGATAGGGAAGGGCGGGTCGTTGCCTTCCGTGAGCGCGGTGCAGTAGCGGAACCCCTGTCAAAACCAGGCCGCCGATTAGAGCAGGCCGCTGTTCTGCAAGGTGGACCGCAACGCGCCCTCCGAAGCTATGTCCCACGAGGATCACGGGCGTCTCACATTCTTCTAAGACGGGCGATAATAAATCTGCATATAGGGAAGCTCCGCCCTTATGGAGAGGAGGAGGTGAAGCGCCGAATCCGGGCAAATCGATACTTATAGCATCAAGACCATCTAGCGAGGCAATGAAGTCTTTGTGAGATCGTCCCCACCCATGCAGTGCGACGACCCGCGCTGCGTCACATCCAAATCGAGTGCCAAACAAAGTGCCGTCTGCAAAGCTGGAAAGAGCCACTTGGCTATTGTCACCTACCCCGAGGATGAAATAAACGCAATCAGATAGTTTCTGAGCGGTTTATCGCAGATAAAAGTGCATGGAAACTCGCAGTAACAATGTTTGGGTGTAGTCCGACTCCCCAGTGCACGGACCGATCAGCAGCTTCGATTTCGACGTACGCGGCTGCAGCGGCATCCGCTCCTGTTCCTACCGCATGCTCTTGGTAGTCAACCAGTGTTATTTCTAGGCCGCATTCCTTAGCTAACGCTGTCTTAAATGCAGACAATGGTCCGTTGCCTTCGCCGGTCACGGTCTTCTTTTCACCCGAAACATCGAGCGAAGCAGTGACCGTGGACAGTTCTGAAGATTCTGAATCGAAGTTGCTCTTGTGTCCCAGATAGGCATATGGCTGTGAGGTGTTTAGGTAGGTTTCGTCAAAAGTTTTTTTGATTGTCTCGGGAAGAATTTCTCCTCCCTCATCGGTTATCGACTGAATCACCTGGCTGAATTCAATCTGCAGGCGACGAGGCAGGTCCAGACCAAAGTTGTTTTTCATTACGTACGCAACGCCGCCTTTGCCCGACTGGCTGTTTACCCGAATGACGTCTTGGTAGGTTCGTCCAACATGAGCTGGATCGATTGGCAGGTATGGAACCTCCCACGTTTGGTAGTCGTCCGATAGCGCTTCGAAACCCTTTTTAATTGCGTCTTGGTGGCTACCCGAGAAAGCTGTGTAGACCAGATCGCCACCATAGGGGTGACGGGGGTGAACAGGCAATTGATTGCAGTATTCGGTTATTCGACGTAGATGATCTATATGGCTTATGTCTAGTTCTGGGTCGACTCCTTGGCTGAAGAGATTCATTGCGAGAGTGACGATGTCAACGTTGCCAGTTCTTTCACCATTTCCAAACAGGGTGCCTTCGACACGATCTGCGCCTGCCATCACACCGAACTCTGCTGCTGCGACGCCGCAGCCTCGATCGTTGTGTGGGTGAAGCGACAACACAATTGCATCGCGATTGGTTACGTTGCGGTGGAAAAACTCGATGAGGTCTCCGTAAAGATTTGCGGTTGACATTTCGACGGTGGCCGGAAGATTCAAAATGATTGGATCGTCTGCGGTGGCGCCCCATTCGGCGGTGACTTGCTCGCAGATGTCGATAGCGAACTCTATCTCAGTGCCTGTGAACGATTCTGGAGAGTATTCAAAACGGATATTTGAATCGTTTGATTTCTCACGTAGTTCTCGGCATTGACGGGTACCTGTTAAGGCGATGTCGATAATGCCGTCTAGGTCGAGACCATAAACAACTCGTCTTTGAAGGGTCGAAGTTGGGTTGTAGAGGTGAACGATTGCGTTTTTAGCACCAGCGATAGATTCATAAGTGCGCTCTATGAGTTCTGGTCGACTTTGCGTGAGGACCTGGATCCACACGTCGTCGGGAACGAGATCTTCCTCGATGAGCATCCGGCAGAAGTCGAAATCGGGTGCGGAGGCGGAGGGAAATCCTACTTCGATTTCTTTGAAACCCATTTCTACAAGGGCTTCGAACATTTGCTTTTTGCGTGGAACGTCCATTGGGTCGATGAGGGCTTGGTTGCCGTCTCGGAGATCCACTGAACACCACAAAGGAGCTTCGTTGGTGATCTTGTCCGGCCAGGTTCGCCCATCCAGGAGGGGGGCATAGGGGTAGTGAATGTATTTGCTGAAAGGCATTGAACTGGGCTGCTGTTTGGTTATGCCCTTTACATCTGCCATGAGATTTTCCTCCGTTAGTGGTATGTCTCCCTGCACGTCGCTTCTCTCGCCCACTTCTGCCTACAAAAGCAGAAGAACCCCCCGACCTTTCGGCACAGGAGGTTATGGCGAGGGCCGCTATTGTTAGCCCTCGCCTAAGTAAGAAGAAGCAGTCCGCGCAGCGATCCGTTCACGAGCATCACGATAGCACCCGATTAGCGTTTTGGTGCAAAGACCTTGAGCGCTTAAGCCGCTTTCGCTTCGACTGCAAGCTTCCGAAAAATGCTGTCTTTTAAACCAACTGTCCTAACCGTCGCTGTATTTGCACCGATCGAACGCAGCGCTTGTCGAAGAATTGTTGCTCCGAGTGGCATGTGTGGAGCTCTTCGTGGGCAAATGCCCGGTAGTGCCAGCCGAGCGCGAAGAGACATATCTTCGAAGGTCTTTATTAGATGCCCTAAATCGGCGCAGTCAAGGGTTAGACCTGTGACATTTTCAGGCACTTCTGATCGACGCATCGTGTGTATCAAGGTCGCTAACCCCGCAGACATTTCGCCCAGGAGAGCTACCTGAACGGTTTTTGGCGTGCCGAACTCGGATTTAAGGGTCTCGCCTATGTGACGTTCTATTCGAATTCGAGTTGAGGCCGGTAAATAGCCATCAGGAGTTGTGCGTGGCGCAAGGATGTTGACACCTAAGGGAAAACTGTGGCTACTCACCGGCATTGTTGAATTTGCTGGGCCCTGAGTTATGCCCAACGTTCCGCCGTTGAGACTCAAGACGGTCAATTGGTCGAGAGTTGCAGCGCTGCCGGCAGCTGCCTGCCAGTTCAGACTGTTTTCTTCCTCGGGCGTCAGGATTCTGATTTGGCAGCCTGTTTCTCGTTCGACGTGAGCTGCGACAGCTTGACCGTTGGCAGCCAATCGGAACGACTCAGTGGCGACACCGAACACCCGCTGACAGTTATGAACTTTGATGGCAGTCATGAACTCTGTGACTAGTGCTGTCATAGCCGCTATGTCTTCTTCCACGAACGAGCCATGGGAACTTACTGAGGCCCCAAGGTTCAGATGTTGGCATCGAGTATGTGAGCGCCCTGCGGCGCTGATATTTAGACGGATGCCAGTGTTGCCCAATTCGACCAGCGCAATCCTCACGTGGCAGAGGCTAGAAAAATTTGAGGCGGCAGTGGTGGATGCGACTTGTACCTAACTTTTGCTGCTAGTCCAGTTCGAAAGAATAATCATTTAGGACCTGAACCGAGCGGCCTATGTGTTCTTCGCTCATCATCATTTCCATCAGGTCGGAGTCGCTGGTACCCGCCCATTGCCGGCCGTTTGGTGTGCGGATCGAGGCTAGGCCGCGTTCCGGCCCGTTGCTGCCATGCATGACTGTGTATGCCTCAATTGTTCCGGCGCCGACATACTCTGCGTCTAACTCGACTCGAGGAACGACATCGATTTCGTCCTGACAATCTTGATGTAGGAAGCCGTTAGCAGGCGGGTTTGTGCTGTACAGGCCGAAAGCGTGTTTGGTTATGTACCCGCCGTTGGCTGAACACAGCCCCACTGACCCAGCGTCCTCGCGTAGTACACCCGCCATGGTGGCGATCGAATGAGTCACATAGTTGTTTAAGGGTCCGCCTGCGAACGTCAACCCACCGGTCTGAGTTAGTTGACGGTCGATGCCTAGTTCCATTTCAGTTGCAGCTATCTGAACAGCTGACGGAAAACAGCTGTAGAGATCAACATGATCGATATCGGATGGAGATACGCCGGCGAGCTCCATTGCTCTTCGTCCAGCAACTTGTATTGCGGGCGATGAGTGGAGATCACGCCGATTTGAAACGAAGTTAGTGTCTGCTCCGTCTGTGCCAGATTGGGGGAAAAGCCAACGGTCTGATGCGACTCCCGCTGCTTCAGCAGCTTCGGCTGAACACACGATCAAGGCAGCTGCTTGGTCAAGATCCCAGTTCGAATTCATAGCTTTCGTGTATGGAAATCCCACTAGCCGATTAGCGGGTCCCGGGTTACGTATTTCTTCTGCGGTCATCGGATTACGAACCCACGAATAGGGGTTGGCGCAGGCCACCTTGTTAAAGATCTCCCACATTTCGCTCACCCGATCGCGATGCTGTTCGATCGTTTCGCCGCGTGATGCTCGAAAGGCGGACTCGAAAATTGGGTAAAAGTTGATAGGCATCGCAAAGCCGCGTTCGAGTTCCACCGGGTGGCTCATGGTCACATCTTTGCCCAGCACTTCGTCTGGACTAGTTTCTGCCTGATCCGTGTATGGGATTCTTTCGCCAGCACGCTTGGCTCGTCTCCGGCTCCAAATGCCCTCAGCGCCGACAATTAAGACTATGTCCGCTTCACCATTTTGGATGCGGAGCGAGGCCTTGTTGACGAGGGACTGAGGCGTGTTTCCTCCATCTGTCGAAAGACCTGTCTTGCTGTTGTTCCCGAATTCATTTCGTAGAAGCCCGCCAGGGTCGGTGTATGGCCATGCGCCCTTTACGACCCAAGTGTGTGTTGCTCGGTCAAGAAGGGCTCGAGCACCGGCGTCGTCCGCAGCTGCTTCTAACGCTTCGCGCATCATCGCTAACGGCTCTATGGCTTCTACTGGGTTGTCCGGCTTTTGGATGAACTGGCCGGCGCCTACAAGTACGGGTGTGCGTGGATCCACTGAGCTCATGTGTTTACTACCTCTGCGATGCTACGGAGCAGCGATGGAGGACCGCTGACCTGGAGTGTGGTCACCACCGTATCTCGCCAACGTTGCAGGTCGTCTGCGATCTTGCTCATCGGACCTACCAGCGCTACTTCCTCTACTAGGGCTAAAGGAATTGCGGCTGCCGCGTCATCTTTTTTGCCGTTGAGGTAACACTCTTGAACTTTGTCGGCTACATCTTGATAACCCATTCGGCAAAAGACGTCGTAGTGGAAGTTCGCTCCCTTAGCTCCCATTCCGCCCATGTAGAGAGCGAGCATCGGACGAACACGGTCGGCGGCTCGTTCGATGTTGTCGTCGGGCACAATTGACACCGGGCACACAACTTCAAAATTGTTTTCCTCTGGGATACGTCCGTTGGTTCCAATACGCGATTTGCCAGCCTTGTCGAAACCTGCGTTTAGGGCATCAGCATAAAACTGGTTGTCCTTGGGAGCGAAGAAAAGAGGCAGCCAGCCGTCGCAAATTTCAGCAGAAAGAGCTACGTTTTTAGGCCCTTCGGCGCCCAGATAGATCGGTATGTGTTGACGAAGGGGGTGAACAGTCGACTTCAGCGGCTTGCCAAGTTCCAACCCGCCCGGGAAAGGCATTTGGTAGTGGTCACCAACGAATGAAACTGGTTTTTCGCGTTCGCAGATTTCTCTAATTATGTGCACATACTCGCGGGTACGTGCCAGCGGCTTCGGGTACGGCTGGCCGTACCAACCCTCAACGACTTGGGGGCCGCTTACGCCCAGTCCGAGAATGAAACGTCCCTGGGTTAGGTGGTCCATGGTGATCGCTGCCATGGCGGTGGCGGCAGGGGTCCTCGCTGACATCTGAACGATGCCCGTACCGAGTTGAATTGACTTCGTTTGACTTCCCCACCAAGCCAAAGGCGTCAGAGCATCACTGCCGTAAGCTTCGGCGGTCCAGAAACTATGAAAGCCCAGGGACTCAGCTTCAAGCATGGTCTCCTGCGCCTCTGATGGTGGCCCAGCGGCCCAGTACCCGGCTCCGGTTGCTAACTTCATCTCTGCACCTCTGCTTCTTGACTGGATTGGCGTCCGTTTTCTCTACAGCGCTTCTAGCACATATCACCGTAAATGATGGTGGCAGTAGAGCGCGCTACTTCTACCCTCATTCTTGTGGTGTCCTCCGAACAGCTAGCAACTGAAGCAAATAGACGCCGCACTTTTGCGATTATCAGTCACCCTGATGCGGGTAAGACGACGCTTACCGAAAAGTTTCTTCTTTATTCGGGTCAGATAGCTGAAGCTGGTTCTGTCAAAGCGCGATCAGGACGGAAGTCAGCGACTTCGGATTGGATGGATTTGGAGCAGCAGCGTGGTATTTCCATTACGTCGACAGCGCTGCAATTTGACTACCGAGAGTGTGTGTTGAATTTGCTTGACACTCCGGGCCATAGAGATTTCAGCGAAGACACCTTCCGCGTTCTTGCCGCAACCGATGCGGCTGTCATGGTTATTGATGGTTCGAAGGGCATTGAATCTCAAACGCTCAAGTTGTTCGAGGTTTGCAGACAACGAGAGATACCCATTCTCACTTTCGTTAATAAATGCGATCGGCCAGGCCGGCCGCCGCTTGAACTCGTTGACGAAATAGAAAACACGCTCCAGTTGCTTCCGACCCCGATGTCGTGGCCCGTTGGGGTGCCCGGCGATTTGAAGGGCATTGTTGACCGCGGTACCGAAAGCTTCGTCAAATATGACCGAACAGCGCATGGGTCAACCGAAGCCGAAGAACATCGGATGGCAATAGATGAGCTAGACGAATCGTTGGATGGGTGGGTAGACGCGAGTGAAGAATTAGAACTACTTGAAGCTCTTGGTAGTCAAATTGACCTAAAGGGTTTTCTTGCAGGCGAGGTCACTCCGGTGTTTTTCGGTTCAGCATTAACGAACTTCGGTGTTCGTTTATTGCTCGACGCGGTCGTCGATTTAGCGCCCTCTCCAGCGCCGCGTTTTGATATCGACAATGTTCCGAGACCTGTGGAGGCACCATTTTCTGCATTTACGTTCAAGGTCCAGGCCAACACTGACAAGGCGCACAGAGACCGTATCGCCTACGTGCGCGTTTGCTCAGGTCATTTCCAACGAGGCATGAACGTGACGCAAAGTCGCACTGAGCGGCCATTTGCGACGAAATATGCTCACACGATGTTTGGTTCAGATAGATCCACGGTTGAAGAGGCGTGGCCAGGTGATGTGGTTGCGCTGGTGAACGCAAGTGACGTGCGAGTTGGGGACACCCTGTACGTCGACAAAGCCGTCGAGTTTCCGAAGATCCCTTCTTTTGCCCCTGAGATATTCCGGAGAATTCGGGTGAAGGACACCAGTCGATTTAAACAGTTCCGAAGAGGCTTAGTTCAGCTGGACGAAGAGGGCGTGATCCAAGTTCTTCGAGACGAAGATCTTGGAGATGTGGAGCCGGTGTTAGCCGCAGTTGGTCTCATGCAATTCGAAGTCGCCACTCACAGACTGGAAAATGAGTTCGGTGCGCCAGTCGAGTTGACCAACGCTCCCTATTCCGTAGCGCGTCGCACCGACACTGCATCAGCTGCTGAATTAAAGCGGCTGCCCGGAGCGACCGTGCTGGCGCGAAGCGACGGCGCCCTTCTCGCACTCTTCGAGAACGAATTTTATCTTCAGCGAATAAGCAACGAGAAAGATCACTTAGTTCTGGAACGGGTCCTTGCAGAACAAGAGTGGCTTGGTGATGGAAATAGCTAAAAATCTGTAGACGCCTAATCCGTGGGCAGCTGATCGGGCATCAGGGGACTTCTGCCAACCCTGTATGAAGCGAGTATCTGCTCGTCGCAAACCTTGCATAGGTAGACGACCTGAGTAGCAACGATAGAAAGCTGGCTACCGCGAGACTTCTCGACAATCGCTTTGATAGCGCCTTCCATATCACTTCCGCCGCAGCGATCACATCCTGGAATAGCGTTCGGATCCCTCTCCCATTTCTGGTCGCAAAGTTGACACGTGACTTCTATTAAGTCGTTCTTTGTCGTTCCCACTAGCTCTTCGGTTTCTCCGCAGGCGGGACATTGCAACTCATCCACAACAACACCGTAGCTTGGCGGTTGTATGTTGCAGGGTGGAGACCTTGTGACTGTTCCGAACGACCACTATTCGATATTGGGGGTTGCACCCGACGCTGGATACGAGGTGATTCGTCGCGCGTGGATTTCTGCTGCCCGAGCCAACCATCCAGATGCAATGGTCGACGCACCGGCAGAGGAAGCGCGGATAGCAGAAATTCGGATGTTGGAGATTAACGAGGCGTGGCGAGTCCTTGGTTCAGAAGAACTGAGAAAGGCTTACGACAAGGAACGACACCAAAAAAACAAAATTGCTAACAGTGAACGACAAGAGTGGGAAGAACAGTGGTACGAGGAGGATCTCGACCTCGACGATTCTGATTTCCCTAGATTTGAAGTAAGAAATCCGATAATTGCTCTGATACTGCGAGCGCTTCCGTGGCTCTTAATAGCAGCTACCGGGGTCACGATTCTGGTCTTTTCGGCGTTCGCAACGGGTAGTGCTCCGAGGCAAATACCGGTACAAGAGTGTCTATCTCAGTCTGACAACGGGGAGATCACGAAACCCTTCGGCTGCGATCAAGCCGGCGCGCTGCTCATCGTGCGAGAAATAAAGGGGCCGATAGAGGGTTCGTATTGTCGCAACTACGCGGGACACCCAAATGCCTACAGAATTTCCGATCCGCAGGAAGCTAATAAAAACTATTGCGTTGAGTCCATTAGCCAGTAGCTGCGGCTAGAAAACAATCTCGTCTGCGAACAAGTCTTGTATCTCTTGTGGCTCAAGTCCGACTTCGGAAAGAATTTCGTGGGTGTGTTGGCCGTGAACAGGAGCAGGTCCTTTAACGGAAACGTCGGACCCGCGTAGATCGAATGGAGGGCTAATAGTTCTATGAGCACTCATGGAATCAGGCACTTCTACGAACGCCCCTAGCGCTGCTACTTGGGGATCGTCAATTACTTCGTCCAAGGACTGAATGAGCGACCAGACCATGCCCTCGGCGTCAAGCTTCTCGGCCCAGATATGAGATGCGGCAGAAGCGAAAACTTTATCGCACATGATCATTAACTCCGGTCCCCAGTTAGCTCGTTCTATCGGATCAGCAAACCTTGAATCACTTAACCATTCTGACTTACCTAACGCCCGGCAGAATCCTTCCCAATAGTTTTCGGCGGGCATGGTTAGCATTATCCATCTCTCATCGGCGCATCGGAAACGGCCGACCAGTGGAGAAGGCGTCTCGAGTCGCATTATCGGTTGAGGAACCTCCCCAGTGACTAGTCCGACTGATAGGTCAGAACCCATTGTCCAGATCGCTGCGTGTAGGAGAGCAATAGAGATGTCTTGCCCTGCTCCCGTGAGGTCTCGCTCTCGAAGAGCGATAAGAATGGACGAGAGAATCGCTAAAGCTGTCGTGTGGTCGCCTTGTCCGGGACGGCCACCGGGTGGTGTGTGGCCTGGCTCGCCCATTGTGTTAAGGACTCCGCCTCGGCTGAAGAAGGCCGTGTGGTCGAACGCAAGACGATCTTTGTCTGATCCTTGGTTGCCGTAGCCAGTCAAAGTGACATGAATTAACCGCGGGTAGATCTCGCGAAGATGTTGGGCGGTGACGCCGAAGCGTTTTTGGCGTTCGTCGGTCAAGTTGGTTACCAACACATCAGCTGTAGCGGCGAGTTGTTCCAGGAGTTGTCTTCCTGTCTCTGTTTTCAAATTGATGGCGATTCCTCGTTTGCCGCGATTGTCTAGTTCCCACCAAGGGTCGGGGCCTTCAGGGACGGTCACTAGGCCTCGGAGTAGGTCACCCTGAGGTGGTTCGACTTTAATGACGTCGGCGCCTAGGTCAGCCATCATGGCGCAGGCGCTTGGCGCCGCGATCATGCCCGCAACGTCCAATACTTTTATCCCCGCTAATGGTCCCCCTGGGTTAGCCATGATTGGGGTTATGGCTGCCCGTGCGAATCGCGTAATTCGCGTTTGAGAACTTTCCCCGTGGCATTGTGCGGAATCTCATCAATAAACACGACTGATTGAGGGACTTTGTAGCGCGCAAGATTTTGTCGACAGTGGTTGATTATTTCTGCTTCAGAAATTTCTTCGCCATCTTTTAGAACGACTATCGCTCGACCTACTTCAACCCACTTCTCGTCGGGAACACCTATCACCGACACTTCACCGATCTGTGAAAGTTGATAAATGATGCTTTCTACCTCTGCGGGGTACACATTCTCTCCGCCTGAGATGTACATATCTTTCCACCGGTCGACGATGTAGTAGAAGCCATCGTCGTCTTGGCGAGCGGCGTCGCCCGTTTTCAGCCAACCGTCATCAAAGGACTCTTCTGTGGCTTCAGGCCAGTTCCAATACCCAGGAGTTATGTTTGGTCCTTTGCACCAAAGCTCGCCGGTTTCGCCAACATCTGCCTCTCTTCCGTCTTCGGTGACGATTCGGACCGCAGTATGCATTCCAGGAACACCAGCGGACCCGATTTTAGAAGTGCATTTGTCGGCGGGGAGTGCGAGCACTAGGGGACTGGTTTCGGTCATGCCGTATGCCTGCTGTAGGGGCATCCCTTTTGCTGCCCATGCTTCGATAAGGGGTACAGGGGTGGGAGAGCCACCGACTGCAGGGGCCACCATCGTTGGAAATGACGAGTTTTCAAATTCAGGAAGTTGACTCATGAACAACCAGTTAGCTGGGACGCCAATGGTGTGGGAAACGGCAACTTCTGGGTCGCTGAGGAGTCTCAAAGCTTCGCCTGGTTCGAACGTGCGCATGACGAGATTCGTGCCCCCGAAATGGAAGGCGGGATTCGCGAAAACGTTCAGGCCTCCGGTGTGGAACAGCGGTAGAAACGCCAAATTGATCATCGATTCGGCACAGCCGTAATACTCAACGCAGTTCACAGCGTTCCAAAAGGCCATGCCTTGAGTGATGATTGCGCCTTTCGGGCGGCCTGTCGTGCCCGAGGTGTACATGATGGTGAGAATGGTGTCGTGATCGCAGGTCTCGCTATCGAGCCAAGGGTCGTGGCTCGTAAGGACCTCTTCGTAAGCTGCCGCTTCGCCTATAGCGGAGCCCCAGGTAATCCGATGATTGATTCGGCATAGCTCGGCTATTTTCGCTGCGTTGTCCTCGAAAGCGTCGTCGTGGATTATCACATCGGGGCTTGCGTCTCCAACGATGTATTCCAACTCTGGTATCGATAGTCGCCAATTGAGAGGAACGAATACGGCCCCGAGTTTCCAGCACGCGAATTGGACTTCGAAAAAGTTGGTGTCGTTCTCCGCGAGTACAGCTACTCGGTCCTCACGTTTGATTCCAAACTCGTCGCGCAAGGCTGCTGCCAGGCGACTAGTCCGGTCGTTCATTTGTGCGTAAGTGAATTTGCGCCCGCTTGCTAAATCATTCATCGCAAGCTTGTCTCCGCGAACTTCTGCGTGATGGGCTATCCAGTCATATGAAGGGCTACTCATGGAGCAAGAACATAGCCGGTTTAGTGACTCAAATTCACGTCGGAAGAGAAGCCCGGTAAAAGTGAAAAGTACTGAAAAATACCGACAAACATACAGATATGACTTGAAATGAAAATTTAGGTGTGTTATGGTTTTCTTTCACGTCGCCCAGTTGGGCGGCTTTCTTCGTTTTCCGGCCCGTAATAGCGAGAGCACGACAAGAATCTT
>MDSX01072315.1_pt1 | contig 16025 bp, 11 predicted proteins | sample 811141 | NCBI WGS metagenome assembly MDSX01 (sample SAMN05326642, study PRJNA326480) | marine metagenome | isolation source: seawater | place: Atlantic Ocean: South East | collected 2010 | reverse complement strand
TATATCCTCCGTCAGAGCCAAACGTTTCTTCGGTTTCTTCTTCTTCAGCTCCAATACAACCAGCAAGACCTGCTGTGGCGATTAAAAATACGAGTAATGTGGATTTTAGGTTTTTCATTTTCATAGTACTACCTTCCGGTTTAGGCCGCCCTAAAAACAGACCCTACATAAAGTTTAGGCCACCCTAAAACCTCAGTAATTTGACACTTTCACCCTCGGAAAAAGCAACACTGCTCAAGCAGATAGCCAATCAACGGCCAACGAGTATGCATACCTATCGTTGGAAATTCCAGTGTGTCCGACCGGCCGAACAACCACTAAAACCTCCAATTCGCCACCCCAATTACTGGTCGCAACACAAAGCACTTCCCCAACCTTCAAACCGTTTTCACTTGTTCCAATAGAAAGACTTCGTAGCTCATACAACCGTACACTCACGACTTCATCGATTGAGTTTTCACTGGAAACATAATGGTGTGTTGGGTCAGCAGGAATCGAAAGTAAAAGCATTTCATCAACATCAAGAGAACCCGGCAATGATACCTTTTGATCGAGTAATTCAATTGCTTGATTCAACCTTCCTTGCTCCATATTCAACATACTCGCAAGTTGAAAAGCGGTGGCCTCAGCACCTAATGGCCCGTATTGGAATGGTAAGCGTAACGTCAAAGATTGAATGATTTCCAAATCAGTATCCCCGAGTTGCTCAGGTAATTCAAGCCAGGTATACTGTTCACCGGCGGGGTAAAGCGGTGCATTCGGATTTTCAGTAAACAGAGGTTGACCCCATTCCGATGGAGAAGGAGGGGGGGAAGTAGGGGTGAAACCGCCAACGAACAACATCATTGCAAAAGCGATACTCACCACGACACGAGGGCGTTTGTATTCTTGCCAAGCCAACCGACCTGCAGGGCTCAATACAGAAAGGATGAGCATGACTGGACCTATCAGAAGTATTCCTCCGGGAAGCAACCATAACAAGACCATTGTAAATATCAGGGCTTCAATCCCGAAGGGTCCAAATCCAGTTTTCCAGTCAAAATCCTCGCCCTCATCGAGTCTACGATGCTCAAAAACAACGACAAACACGATAGATAGACCGAGTAAAAACGTGGGCAGGATATATCCTATCATCTTGGATTCAACTCATGGAGTCGAGTTGGCTGTCAAGAGTCTTGGGGTTTGAACACGGTTGAAACGGTAGATTGTCAAACCTTGACGATGTGGCCAAAGTATGGGAGAGGTGGTTTTACGCCTAAAAGATGCTACTTACCGGCATTACGTACACGCACCCTCCACTTTCAAACCATGGCGAAGAATACTTGGCCAAGGCATCTTTTCAGCCAATCTTGAATTGAAAAAAGGTTCAATTTTAGGATTAGTCGGGCCCAACGGAGCTGGAAAAACAACTCTCTTACGCATGATGGCAGGTATCCTGCCATTGCAAGATGGTTCGGCTCGTTCGTCTCTTGGAGAGTCGGTATCCACTCTCACTGATACAGAACTTCGACAGAAAGTTGGCCATATGCCTGAACAGGTTCGCTGGCAAGGAAAAAAAACGGTTCGGAACGCACTGATGGAAATTGCTGAAATGCGAGCGAGCAGTGAATCACGTGTCGATGGTTTACTGAAATTAGTAGGCTTGCAAAGTCGTGTTGACTCTCGTTTGAGCGAATTGAGCCAAGGAATGCGGCAACGCCTCACTCTAGCTGCTGCTCTTCTGGGTTCGCCGAAAATTCTACTCCTTGACGAACCTCTGAACGGACTTGATCCGGTTGCGGCTGCGGCTTTTGTCCTACTCCTAAGAAAACTGACCGAGAAAGGCGTTTCAATCGTAATATCTTCACACCAAGTTGAAGGTTTGGTAGAAATTATCGACCGATTAGCACTCATGCATCGAGGCCAAATACTTGCAGAAGGGACAATGGATGAAGTTGCTCAACAACTCAACTTAAACAAGAAAACTGAAATTTCGGGTATTGGTACTGCCCCGGATATGAACACTTTCATCGAAGATGAAGAAAGTGTCAAAATCGAACAGTTCAGCGAACATTGGCAAGTTCTTCTCGAGAAGAGTCGAATCGGTCTGCTTCAAGAAATGGTTAACGCTGGCATAGAGATTACCTCATGGATTGAGCGCCCCCCAAATGTCATTGAAATGCTCTGCGCTGCAACCGGTCAATCTGTTGAAGATGTTGGGCTTGAAGTCACATCGACATCAGTGATGCCACTCCGTACATTCCGAGGTGAAGAGGAATGAGTGACTTTTCTCGAATCATGGCGTTTACAAGACGCTTCAGAAATGAGCGCCTATTCTCTACGAGGATGTATATCATGCTACCAATTTTGGTTTTGTTCCTACCGGGAATGGCATGGGGATTCTCTGATCCGAACATCGTTCTCCCTGGGGGTCACCAACCTGCAAATGCCATGGAAGTGTTGTTTTATGCCAGCCTTGGTGTTGTATTTGGAGCGACGATGTGCGCAGTTCTGTTGTCGTATGATTCCGTAAGTCGAGAGCGAGCAAGTGGCGTATTGGAACTTCGACTGTCTCAACCAATGCCTCGTTCTCATCAGGCAATTGCCATGATCTTTGGTTCATGGCAGGCCATACTTATACCAACATGGTTTTTGATGCTCATCTCAATTCTGCTTGTTCGTTATCGAATGGGCGATTGGCCATCATCTGCAGATGCGTTTGTCTATTTCATCTCAACTGCGTTCATTCTCCTCTGGTACGTGTTGTTTACGGTATTGGCCTCATCGTATACGCGAGAACAAGGAACGGCAATCTCCTTCGGCGTCGGACTTTGGTTCTTATTTACATTCTTGTGGGCCCTGGTTACCACGATGGTCGCTTATGCTTCAGGTGTTTCAATAGGACAAGAAAACGATGCTACTTGGGTGATGCTCGAGGGAGGTTTAGACTTGCTTTCACCAAACGGAGTCTATCATCACTTACTGGAAACTCGATTACCCCAAATCGACCGGGGCATTGCAGTATGGCAAAGTTGGGGCATGGCTCTGATATGGACTGTGCTTCCTACATGGCTGTTTATCCGGCGAATGGAAAGGATTCTACCCTAATGAAAAATTACATTTACGCTGGTTTTCAGACGAAAGCCTCTTTGAGGCCAGATGACGACGAGTAACTATGGCAGGACACCCCACGCATGGCGTAACTCGCTTTCTCACGCGCAACTCAACCGCTTTCGGACTGATTTTGTTGATGATACTCATGAGCAGTTCCCCACTTTTTACAGCACAAGTCTCACTCGATTCATCTGAAGAACAATTACCTGCTGAAGGTCGACAAGGATTGGATATCGCAGGCGAGTGTGAGGGTTTGAAATTTGAAGACCTTTTTGATTACGACTTCGCTGACTTCGTCATCAATGTTGGCGATGACTGGGCGACTGCTGAGATGGATGCAACCGCATTTGTTAACGGTAGTAAATCCTCAATCGTTCGCGACAATCTTGATGGATTGTTTGAAGGATTGTCGGGTGGAGATAACGATTTTATCAGCACCGATGAGCGAGATGCCGTTCGTGCAATAGGACCCAAATGTATCGGGGCAATGGATACTCGAATTGGAGTGCGAGAAGGTATTCCACACCGTGGTTCTCCTGATTGGAACAACCTGTCATTCGTCGAAGATGGAATTGGCTTAGATGAAATCGATCTCGTGCCTGCAAATCATCCCAATGAACGCTCTTGCCAAAATATCGGTGCCGCAAGTGGTTGTAAAGAAGTCCCTGTAACAATCAACGATGATTTACAAATCATGATGTTCCTCGCTGAGGATGAAACAAACAATGTCGAGTTCGACCAACTGCCAAACTCAGGAGATTCGAATTTTACACTCTCATTGAACGTTACGAATATGTCGTATGCGAAACTTGAATTGAATTTCCCCCTTAAGCAAGGATTGCGAATGGCGAATTATTCTATCCAAGACACGACAACTGAAACCGATGGCTCAAGAACGGTAGTCGAGAATACTGTGTTAGCAGCTCCAGAAGCCTTGTATCTCCCAGATGGCCGTCTTCGAGTGAACCAAGTCGTTACATATGAAGCATCTGAATACCCAATTCTGCGTGAATTGTTTATTGATTTTACAACGATGGAACCCGAAACCAATGAAGTTCCTGAATGGAGTTCAAATGCACCCGCAGATGGAACTGTGATTCCAATGCTGGATTCGATGAGCACTGGTGGACAAATGATTACTGTTACTGGTGATATAACTGAGAATTGGGCTACTGATGAAAGTGGCTGGAGTCTGGATTGCACATTTGCAGAATCAGGTTGGTCCGCTTCCCTTGACGGCGATGGAAACCTTATCGTTTCAAATCAAAACTCACAAGCAACTTCCTCTGATGCAGAGTGTTATGTTGTCGACCCGTTCAGTGCTGCTTCAATCGATTCACGAAACTGGACCTTCGGTCATGTCTTTACCTCGAGTGCAGCACTGTCAGAAACTGGAGACAGTATTGAGTTTACCATTACACCTACCGGACTTGTCAGCGAAATGTCGATATCTGCTCACGCTCATCAAGACAGTGCTATGGGTCAAATGCGAACTGCGACGCTTGCCTCAGCTGCATCTACACTTTCCTTGCCACTGGAGGGATTGGCTCCTGGTATGGTGATGGTTATGGGTCAGGCTCAAAGTTCATCCATGCTCGATTACAATTTCATGCTTAATTATGGCCTCGAAAAAGCAAGCCTTCCACCCGTAATAGAGGTAAATGAAAATCTCGATGGATTAAATGCTACATGGAATGCAAACGGACTCACATTTTCACTACAAGGAGACGTGTTAGACCCCGATGGTGAAGATGTTACACTTTCACTCCGCCTTTGCGGATACACAACAAACGACTTCCTACGAGTGGGCAGTGGGTGGGAAATTGATGTTAACATCGTAACATGTGCGGCTCAAAACCCACCTGTTACGTCCTATGACATTCTCCTGACTGCAACCGATGAATCTGGATCGATTACCAATTTGTCAGTTTATGTTCCCAGTCAAGATTCAAATGATGGAAGTTCTGACAACAGTGAGAATGTCCAAGTTATTGAAGAAGAAGGCCTTCCTGCCATCTCTATGGTAGCAACATTGAGTATCACTTTGCTCGGTGCGGCCTTCGCAAGCAGGACTCGAAGAGATTGAGGACTCGAACCGGCACACTCAAATGAAGCCGTTCGGCCCAACAAACAGGTGAAGGTATGTTTACTGGTGTGATTGAGTCAAAAAGCCATGAAGGAGGCTTCTTGGTTTCCTTCACAGGTTCTTCACCTGCGCTTGAATCAATTATCATCAATTCCGAGTCGGGAATTTACATCGGTAAAGTCGATGCTGTGCTTGGGAATACTGACGCACCTCTTGCCCACGTTGCTCACATTGACCGAAAACTCGACCTCGATGCCTTAATCGGCATTGAAGTTGGAATTCGTGCCAAAAAACAACGTGAAGAACGTAGAGGATTTGATCGAAATCAACGGGACGACCGACGTGGCAATGGCCGTGACTACCAAAACCGGGATAGGCAGGGCAGTCGATTTGACAGAAACGACCGAGGTGGTCGTGGCGACCGAAGTGGTGGCGATTGGGAATGTCCCAAGTGTAACAACTCAAACTTTGCATTTAGAACTGAATGCAACAGATGTGGAGAGCCTCGTGGGACAGGCGGTGGAAATAACCGTGGTCATCGAGACAATCGAAGAGGAAGCGAACGCGGCTATCAAAATCGTGACCGACAAGGTGGACGGTTCGAAAGAAACGACCGTGGACGTCGAGATGACCGAAGTGCGGGTGACTGGGAATGTCCAAAATGTCGAAACTCAAACTTTGCATTTAGAACAGAATGTAATCGCTGTGGAGAGCCTCGAGGCTCTGGCGGTGGACGTCGTTTTGAGAGAGGGAATGACCGAGGCTATCAAAACCGTGACCGACAAGGTGGGCGTTTTGAAAGGAATGACCACCGAGGAAAGAACCGAGGCGGTGGCGATTGGGATTGCCCTAAATGTCGAAACTCAAACTTTGCCTTCCGAACCGAATGCAATCAATGCGGATTACCACGCAGTGGTGGTAACAATCGTGGACGGGGCGGGAACAACCGTGGACGTGGGGGAGAAACCTACAACGACAATGATTGGGAATGTCCTAAGTGCAAAAATTCAAACTTCGCTTTCCGAACTGAGTGCAACCGTTGTGGAGCACCTCGCTCTGGCGGCGGTGGTCGAAGAGCTCGCAATGACGACGGTGGAAGACCGCAGCGTCGAGACGAGCGTTCTCGAGCCCCTCGCCAGCCTGATGGAGGGAGACCTCCGCGTCGTGATGGTCGAGACAGAAGAACTGAAGGAGGTTATGGAAACCGTGGTTCATACAATCAAGACCGAGCACCTGAGCGCAAGTCAAGAGAACCTCGCACCTTCAGAAAATCACGAGGAAATGGACCAGGTCACGCTCACAATCAACCTCCAAAACCAATCGGGCGACGTCGAGACGACGACTCATGAGGGACGACCATGGGTGCAGAACATCACTATCTTAACGCCGTAGAGGCCTACGACGAGGGAGATTCTGAAACGGCGTATGAAGAGGCGTACAAAGCGGTTCAAATAGATCCCGAACACGTTGATGCATGGCAGTTATGTGCTGAGACATCACTTCCTCAGAAAGGAGAAAAACCAACAATGATGCAGGCTGCAAAATCATTGGCAGCTGTTCGAAAAGTCATCACACTTGACCCAAATCGAACTGCGATGTGGATGCTAGGTGGCCGTCTTTTGACAGATGAACTCGGACTACTCAACGAAGGTTTGCAGTGGTGGCAGGATTTACGACACCATCTTCCCGATGAAGTTACACCATTGGTTGAGCAAGCTTCACTACTTGCTGATATGGGTCATTATCTTGAAGCAAAATATCGCCTGGATACCATTATTGAAGACAATTTGGACGGTGGGCCGAGTCAAATCGCAAAAATCCATCAATTGCGCAACCAGGTTATTGCAGCGGCAAACCTCCAATCATCTGAACACTTCAAACCGTGGGAGAAACATCACAATGGTTGGGGTGCAATCGAACTCAAAATGGGGAAAGGACCGGTTTCCGAAAGTTTCCTTTTCCTCATTACCACAGTACCCGCACTTATGTTTGTAGTCTATTTTTCAAACCAACTTTCTGGAGAAGGCTGGGGCGCTTTTTGCCTTACCAGTCTTGTGATTTTCGGAACCGTTTTAGTTGGAATGCGATTTGCAAAGAAGATGTTCCATAACATCAATCGACCTGCATTTAATTTACTCCGAGCAATGAATTTCGAAGCAAATACCGGCTACTGCGTGATTCATTCTGATATTCGCACCTCGCCGCTTTACATGTTCATCATGCAGAGAAAACCGCAAGCTTGGCAAGAACGAATGCTGAAAATCATAGAATCTGACACGCCGCTTCCAAAAAACTGGAAACCAAGTTTCCCGGACTTTGATTCTCATTTAGACGACGTTGGATTCATCGAAGAAAGCGAAGAGCGATTTGAACCGTTTGAAGAAGAATGATTCGTCTATTGCTCCAACCCGTAATATGTGCTCATAGACGATGATGACAATCCTATCGTTACAATAAATGCCAAAGCAACCGATGCTTGAACCATCCAAATATTCTCTGCGGTAAACTCTCCTAAGAGCAGTGAGAGTGCCATTGCCAATGCCTCAAGCCCTGCCGTTATGGTTTGAACTCGTCCCATGTCCAATGATGGATTCTTTAGCCATAACCAACTTCCCACCACATTGGTTCCAAGAAGTGCCGCACCAATGGTTCGTAACCATGCAGTGTTGACTGCTTCTGCTTTGAGCAAGTCACAAAATGCGTCAGGGGCTACAAGAAGAAATACACCGTATCCGAGTGATGCCCAGAGATTCACCTGCATAGTTGGACGAGCGAGGGTATCAAGATTCATGATTTTAGCCATGCAAACGATTCAATAATTCTTTGCAAATCTTTGACAATACTCGCATCTGATTCCTCATAGATGAGTGTAAGTTCGATAGTAGGCCTGAATACTGGAGTAATGGGCGCTCTATTCGATCCTTCGATAACATCGAAATCCATTACGGAAAGAGAATGGTTTATGTTCCATTCAACAGTCGATAATCCATGCGAAGCAAGCAATTTTTTGTCGTTCTACTCATGCTCCTAATGCCTTTGTCAGGATGTGTTGGATCGGAGGAATCCGGTGAGGATGGAAGTTTTACACCAGCTACGGGCGAGAAAATACCCGCTTTGACCGCCCCTAATCAGCATGGAGAAAACGTGACGCTTTCTGCTATGGAAGGAACGATGCTTGTTGTTCTTCTCAATATGGGAGAATGGTGCCTCTATTGCATTCAGGCGACCGAGAATGCCACGAGCTTAATTGTGGAGATGGAAGACATTGATGAACGTTACAACGTGAGTTTTGTAGAGATTCTTGGAAGCAATGAAACATGGGATCCTGCCAACCAATCCTATGCCATGAATTGGTCGACTCAATACAATACAACACACTTAATTCTTCACTCAGAAGTTGCAAATCAGTACGTTCTTGACAATATCGAGGTCGGATTTCCTACATATTGGATTGTTGACCTTGAAGGGATTTTGAGGGTTGCTTCACCAAATGTAAATTCTATCACCGCTGAAGATGTGCAAGAGCAATACGACATCTATCTCTCGGAAAAATAAGTATCACCACTCACAAGTAAAGAGGAGAGTGTATTGGCACCGCACACGGTTCAATTATGTGGAATATACACGATGGATGAACGGAAGTTCAACCATCCCGTAGAACAAGTAGATGCTTCCTTGGAAAACAGCAGCAACCAACAAGCCCTCCAGCGAACCTGCCTCTATTGCTGCCCCATACACCGAAAGATTGCCCACTCCATACATCGGGTTCGAGAAAATCGAATAGGGTCCAGTCGTTACCAGCCCTCCATTACCGGCTTCATCCATAAACAAATCACGATAATAGTAGACATCCATGCCGACAAGAAGTGTTGACCAGACTTTCGTCACAGTGCTGATGAGGAAGGTAAGTGTTCCAAAGATGAATATCACAAGATGTGGTATCGGTAAATCAAGACTACTTGCATAGTGTTGTAAGAAAAGTACGACACACCAACCCTGATTGAAGTAAACAACGCCGAGAACCACTTCGTAAACAGTCCACGCTCTTTTTCTTCCCAATCGTTGATGCATTTGGTGATGTAATTTTGCTTTGTAGAAGATGATGTGACCTCCATAGTAGATACACCACACAACAACAACATAGACGAGCGCCTCTTTGGAATTTGAAACCAAATTTAAAGTGAGAAAGAATGCGATTATAATGAGAAAAAAGGTTGCTGCGATTTGTAGAGCGCTCCGATCAAGCCGTAGGCCAGACATACCTACAACAGTGGCAACAATGTCAAAGACGCTACTGGTGGCCTTCGACATACATCATCGTAGGCGACTCATTCTATCAATAAACCGTGTTGAAAGTTGCAAACTCAGTCCCACACATTAGAATCGGAGCCGAAACTTCTGTGAATTTCTACGCCCATTGTCTCAGCAATTTCATCAACAATACCTGTTGAAGATATTCCGCTTAATTTACCGAAAGTAGAACCGTCTTCTCGAAGGAAGTCTGCCGTGTAACTGGTACTTTTTCCGCCTTCATCATTTGTTGTGATGACTTCCTTGACAACGATTTTGGAAGTAACCTCTCTGGGAAATGTATCCCTGTATTCTGAAGATTTGAAAAACAAAGCACCAGGCATGTGTGACTCAATAGAATCCTCACGGATAACGAATTTGATCGGCATCTTGATGAACAAACTGATGATGATTACAGAAGGTATAGAAGTGATTGCAAGGATTGCTCCTTCAAGAGCAAGTCCATACTCAAGCGATGTGAAAATAAACGGATCTACTGTTCCAGATAGGCCGAGGGCAATACATATCAAGCCCAATATGATTGGTTGGCCAATGAATATGGCTCCAAGTGCGAACATCCATTGACCATTCCAAATTGTGACATCTGACATGGTAATTTTACTGGGTGGTGAGACTAATACTTTTTCCCGACATATGCACATCGGGTCGTATCGACAATCGTGGAATACCTGGGCCGTGATTCGTAGTCTTTGCATTGCTTACGCTCAACCGATAATCCTTCACAACCGAAGTTAGGAAGTTCACTGTTGGCTTTGAGCATACTGTAATGCATACTGCTGAGCATACGTCGCAGCAGTTTGCGGATCGTATCCTTGTGCGGTGAATTGCTGGTAATATTGCTGATAGACTGCATCGTCCATGGCTGGAGCCGCTGCTGCTGCGACAGGTGCAGCTGCTGCTGCCTGAGAGGCATATTGCTGAGCATATGCTCGAGCGGTCTCTTCAGGATATCCTTGTGCAATCAATTGCTGGACATATTGTTCGGTCTGGTCAACAACCCCACCGAATCCAGATGCACCGACTGAGAAGTTTTGGGTATCATCTTCAGAACCTCGGCGCATGAGGAAGAGTGTAAGGATTACAATCACGATGAGAGCGAATGCAACGAGCGCAGGCATAAGCAAACCGTCAAGAGAACCTTGAGCACCGCCATCTCCAATATTGGATTGAGGTGCTTGCCATTCTCCGTCAACAAAGGTCCAAGCTCCGGACCATTGACATTCACCGTCTGCATCGAGAACGAATTCTCCTCCAGCTGCTTCTGCCTCGATATCTGCTTCAAGACCCTGACATGCAGGTAACGAGATGAGAATTTCCTTGTATGTAATGAAACGCTCATTCGGTGCTTCTCCTTCATACCACTTGATGTAAAGAATCTGGGTAACTGACTTGTTGGTATACATTCCTTCAAGCGTCAAACTGAGTGCAAAGGTGTCGAGATCTCCAAGAGCATCAGATTTTCGCCATTCGCCTGACTTGTTGTAGTTGAACTTGTCAATTGCGCTTGCATTGAAACTGTCAGGCATGAGAGATACTTCAACGAAGACGTCTTTCTGACCTTCCTCAGCGCCTGTGAGAACACTACCGCTGATGGTAATGGTATCGGTATCAATCTTACAATCTGAAGCAGTAGGACACTTACCTCCTAAGGTGTAGTCAATCGAAATATCTGGCTCTTGGTCACCAAATCCGTCTGGAACGACATCGAAATACATTCGATGTTTTTCTGAGAATTTATCAGCGCCATCGAAGACAACCAATTCAATACGGATTTGGGTGGTTGAAGAACCACTGGTATCTACGGTCTGGTTACGGAACGTGTAAGCAAACAATCCATCACTGGCAGCATTTTGAGTAAAGGAATGGCCTTCGATTGCGAAGTCATCTTCATCATAGGGCTTATCGAACAGAACCTTCCATTCATAGCGCTCAATTCCGTTACCGTCAAGAGCATCTTCATCAGAAGAGTTTCCTGCGTCGAAGAAGATTGTCACTTCACCATCTGCATCGAGAATGATTCGGTTAACGTCCCATTCCTTCGATTGAATGGTGTTGGTTCCAATGTATTCGACTTGGTTAGCATATTCATCACGCATATCAATTTCAGCATCTGCAGTTGGGCGGAATGCGTCAGCATAAACATCGTTTGTCTCAACGGTGACTGAAATCACACGAGAGTGACCTGCAGCATCGTGGAGTAACAATGTAATGTGCCACTGCTCACCTTGAGCACAGCCGGTAGCGGATGAAAGGTCGACCTTACAGAATGTCATGACCGGGTTGGTTGTATCCGTGTGGTCGGTTCCACTTGCCATGGTAGCTCCTGTCCAGGAGGTGGGCCCGTCAATGATCCAATCTGTTTCGAGAACTTCCGTGGTATCGGTCACGTAAGAGAAAGTCAACTCTGCATCACTCTTGATGTAATGGTCAACATAGCCTCCAGTGCTTGGGTCGTTATCCGGTGTAACATCATTGATTTTCAAGTCTAAGCCATTACCAAGAATACCGAATCCAGATGGGTAGGGCGTCACTTGGTAGCTGAGCATGTTACCAAGCAGAGGCAACGTCGTGCTGTCGGCACGTTCAGAGTGGGTTGCCACGTCAATGGTTGAGATAATCATACCACCAGATTGGTAACTGCACACACCAAGAATCGTATCTTTTTGTTCAGCAGCAGTTCCGTCTTGACGAATAATTCGCTGGAATGTTCCGTCCTTCTTTGTTTCACTGTATCCACCACAGCGTTCTGGAACATTGTTCGCACTCTGTGAGTTGGTATCTAATATCGCAGTTGCTACTGTAGAGGATGCGTCAAAGCCTTGGAATGCAGCCAAATCCACATTGTCCATCAGCGGATGGTATGGGTCTGCGAAGTTGGTTTCAGCGTATGTGATCGGGGCGTCATTCAAGTTTTTACTTGCAATATTCAAGCCAAACGGTAGGCGTCCAGAGAGGCCTTGGCCAAGTCCGTAGATTTGACTACCTTGAGGACCAAGGTGAGCTTGTACTGTTCCGCCAGCAAACATGAATCCTTCCAATGTATTCTTGTTCGCAGTTGAACCTAACTTTTGATAATAGCCACGGCCACCGTTTTCGATGTCTTTAGCAGCGATATCGGTTTGCCAAGGCAAGACAATCTTGTCGTAGTGGGTAAACCAACCACTGAGGAAGTATGTATCCCAGTCGTTGATGTCATACTGCGTGTACGACATTCCAAGTAAGTCAAGGTCTTGCTTGATTGCAGTGGTGCGAGGCGAAGTATCTGAAAGAATTGCGACATCGACATGGTCTGCAAAGGTTGCATGGAAATATCGAACGTTTCCAGATGGGTTGCCATTGGCAAGTTCTGAATCGAAACTGATGTTGTATTCGTGACCGTCAATCCATCCGTTCCACGGCGTGAATGTAATGTCAATGAGTTGGTGCGACTCCAAAGATTGAGCAGGACCAGCGGTTGTTGTATGTGCAACTGAGCCAGCAGTCATGTCATAGATGTTCATGTTGAAGACGTAATCACCAGCCAGAACGCCGTTGGTTGCTTTCACAGTCCAGTCATGAGTGAGTGCACTGTCAATAGGCATTACACACTCGAGCGTCTGGTCGTTCAAACAGTTGAGCGTATTTGGCTTACCAAGAGTGATGTCAACCGATTCAACGTTGAAAATGACGGTCTCTCTGTTATTTGATACCGACAATTCGTTGTCATTGAACCACGACTTTCCAACAGTAGTGTTGTCGAAAATTGTCTCAACTTCAATCTTATACACTCCAGCATAGAACTCGTGGCTCGCCACGAAGTCAACTGAGGATTGTTCAGCATCGACATTGGTTCGTGAAATAGTGTATGCATTGTCTTCAACGAAGGTGAATTCTTGCAAAGTGATGTTGTTGAACGCAACTCCCTTGAAACCGTCGTTAACACCATTTCGTCCATCGTCATCGGACTGGAACTCAAAGTTGATATCAACAGTGGAACCTGATAGCGACATACATTCAAAGTCCCAGTTTGCCGAGTTCGTATCTGAAGTGTTAAGGACATACAAGTGAGTCAAATCGATACTTGTCGTTGCAACAAGATCGTTTGTGTTGAAGAATACATTGTAGTTTCCTGAAGAGCCATCCGTAGAGGCGTCATCACCAATGTAGGAGATTTCTGCGATGTCAATTGGTTCAGAAGCGTTGACGATATTGTCACCGTTCTCATCAACTTGGCAGGTACCGTCTTCATTGTAATCATTCCATTGTCCCATGACAACGCTGCTGTAAGTTGCGCCGTCACGGAGAATATCGAGAGTCATAGCAGCGTAATCATTTACGTCAACAATACTTGTTCCATCAGAATCAATTCCGTAGAATGTATCGGCATAATATTCAAAGTTGAGCGAAACGAAATCGCCGCTCATCGAAGTCAAATCAATGTCAGGTATGGTAAGCGTCTCGTTTGCCCACGCATCGCCGTAGCCGTTTGAGCCGGTATCACACGGATGACCAAACCAATAGGCATAGTTGTTGAAGATCTTGTCTTGACATGAAGCTTCGTCGTAAAGTGCACCTTGTGGGTTTTGACTTTCTTCGTATCGGTAACCGTCGGTGCCGCCTTCAAATGTCTCTTCACACAGAGCACTTGGAGTACCACAATAAATGTCAGAGGGTGTAGCAGAGAAGACAGAGGCTTTGACATCAAAGTCAACTGCAGTATTACCCCAGTTATTGGTTGCTACCTCGATATCAAAGATGCCTTCAGCATACAATCCACCTGGATTGAAATACTCAAGGCTCTCGACCATTGGGTCGTAAAGGTTGAATGGAGTAATGTAACCGATAATCTCGTCATTTTGAGATTGTTCGTCCCATGTATTACCACTGAGTGTAGCAGAGATTCTGTATGTTGTATCGTTCAACAAATCTGCAGTAATCGATGATGTGTATTCTTCACCGGGGCCAAGGTTGTTGAGTGCAATGTTAGCCTGTTGAGTCTGTGGGTTTGGCCGGAAAGCAGTCGTTTGCTTCCAAATCGTTAGATTGTCAACAGCAAATCCGTCACGGCCTGACCAGAGTGTTTCGTTATCATCTGAAACTGAACCTTCAAAGCCTGTTCGTAGACGGAATCGAATGTCGATTGTTTCTCCTGCCCATGGACTGAGGTCAAATGCTCCAACGCCATCTTCAGTGAAGTTATTCCAACCATAATAGGTTCCAAAGGAGTAGACACCGTAATAGTAAATTCCTTCTGGTGCACCACCAATAGCCTGCTTATACATGCGGTCCATGTCAAATCCGCCCCACATTGATTCGCCGGATGCACATGCACCGGCGAGTTGTGCGCTTTGTGGACAAGAGATAGTAGACCAGCCGGTCTCGACACTGCCAACTTCAATCATCGCAATGTCGTCCCAAACATCGCCAGCGAGATAATTACCTGATTGATCCAAGCTTCCTAAGACACCGTGTCCAAGGTGTTGGAACAGTTCAAGGCTCATGAATGCACGATCGGAACCGGAAAGGTCGACGTCTTCCAAAACCATAGCATCGTCCCAGTTTTTACCGTAACCAGTCCATGTATCTCCTGAGGCATTTGTATTTGTTTGACCTGCCCACATGAAATCGGTAGGATTGTTGTAATTTGCCGCAACATCTGGCGACTTGTCAAGTGTTTCTCGAGCGTTAAAGTCATAATCATCATCACTGATTGAGTGATTGGTTTCTTCGTGCCAGTATGTCGACTGGTCGACGTATTCCTCAAACGTCCACGTACATCCACCGCACGCAGCCTTGTTCTCAGGGGCATCCCAATCCATTTCATAGACGGTCGTGTTGGAGGAGTTGAGTTGATCAACGACTTTCAATTCAACATCAAGGGTTGCTTGTTGGCCGTTGAGGATATCCATACCGGTATTGGTGACTGTGACGTTGATGTCACGAGTACCTTCACCAACTATACCGTAGAACTTGTCAACAGGGGAAATTTCTATTGAGGAGACGGACAAGTCTTTACTGTCCATTTCGATAACAGAAACTGTGTCATATTGTCCTTCCCAGCCGAAATTGTCTCTCCAGCTTCCAAATCTCCAGTTTGCGTGTCCGACAACCAAATCGTCTGCAGAGTTACTTGCTCCAGCAAGTTGTCCAACTGCGACAACATTCGGTCTTCGACCTGCCTCATAGGAAAGTGGCCCCAAATGGCCACCATTTCCGTCTGAAAGGGTAACTTGAACCGTTGTTGGGAAATTGAGATAGAATGAAGATGTTGAACCGCCCGCAGAGTCGGTGGTGTTGAGTTGGTATGCGATGGTAGGGTTAATGAAATCAGGTTCTTGATCACCATTCAAATCTGTAACAGCGACTTCGTAAGAGATGTAAGGACCGAAGTAAGCAAGTGTAGGTGAGCTCCAAGTTCCAACAGCGGAAGATGTGACATAAGTGACGTTTTCGAGGTTTCCGTCGATAAGCACCATAGCATCGATAACACCGTCATTATTCATATCACCAATGTCGAAGTTTCGCGAGAACACAGTGTTCATGTTGATGACATGAG
>MDSX01101730.1_pt1 | contig 16029 bp, 10 predicted proteins | sample 811141 | NCBI WGS metagenome assembly MDSX01 (sample SAMN05326642, study PRJNA326480) | marine metagenome | isolation source: seawater | place: Atlantic Ocean: South East | collected 2010 | reverse complement strand
GCGGGGCGGCGCGGAGCGGAAGAGAGCGCGGCGGCGCGCGCGCGGCCGGATGGATTAGATTAGATTACAACGCAACGGTTCACATGCCGCATTTTTTCAACGCTCGTTCGATGCCTTGCTCCTCGTACTCTTGCTTGGAGATCCAGAACTCGTCCTTGCTTCGCATGATGTCCGCTAAGACGGCGCCGCCGACGAAGACCATGTGCTTGCGGTGCGCCGGCGCCTCGACTTTCATCTTGAACTTTTTCATCGCCTCTTTGTCGCCGTTCAAGACGTTTTTCAGGTAAAGGCGCTTGATGTCGCGCTCGAGTCGCGAGGGTAAGCCGGCGTACATGGAGTTCCCGCCGGACAAGACGATGTGTTGATACAGCGACCGTCGATTGTCGATTTCGTTTTCTTGGATGCACTTGAAGACGAGGTCGGAGATCCCGTCGCTTTCGACGTCGATGAGATCGGGCTGGAACAAACACTCGGGACCCATGAACCGTTCCGGGCCGAATTTGATGACTCGCCCGTCCGGCAGCGTGTACGACGCGTTCGTCGCCGTCGTCTCTCGCGCCAACTGCAAATCGCGCTTGTAGTCGTACGCGACGTAACACAACTCCTCCTTGATCAAACGCGCCGTTTCCACGTCCGACGTTCGATTCAGCGGGTACCCTCGACGCGTTAACAAATCAATCATTCGCGTCGTCACGTGCCTTCCCGCCACGTTCAATCGCTTGGTGAGATGTGGGAACGAATATCCATCCACCACCGGCACGACGTGCGTGACGCCGTCGCCCGAGTCCACGACGACTCCCGTCATCAATCCTTGCGCGTACAGCGTCAACACCGCCTGCACTTGGACGTACGCCCCTCGAAACCCATACGTCTCAAACATCGTCGACATCATGCGCTCGCGATTCGATTTCGGGTTCAACGGCGGATCCGTGAGCATCACCTTGCACTCGCGCGTATCGCATCCCAAACTCTCAAACGCCCTGTCCCACACCAATCCCATATCTTCCCAGTCTCGCACCACCCCGTTCGACACCGGGTACGAAATTTCTAAATTCGCGCGTTTTCGCGCCGCCTCGTCCCCGACGTACACGTCTTTCATCGCTTCATCGTCGAACGCGTCTTCCTCGTACCGCAGCGTCGGTCGTCCCACCATGCACGGGAACAGCGTTCGCGGTTCTTCATCCCCCGCGTACCCAGCCTTGACGAATCCCGTGCCCGTGTCGCACACCACGACGTTCTCACGGTTCGTCAGTCCCACCGACGTCGCGAACCGCGCCGGGAGCGCGCCGCTCGCGTCCGTCATGTCGATGAATCGATGGCCGGTGCGATTCTTTGGATTCGGAATTGGAGTTCGTTCGCCGGCGCCGTCGCGTCGCGCGGGGCGCGCTTCGGGCCGTCACTCGCGCGGAGCGGCGCGATGACGCGCGTGGTCGCGAGCGTTCGCGCGAAGACGAGGCGTCGCGCGACGGACGACGCGCGGTCGAGTGCGGGGCGAGCGAGGCGAGCGAGGCGAGCGCGAACGACGAATCGGAGACTCGACGTGATTCATTAAAGAGTCGACTCGCGTGGTGCGAGTCATACCTTATGAATGATATGACGACTAATGGTGCACGGCGACGAAACGTCGAACGAGCGTCGGCGCGCGCTCGACGTAGGAGGGAGGAGAAATGAAAAGCCAATCAAATCAATCGCAACCTTTCGCCACGTTACGGTTCGCCTTCGGCGTTCTCGGATGGTTGCTCCGACGACGCCGAGTCCACGGATCCAATCATGCTGTTCAACGAGCTCACGTCGACCTCGTCCGAACCGAGGGCGGTGATTCGCAACTTGTTGTAGTCGTCGTCGGTGGCGCCAAACGTCTCCTTCAACTTGAGTTGCACCTCAGTCCCGTGCGCCTTGTCGATGAACTCGTCCAAGTCAGCGAGGTACATCAACTTGGCAAACTTCCCCGCACCGTCGATCTTGCGCTCCATGCCAGATTGCGTCAAACCCGCCAAGTTGGTCATGAGAGTGCCGTACTTTTTGAACATTCGCTCACCCGTCTCCAATAAGATTTCCTTCATCTCTTCGCTATCCAACCCGCACGCACCCTTGAGCGCCAACACATCCGCGACGAAATCGAGCGTGAACGCCTCTTCCGTGAGCTTGTACCTGAGATACTTGCGGAAGATCTCCGCCGAGGAGTATCCCGTCTTCAACGCGAGACCTCGCACGACGCCCTTGTTCACGCTCGAGCGCTCGTTGGGGAAAAAGTTCTTCAACCGCTCCACGACCTCCACGTTCTTATTCACCGTCCTCTTCCGTCGCATTCGCCCGCTCGTCGCCTTTCGAAACACCTTATAGCACGAGTACGCGAACGTGCTCGCCAAGAAGAAGAACCCCAACGCGCCGAGGTTTCGCAACCCCGGATTCTCGCTCGCCGCGCGCACGCCCTCGGTCACCCTCCCCAGCACCGTGAGCTCCTCCACCTCCTCTTCCGCGATCTCTTCCTTCAATTCATCGATCGTCAGCCGCTCTCGCGCGCCCGGCGCGTCCCCGTCCGCGTCCGCGTCCCCGTCCCCGTCCCCGCGCGTCTCGTCCCGCGTCCCCGTCTCGCGTCGTCCCTCGCCCGCGTCCTCCGCGCGCGCGCCTGCGTCCGCATCGAGTCCCACTCGCGCGTCGTCGCGCGTCTCGCGCGTCTTCGTCGCGCGCGCCTTCGCCATCGCGACGACGCGCCGTCGCGCCGATCGCGTCGACCCTCGCCGCGCGTCTCGCGCGCGCGGCGTCGCGCCGACGCGTCGCGACGCCGTCGCGATCGGCCGAAGCATCGCGACGTCCGCGCCGATCGCTGTTCGCGAGATCGGTCGTCGCGTCGCGCGCGTCGCCGTGTGCGACGCGCGCGCGACGACCGATCGGGGATCGACGATTCGGGACGCGACGTGCGGTCGGTCGCGTATGGGTAAACAGTGCGGGGTGTAATAACAGTGCGTCCCGATTCGCGATTCGCGCGCGCGACGCCCGACGCGACACCGCGCCTCGCGTCGCGTCGCGCGCGGCCGAGACCGAGACCGAACCGCGAGACCTCGTCCGAGGGCGACGGATTCGCCGTCATGTCGTTCATGGACGCGCGCGAGCACGGGTCGAAGATCGGCGGCGGGGGCGTGGCGTCGGCGAGCCAGGGCGCGGTGGATCGGCGCGAGCGCCTGCGACGGTTGGCGCTGGAGACGATCGATCTGGCGAAAGATCCGTACTTCATGCGGAATCATCTCGGGTCGTACGAGTGCAAGCTGTGCCTGACGATGCACGCGAACGAGGGGAATTACCTGGCGCACACGCAGGGGAAGCGACACCAACAAAATTTGGCGAAACGCGCGGCGAGGGACGCGAAGGACGCGGAAGCGAGCTTCGGGAAGTCGAAAACGGCGACGATACAGCCGAGGAAGACGATGAAGATCGGACGACCCGGGTACAGGGTGACGAAACAGTACGATAGAAGGACGCGACAGCGGAGCCTGTTGTTTCAGGTGGACTACCCCGAACGCGAGCTCGGAACCAAGCCGAGGTATCGGTTCATGTCGGCGTACGAACAGAAAGTCGAGGCGTGGGATAAGCGGTATCAGTACGTGCTGTTCGCGTGCGAACCGTACGAGACGATTGGGTTCAAAATTCCAAACGTGGACGTGGACAAGGCGGGACAGGATAAATTTTTCACGCACTGGGACGAGGACGTCAAGACGTACACGTGTCAGTTGACGTTTCGTCGCGTCGACGGCGACGGCGCGCCCCGCGGCGGTGGAATGCCGCGCGGTGGCATACCGCCGCCGCCGATGGTGGGCGGATTACCGCCGCCGCCGCCGCCGCCGGTTCGCTGAGACGCCCGCTCGAGGGCGATTTTAGAGTATAGTTTACGGATTGCAAGTAGAGAGTGTAGCGTCCGCGCGTCGCGCGCATCGAGGACAACGATCGTGTCGTCATCGCGAACCCACCGAAAACGCGCGCGCGTCGCCGACATCGCGTCGACCTCGAAACCGCGTCCGCTCGTCGAGGGGACCGAGCGCGGCGTCCCGTTCCACCCGCGGCGCGCGCTACCACCGCACACCGCCGCGCGTCGCGGGTCCTCGCGCACCGTCACCGTCGCGCATCTATCATCAGCAAATTCTGCGCGATCGAGCGCCATGCACGCGCGCGCGGCGATCGTTTCGGCGTCGGCGTCGATCGCGAGGGGAACTGAATCGTCCCATTCCGAACCATTCGTCCCGAGCGCGCGCGTCGTCGACGAGAACGCGCACGCGGAACTGAGATGCGCGGGAAAGACGTCTCGAGAAGAGCTTTCTCCATCGCAGCGCGCTCGGGCCTTAGCGGGGATAATGGACGCGGCGTCGGCGCTCGGGACGCGCGCGCCGCTGTCGCCGCTGGGCAACGGAACGACGCCGCTGCGCCGGGCGCGATCGCTCATGGCCGAGGCGGCGACGACTTCGGCGGCGAATGGACTGAAACAGATTAGGGCATCGCGCGCGAATCGCGCGTCGTCCGCGGGCGCGCGTGACGCGGAAGAGAACTTGGACGCGCTCGAGGACGAAGCGCCGCGACGCGCCGCGAGCGACGCTGCTAGCGTGGCGTCGGCGAGCGCCCTTGACGCGGCGAACGCGATCGCGAAATACGCCGATCGCGAGCGGCAGCTCGTGGCGTTCATGAAGGAGATGGCTTCGAGCGCTGACGCTCGATTGAACGACGCGCTCGACGCGTTGAGCGCGAGCGAGGCGCAGCGCGAGGAAGAGCTCGCGGCGATGGCGCTCGCCGCGGACGCCGAGCGCGAGGCGTTGGAGTTTTCCATACTTCTCGAAAATAAGGCGCGCGTGAAAGAGCGCGAGCGCGTGGTCGAGCTCGAGACTTTGCTCGCTCTGAAGCAGCGCGAGATTGACGCGCTCGCCGCCGAGCGCGGCGGCGCCCGGCCGAGCGCCGCCGCCGTTCGGTACGCCGCGAACGTGCGCGACGAAGTCAAAGCCATCTTACGAGCAGAGTTTAAGCGCGAGCTCGCGGACGAGCTCCTGAAGTAGGCGTGTATTACATTAAGCGTTAGCGAGCGGCGCCAGGCGCCTCGAAGAAACAAAGCCCCAACGAACCTCGGCACTTCGAGCCGCCGTCTCGATCGTTTCGACCGTGCGACGCGCGCGAGCGTACGCGCGCACGTCAAGCGAACGTCGAGCGCGGTGTGCGAACGACGTACGCGTCGATTTGCGCGCGTCGACGGCTGCACGAGACACTGAAACGCGTCGGACGATTTGATTTGCATTTGCAAACTCTTTTTGATTGGACTCTGCGAACGCGATGAGCACGCCCGCGAGAAAGCGCCTGATGCGTGACTTCAAACGCTTACAAACCGACCCGCCGGCTGGAATCAGCGGAACGCCGAGCGAATCGAACATCATGGCGTGGCACGCGGTGATCTTCGGGCCCGAGGGAACGCCGTGGGAAGGCGGAACGTTTAAATTAACGATCGCGTTCAGCGAGGAGTACCCGAACAAGGCACCCGTGGTGAAGTTTGTGACTAAAATGTTCCACCCGAACGTGTACAACGACGGATCGATCTGTTTGGACATTTTACAAAATCAGTGGAGTCCGATTTACGACGTCGGGGCTATTTTGACGAGCATACAGTCGCTGTTGTGCGACCCGAATCCGAATTCCCCGGCGAATTCCGAGGCCGCGGCGCTGTATAACGAAAACCGACGCGCGTATAACAAGAGGGTGAGCGCGTGCGTGGAGGATTCTTGGTTGGAGATCGGCGCGAGCGGAGCGACGGCGTCTTGACGAATCAAAACGAGGAAACGCACAATAGCATTTCGACGAGCGCAGCTCGTGACGCGAGTTCACGCGCGCGCTCGTCGATTCGAACGATTTTTATCATCCAAAAGCGCGAACTTTGTCGCGCATTAGCAGCATTTGTACAATCCATTGAACGATTTTCATTCAAACGCGTCTTCGACAGCTCGTCGCGGCGACGGGCACTCTTGCGTCAGAATGCGACGCATCGTCGCGCGGCGCGCCCTCGTCGACTTTCGCGCGCGCCCGTCGCTCGCGCGAATCCGCGCGCGAGCGAGCGAGGCGTCATCGCGGCGAGTCACAGACGCACAGACGTCCAAAGTCGTCAAAACATCTTCGACTCGAAGCTTTGCGACTCACGCGATGGCGTCGGAGGCCGAGCTCGTGACGCGCGTGGACGCGAACGAGGCGCGAACGACGGACGAAGACGCGCGTGCGTCGCTATTGCGTTGGTACGACGCGAATAAGCGCTCGCTACCGTGGCGAAGACGAGGGAAACAACGCAAATGGATTAAGATTGAGGCGCTCGCGGAGGACGCGGCGACGCCGTCGCGAGACGTCGCCGCGGCGGCGACGCTGTGGCGCGAGCGCGCATTCGAGAGCGACGGTGAGGACGGAGAAGCGAGCGTGCTCGCACGGATGAGCGATGATCAGTACGCGTACGGTATACTGGTGTCGGAAATTATGAGTCAACAGACGCAAATCGAACGTGTCGCCGAGTACTGGCGGCGATGGACCGCGCGATGGCCCACGGCGGAAGCGCTCGCGGAGGCTACGATCGAGGAAGTGAACGAGGAGTGGGCTGGGTTGGGATACTATCGCCGCGCGAAGTTTTTGTTGAACGGCGCGATTTATGTGCGGGATGCGCTGAAAGGGAAGTACCCGCGAGACGTCGAGGGATTGTCGAAGATTCCGGGCGTCGGCCCGTACACGGCGAGCGCGGTGGCGAGCATCGCGTTCGGCGCGAAGACGGCGGCGGTGGACGGGAACGTGTATCGCGTTATCACTCGGGCGAAGATGATCAAGGGTGATCCACTCAAAGGCGACGCCGCGAAAGAGATTCGACGCGTCGCGGATGCATTCGTGGACGCCGAGCGCCCTGGCGACTTCAACCAAGCGATGATGGAGCTCGGCGCGATGGTTTGCGCTCCGCAGAATCCCAAGTGCGATTCGTGCCCGATATCGATGTGGTGCGGCGGGTTCGCGAAACAACGTGAAACGAGCGGGGTGTTTAAGGTAACCGCATTTCCAGAGACGGCGAAGAAGGCGGAAAAGCGTCAAGAGCAGCGCGCGTTCGTCGTCTTGAGGCGTACGGCGCCGGCGGACGCCGACGCCAAGCCTGAATACGAGTATTTACTCTCCAAACGCCCCGAAGGTGGTTTATTAGGCGGGCTTTGGGAGTTCCCCAACGCCCTGATCGCGATAGAATCTGACGACGCCTTCGCGCTGCGGCCAAAGTCTGACGTTCGAGACGCCCAAGACGCCCTGTGCGAAGAACTCGGCGCGTCCTCGCGCCGAAACGTCGACGCCGTCGCGGGCAAAGCCGTGCACGTCTTTTCGCACATTCGCCAAGTCATGCACTACCAGCTCGTCGATTGCGTTCCACTCGATGCGACTGGAGCGAACGGCGACGACGTCGTCTCGCGAAACGTGCCCGAGCGCGAACTCAAATGGTTCCCCGCGCGCGCGTTCGAAGAATCCGGCGTCTTCTCCTCTGGCGTCGTCAAGGTGTACGCCAAGTGCGCCGTGACTTCGGTCGCGCGCGCCAAGCCCAACGCCTCGGGCGCGCAGAAACGTCTTCGCGATGCGGGTGCGTCGCGCGAGATCGACGCTTCGCAAACTTCCATCAAAGCCTTCTTCGGGTCCGCCGCGCCGGCTTCGCCAGCCCCTGGCACTCGCGGGGGGACGTAAGGTGCCGGGACGAATTGAGTGGAATTCTTCACACACTGACGCGCACCGGCGCTTTCGACGCGCTTTCGACGCCGAAAACGCCGACGTCAGTGAATACAAAGCACACGCACCCGTTCAAATCGTCCGCGCGTCGCACGTCGACGACGCGCGACGGTAAGACGCGTTCCAAGCGCGCTCTTCGGGACATCTGTGTGCGAAGGCATTCGAGCGAAAATGAGCGCGCGGCGCACGCGCCGTGGACGCGCGAACGGGAAAGACGAAGAAGATGACGTCGATGAAGATGATACGAGGTGCGGCGCGACGAATGACGCGATGATGACGCGGCGTTGGGTGATACGAGGGCGATGGCGATTGAGCGGGACGAGCGCGCGAGCGGGACAACCGACGCGAGACGAAAGATGACTGACGGATGCGCGTGAACGACGTCCACGCCACGGTTTTAGGTCACCGACGACGAGCGATGAACGACAGCAGTCGTCTGGGTTGATGGGAAGCGCGATGAAGTTGTTTAAATCGTTGAGTAGGAAGGAGCGAGGGGCGAAGCGCGAGCGACTTGAGGAGTCGGCTGAGGACAACGCAAAGCGTGTGAAGTCCTCGGAGGATGCAAGCGCGAGCGCGAGTCCGTCGGGGGAGGCGCACACACCTCCAGGATCCGTGTTTCGACCGCCCGCGAGCGATGCATCGTTCATCACGAGCTCGATCAGGAAGTCCACGGCTAGACGCACGGGCTCCGGCGGCGCGGCGGCGGAGCCAGTGGCGCCGACGAATTTAAGCACACGTTTCGGTGGTGACGGCGACGATGGTCCCACATCGTTGGGTGTGGACGTCCTAGGGTCACCGAAAGTGAAAATCACGCGCTCGGGATCGCGAAAGCTGTTAGACACGATTTTTTCGCCAATGTTTTCATTTTTTAGCAGCGGAGGGACGAGAAAGCAAGGACGTCGGCCGAAGACGAGAAGGTCCGCCAAGCGCGAAGTCGCGGGACAAAGCGAGCACGCGGATGCGGAAGAAGCGATTCTAGATATGAAAATGAGTAAGATACACAACGCACTCATTCATAGCGAGGACTTGGATGGCAAAGACGTCGAGTTGTTGGGCGGCGAGCGGATGTCAGCGAGGGAATACTTGGGGCGTTTTGGGATGACGAGCGAAGAGGCTGCGCACGCGCCGTACGAGGATTATGACGAAGAGTATGATCCGTGGGCATTCATTTACAATTTGAGGTACTCGTCGCCTTCTGCGGCAGCGCGCGGCCCGAAAGGACCGGTGCTCCCGGCGCGAGACGAGCACGACACTCGGAACACACTCGTGCTCGACTTGGATGAAACGCTGGTGCATTCTAATTTGGAGAACACGGTTGAGAGATGCGACTTTAGTTTTCCAGTCGTCTTCAACGGCGACATGCATCGGGTGAATGTCAGAAAGCGGCCGCACTTGTCGACGTTCATGGAATTGGTGTCAAAGCAGTACGAAATAGTCGTCTTTACGGCGTCGCAGCAAATATACGCCGACAAGTTGCTCGATATTCTCGACCCTTCGCAAAAGTGGATCAAGCACAGGGTCTTCCGCGATTCGTGCGTGCAAATCGATGGGAATTTCATGAAAGACTTGCGCGTGCTCGGCCGGGATCTATCGAGAACGATTATCATCGACAACTCGCCGCAAGCGTTTGGATTACAAGTCGAAAACGGGATCCCGATCGAGTCGTGGTACGACGACGATGCGGATAATCATTTGCTTTCACTTCTTCCCATACTCAACGAACTCGCCGCCGATACGGACGTGCGCGTGACGCTGGACCGCATGTTCAATCTCCGCGAGAGAGTGCGACGCGGCGGTCTGCGTTCCGACGCGTGGAGGCAGGCGATGGGTATAGAAATCGGCGCGCCGCTTCCCCCGGGATGATGAATGCGTGGGATGATAACCGTCGCGTAATATTAGAGATTTGTAGGATTAACGTCTAAAGCTTCGCAAGCAACAATTCACCCATCTTCACGCAGCCGACGAGCGTCTTGCCTTCCTGCATGATGTCGCCCGTGCGATAGCCATCATCCAAAACATCGTTCACCGCCTTTTCGAGCGCAGACGCGATGCCTTCTTCGCCGAATTGGTATCGCATCATCATCGCCGCGCTCAAAACTTGCGCCAACGGGTTGGCCTTGTCTTGACCGGCGATATCCGGGGCGCTCCCGTGCACCGGCTCGTACAAGCCCGGACCCTCCAAGCCGATGGCCGCGGACGGCAACATACCGATCGACCCCGTCAACATGGACGCCGCGTCGGAAAGAATGTCACCGAAGATGTTACCGGTGACGATGGTGTCGAACTGCGTCGGGTTACGGATGAGTTGCATCGCGGCGTTGTCGACGTACATGTGCGAGAGCTCGACGTCGCTAAACTGCTTGTGGGTCTCGATGACGCGCTCCTTCCAAAGTTGGCTCACCTCGAGCACGTTCGCCTTTTCGACGGAACACAATCGACCCTTGCGCTTGCGAGCGATTTCAAACGCCACCTTGGCGATGCGATCGACCTCCGGTTCAGAGTACACCATCGTGTTGAACCCGATGCGTTCGCCCGCGTCGTTCACGCCGAACCCCTTCGGTTTGCCGAAATAAATCCCACCCGTGAGTTCGCGCACCACCATGATGTCCGTCCCCTCCACGACGTCTCTTCTCAGCGTCGACGCCTCGATGAGCTGCGGCAGCACGTTCGCCGGTCGCAAGTTCGCGAACACCCCCAGACCCGCCCGCAATCCGAGCAACCCTTGCTCCGGTCGCCGCGCGCTCGGCAGGTTATCCCACTTGTACCCCCCGATCGCGGCCAGCAGCACGGCGTCGCTCGCCTTGCACATCTCCAGCGTCTCCTCCGGCAGCGGCGTTCCGCGCGCGTCGATCGCGCTCCCGCCCACGAGTCCCTCCTCGAACGCGAACGCGACGTCCGCCCTCGCGCCCGCCGCCTCGAGCGCGCTCCGCGCCACGCGCATGATCTCCGGCCCGATCCCGTCTCCCGGCAGGATCGTCACGTTGTACCGCTTCGACGCGTGCATCGCGACGCATCGCGCGCGTCCGCGTCGCGTCGCGTCGCCCGCGCGTCCCGCGCGTCGTCCGTCGCGCGTCGGCGACGCGCGCGAGGGTTTCGTCGCGACGCGCGTCGTCGCCATCGTCGTCGTCGTCCGTCTCGCCTCCGTCGCGGGCGTCGGTCGCGTTCGGAGCGCGTTCGCGCGCGCGTTCGGGTCGTCGCGCGAGACGCGTCGCGGTCTCGCGTCGCGCGCGTCGCGCGGGGCCGTCGATCCGCGCGCGCGCCCGGCGTCGCTGACTCCCGGGTGTTTAGGGTTCAGGACATCTCCGCGTCGTCGGCGCGCGCGACGACGTCGAGGGGTTCGTTCGCGTTTCGGGCTCCACAGTACGATCGAGCATCGCGTATTATCGCGAGGCGCGGCGGTAGGTAGGACTCCGAACACGAACTCGCCGCGTTCGCCATCGACGGATGGTTGGACGGCGCGCGCGCGCGAGGCGACGACGGCGCGGCAGACGGCGGCGGACGGGACGCGCGCGACGTCGGGATCGCATCGACATGAGCGAGCGCACGCTTCACACGTACGGCGCGCTGCTCGAAAGCCGCGCGCGCGGGGCGCTGTCGGACGCCGAGCGCGGCGCGGGCGCGCGGGCGACGACGAACGTCGCGCGAACGCGCGCGAGCGATGCGTCGAGCGAGGACGAGGGAGACGCGGGAGGGCGAAGTCGACGGGAAGCGCTGGAGGACGCGGCGTGGCTGGAGGCGCGCGAGAGGGAGAACAAGACGTGGCGGGAACGCGCGAACGAGGCGAGCGCGAAGGCGCGCGCGTGGTTGTACGCGAATTTATGGATCGCGTTCGCGCTGTACTTGGCGTTCGCGGTGTCGTGCCTGCAAGCGGTGAGGGACGAGCCGGGGTTCGAGACGTTCGTGGACGCGGTGTATTTCATCGCCATCACGGTGACGACGGTGGGGTACGGCGATATTTCTCCGCAGACGGACGCGGGGAAGATTTTTATGCTGTTTTTCATCATCGTCGGCATCGCGCTCGCGACGGTGGTGATTTCGAAGATCACCGACCTGATCGTCGACGCCAAGGAGCGGTCGGAGGTGAAGGCGCAGGAGGAGTTGGATCGATCGATGGAGAATGATTTACGAGCGCTGAGCGGGTCGCTCGGCGCGACGATGAGCGCGGAGGACATAGCGCGGTTCAAGGAACGCGCGGCGTTGGAGCACCAGAGCGTGGCGCGTGTCCATCCCGTGCTTCGCGTGCTGCTCCATCCTCTCGGCGTCATCACCATCGTCATCCTCATCGGCGCCGCGACGTTTTGCTCGCTCGAGTCGGGCACGTCGTATCTCGACGGCGTGTGGTGGGCCGTCGTCACGTCCACGACGGTCGGATACGGCGACATCTTACCGACGAATGATTCCTCCAAAATTTTCGCCGCGTGCTACGCCTTCATCGTCGTCGGCGTCATGGGCTGGGCCGTATCGCAGATTTGCGCGTCGGCGCTCGACAGCAAGGCGCACCACGACGGCGAGTTGCGTTCCTTCAAACTCACCGCGTCCTGGCTCGCCGAGCAGAGCGGCGATAAGGGTTACGTCGACAAGTTCGATTTCATTCGCTCCATGATCATCGCTCGCGGCGTCATGAGCGCCAAGGAATTCGATAAAATCGCCGCTCGATTCTCCCAACTCGACGTCAACGGCGACGGCGCGTTGGACGTCGGCGACTTGCTCAACGTCCCGCGCGCGTGACGCGATCGGGTTCGAAAAGTCGCGCGCCCTTCGCGTCGGCGTGTAATATGATTAATACCAAGCGACCGAGCGCCGCGCCGCCTCGGCGTCCACGCTTCGCCCTCGACTGGTCCTCGCCGCGCTCCCGGGTTCGCCCGCCGGCGGGTTATATGGGCATATGTAGTCTATAATACGGTAACAGCCGCTCGACGCATAAAGCGTATCCTCGTGACGTGGCGCGTAACCGAATCCGCGATCGCGGTCGGTCGCGTATGGGTAAACAGTACGCGATTCTGGATATCGAGATGCGGGATGGATACGACACCCGCGTGTATAAGACCCATCGCGCGTCGTCTCGGCGCGGCTTCACACGCGCGCGCGACTCGGGTGCGATCGAGTCGCGATTCGCGAGACGCGTCGTCACACGCGCGAGGCTGTCACGCGCGTTTCGCGTCGAGGCGCGCGCGATCGCGCCCGAAATCGCGACGAAACGCGTCGCGGTCGCGTCGCGTCGTATCTTTGCGCGCGCGTCGAAAGCGGCGAGGCGACGACGACGCGCGACGACGACGGAATCGAAACGAACGAAACGACGCGACGCGTAAACGCATTGACGACGTTCGCGACATCCGAGATCGCGAGGGCGGACACCGGTCGAGGAGGACGGCGACGCGGGGATAATCCCGAGGGCGAGACGCGCGCGCGGGACGCGGCGAGACGACGACGCGAAGCGATGTGGGCGCGAGCGGTGGCGGCGGGACCGCGAACGGGACGGGATGGCGAGGCGAAGGGTGAGGGGGAGAAAAAAACGACGCGCGTCGAGCGAGGCGAGGACGGGATGATGGACACGGCGATGGAGGTCGGGGACGGCGGCGACGGCGCGGGGACGACGCGAGCGAACGGCGCGCGAGAGGGAAACGCGCGGATGGTGAAGCCGAAGCCGAAGGAGCGGGGGGATCGGGAACAGCGGAATCTGAACGAACATCACGCGCGAAGGGAACAACAGCGCGCGCGGCACGATGGCGCGGTGAACGGCGCGGGCGGTGGGAAACGGGGGGGGGCGAGAGATTTGGAGGATTTGATCGCGCGCGTCGAGGACGCCGAGGACGCTGCGGCGGTGGAGCGCGTGTTGCGGCAATCCGTCTTCAAACCGGGCGCACCGGCGTACACGACCGTAATCAAGGCGTGTGGGAAAGCGTCGCAGTGGGAAAAAGCGCTCAAGGCGTACGAGATGATGACGAAGTTACACGGCGCCAAGCCGAACACGATTACGTTTTCGGCGTTGATCAACGCGCTGGGCAAGGCAAAACAGTGCGACAGGGCGTTTCAAATCTTCGACGAGATGAATGATCGAGGAATCGAGCCGAACATTTTCACTTACTCCGCACTTTTGGGCGCGTGTGCCAGGGCGAAGCAGTACCAGAGAGCGATGGACATCTTTCAAGACTTGATTGAAAATCATCGCGACGTCGAAGTCGATCGAATCACGTACGGCGCCGCGATTCAGTGTTGCGTGCAAGGTCGGCGAGCGGACAAGGCAATTGAAATTTTCGAGCGAATGCTTGCGTCTGGAATCAAGGGGAACATCATCACCTACAACGCCGTGCTGATGGCGTGCGAGAAGAGCGGCGACTCGGATGGGGCGCAGGAGATGTTTGAACGCATGAGCGCCGAGCAAGTTCCGATGGATCGCGCGACGTTTCACGCCATGATTGGCGCGTGCGATCGCGCTCGACAGCTTTCCAAAGTGATGGACTACTATCACATGATGCCAGAGCGCGGCGTTACGCCAGATGCGGGGACTGTGTCGAACGTTTTGATGGCGTGCAGTAACGCCAAGGACCCTTTAACGGCGATTAAAGTGTACAACGACGCTCGAGCGAAGTTTGACGTCCATCGCACGCCCGGCATGTTCAACAACCTCATCGGTGCGTTACACCGTGGCAAGCGATATGACTTGGTTTACGAACAGCTGTTTCACGATAGTATGACGCAAAGTGCGCTCTCGGTGTCGACGTACGTTCATCTCATGATGGCGTGCGAGCGATTCGGTAACTGGGAGAAATCTTTTCAACTTTTTGAAGAGTTCAAAAGACACTCTCCTTCGAGCGTAGATTCATACGTCTGGACGCGAGTGTTTTACGCGTGCGGACGATTTGAAAGTGACGATCCGGTATGGAAGAATGGAGCCATTCCTGGGTACACGAGTCCGACGCTCCAACGCGCGCAAGCCACGATGCGAGCGCTTTGGGCCGAGTACAAGTCGAAATTGAGCGTGTTTAAAGAAATCAGCGCGGTGGCGGCGCGAGTCAGCAGAGCTGGTAGCAATCATCCGTCGGCACAAAGTGACGTCGACGCGTCTCTCGCTTTGGCGTCGGCGAAGCATTCAGAGCTCGCGCAGACGCACGAGGCGGCGCCCGCCGCGGAGTCAGCCGTCGAACAAGAATTCGTGCAATTGATCAACGCATACAGATCCGCCGCGGCGGCGGCAGCGCGATGCTCTGATCCGAGCACGGTTCTAGATATCCTTCGCACGTGCGAGTACGACGGAATTCCACAGGATTCGGTGATTTACGGCGCTTTCGTCGCCGCGCTCGCCCTCAACGGCGACCGCGTGGGGGCGAATGAAAAGTTCAGAGAGATGTTCACGTTGGGATTACAGCCGGGCGTGGCGGTGTACGCTGCGCTCGCGCGAGCTGCTGCACGAGCGGGTGACGCTAATACCGCGCTCAGTCTCGCCGAGGATGTGAGATCCATGGTCGGAAGCTCGGTGGGCGACGGCGCCATCATCGACGCGGTGGTGGCGGCGTGCGAGGCCGGAGGGGACTGGACGCGCGGCGCGAGTTTGTTCACAATGTGGGCGGCAAATGGCGTCCAGGGGGCGAACGACGAATTGCGACGTGCAATCGCGGCGAGCAGTGGCCTCGATCCGGGGCCCACGAGACGGGGCACAAGTGTGTACAACGCTTTCCGACGCGAACCGCCGGCTGAGTCCCAAGGCGTCGCCGCCCCGCGAGATGCAAAAACGACGACGCTCACGGCGAAAGTTCAACCGTTCGTCCCGCGGGGAAGACCTTCGGTGCTGCGTGACGACGCAAAATCGAGCGAATCGAAGTCACCGCCAGATGAAGGAGAAAATCCTCCGGACGAAGCTTTGTGAATGGGCGCCGCGGCGTCTGACAACCGACGAGTCGAGTCGTTTCATTCACCGACGCACTTAGTTTTTAGCAGATTGTCAGTGTTAGAACTGAACTGAACCTAAAACAGTATCGAAGACTTGCGCGTAGTCGTTGTTCGTTAGAGTACACCGTTATTTACAAGAGGCGAGCGATTTCGTCAGTCTCGAACTCGGGCGCTCGTCGAAGGCGACGTATGACGATGCCGACGATGGTGACAGCGACCACACAAAAAAGTGGAGCGCGCGACACGTCTAGGTCACGAGTGCTGACTACGATTGAAGCTTTCGAGCCCAGACGTGCGCTGACACTCGATGTCGGCGACGCTTCGCCGTTGAGCTCTCTTTGGAGCTCGGCGAGTTGTTGCTGCAAGCCGGGCATCGAAGGGTGGTCG
>MDSX01054206.1_pt1 | contig 16035 bp, 11 predicted proteins | sample 811141 | NCBI WGS metagenome assembly MDSX01 (sample SAMN05326642, study PRJNA326480) | marine metagenome | isolation source: seawater | place: Atlantic Ocean: South East | collected 2010 | reverse complement strand
TATTACCAGTATTGGGAGCTTTTGCCCAAAACTCAATGGTCATATCGGACTCCTGGCTGAATGATAATGTACTGGCACTATCAACCAAAAGATAATCACTTGGCGAATAAAAATGAAAAGCATTTCCAGCTGGAAGTATAGACCAACTCGTCCCATGCAGATTAATATGTCTACCACGGACTTTGTCAAAAGCCTGCAGTCCTATTGCCTCGTCCATAGGCCAGTATCCTATGATACCTAACTCTCTACCACTTAAAGTCTTATTAATATCTGGCAGTATTCCCACTTTACTCCATATCCGTAATTCATGCATCGACCCATCAAAATAAAATGGAGTGCCTGAAGAAGATTTACCTAAGTACATCCTTCCAGACCCAGTATAATCAACTGTAAAAAAATTAGATGTCGATGGTGTACCCCCACTTATAATTATCTCAGCATTACTATTCTCTCTATCATAGATTATGGTATAATAATTCCATTTATTCAGATCAGTAATTGACTCGTCACTTGTGAGAATCTTATTGCCCAACTCAAATCGAAGTCTATTTCCAGAATCGAAGCCGATATTCAATTGATGGCTATCATTTAATCCTTGAGAAAAAAGAACCTGCCTACCCAAGCTGTTCCTTTTAGCCCAAAACTGAATGGTAAAACTTCTTTTAGAGAGATTGTATTCAGCAAAATCTGCAAAATCATTTACCCCATCAAAAAGTAAGCTTTCCTGATGTCGCAAATCAGTCTGATTAAGAACTCCACGCACATCAAAATTTCTAGAAGTAAGACTTCCAATATTTATTAATTCATTAAACTTGATCTTGATATCGTCCTCCGGACCGAGTATACCGTCCTTGGGATTTGGATCACCAAAAGCATGTGGGTTAATCTCATCAATGTAGCCGCTTCTTACCGCTGACTCTTTAGTAGCTATTACAGCACCTATTGTATCCACACATTCTGATACGACTCTCACATCATAATATCCATCGACTAACATAGACACATCCCAATCATAAGTGGTAGATATAGTATTCGTAGGAATCGGTATCGGATTAATATCTTGGATATTGACATTCGAAGTATCCTTCCAGAATGAAAATGGGAATGGTATCCATGAGGTCTCTTCTCTGGGTTTATATTCTACATACAACCTATTAAGGCCTTCGTTATTAATGTTATAGTTGCTAATCTTAATAGGTTGAATCTCATTAAAAGAGTTATTCAATACCCACTGATCTTCAGGTTTTGACAATGTCACATCTGTACATTGCGGAATGAAGTGAGCAGATATATATGTAGAATCGGCTATGTCCAAATTATCAGATGTGCCAGCTGCATATTGGCATGGTGCATATATTATGACTAGTAGACTATCATAATTATAGACCGGCCCTGCTCCTTTGCTGACTGTAAGCACTTTATTAATCTGTGTCCTACCTGGTATCGATGGAGAAATACTTGCTTGTCCATCTATCCTAACTATGGCTCCATATGGATTACTCGTACTTACAGTCAATATATTATAGATTCTAGGAATATTTGTGAATGACTCATTGCCTAGAGTAATGTTATATACAGCAGCCACATCAGCTGGAATATTAGTCTGTATACTTTTATTAACAGATATACTCGGAGCATCTATAGCTCTGGTTTCTCCGCTAAGCTCCTGTCCAAATGGCTCTAGATATTGTGTAACCTCTTTGCCTTCATAAGGGCATGATGTCTGGCCTCCATCTTTTTTCTTGAATATGGGACCATAACCAAAAAATGACTCATATACATCTACTGAAAAGAAGTCACTTTGATCAGGATCGTGAATAGTAAATGCAACGGTCTCCGTTGACTCCTCATCATTGCTCCAATCTCGACCACTCGAAAAATCCATGGAAATTCCCCTTTCTGCACTAAATCCATTTCCTTTTAATTTTAAAGAATAATCTGCCTTAAGCTCGGTACTCATGCTATAATCATAAGACTCTGTATAACTCGAAGCGGCAGACTGGGTAATTGATTCAGAATAGGTAACTCCTGCCGCTATAGAAAAATTACGGCAGTCAGTATTTCCATTGGGACTTGGGTCATTACATCCGTTAGCCTGTTTAAGTATACTGGTAAATTTGGCCTCTAGACGATCAGATGCAAGTTTATACTTATTATAATCCTGGCTTACATTAGCACGTAGAACTCCGGTGCCACTTACTACTCCAAAAGTTGCGAATCCAATAACCGCAGCAACACCCGGAACAGGATTGAGGCCATTGATTGCAGCCGCAGCAACAGCTGTCGTTTCTGCAATTGTTAATGCCTCATATTTCTCAATTGCATCTTTGTATCTCAATTTTAGAGCATCGCGTTGCTTTTGACGCTCTGCCGTGATCGCTGCTACATTATTAATATTCAGTTTTTCCCATTCATTTCTCTTAATGGCTTCTTCCCAAAGATTAATTTGTTTGTTGTAATGTCTTACAGAATCTATCTCACTAGGCGCCTTAAACTCATAACTATCTCCATTTATATCCGCATCATCCTCTTTCTTAGGATCGTTATCTGTATGCCCAAAAACAGGATCATCGTTGTTCAAACCATAGTGAGGATGACCTACAGGTAGCTTGCTTACATATTTAGGAGATCCATTAGCTAAAGTTCTGGTCTGTATGATTTTATCTCTGAGATTTGCTAGGTCAGGTATGAGATAGTTTATTATATGAGTCTCAGGATATAAAAATGTAGTAGCATATCCTGTAGGGTTAACTGACACACCAAATGTCTTTGCAATAATAAAATCATTATCTGCATCACCATCTTTATTGGCATCTCCAAGTTTTTCTACTTTAGAAGTCAGAGAATCAGGTACAAGGGTTAAGTTTTCTGTTACTCCAAATTCTACATTCTGAGATTGGCCTACATATACATCACTTCCTCTCCCAGGTTGATCTGTACTGGAATCAGTAGACCAAGATTTAGTGTTAGTTGTGGATATCTTTTGAGACCCTCTTCTACCTCCACTTATTCTAGTATCTACTCCTGCCGATATATTTTTCTCTGTTTCAAATAACCCTAAAAGAGTAGACGCCTTAATATGTACGTTGTCGGTAAGATGAGTCGCTCCTCCTTGATTCCATTGCCATGAATGGTTTTTGGAAGTGGTCGACCCTATTTCTCTAGAAGCATAACTGTTACTTCCTGGGGGATCACGAAGTATATACACAGGTGTAGTAGGCCCATTAGTAGCAAACTGCGGCCCCGTTACTACTCCTCCTAAGATGTAAGCTCTAAATATGTTGTCAGGACTAAAACTTTTATCTGGTTCTGTACCTGCTATACCCCAATTAAATCCTTTACTCCCTTTCTGTAAGCGAATCTCAAAAGCCTTAGTATAACTTATCTTTCTTGGATCTGTATTCAGTGGTGAGAGGTTAGGGTATCCTGGTTTGAATTTATAAATAAGTGTACGCAGACTATCCTTTGTATTAATTTCTTCAAGTCTCACAATGCTCATAGCATCTTTAGATTCCTGATCTAATCCAAGAGAGTCTATATCGGACAATTGATTGGTAAATGCGAGTTCACCTATCACTGCAGGGACACTGTCTCGTAAGGTATTGTTAGGATTATCCTCATTAATATATTCTTCATATACTTGGATGGCACATGTATATAGATGCTCCTCACCTCCTTGATGAAGTACAGGCCACCTAAATGGATTGGTACGAAGATTTACTTTTGAAATCGTCTTCGTCACAGGATGCTCATAGGTATAAGTAGAATCGCCTATGAACGGCTGTCCATCTAACTCAGTAACAGAAATAGTCGGATTACCATCATATACATGATCAAATTGGCGATGGTACTTAATAGAATCTATCCGATCCACTACGCCATTAGAATCGTACAGTGTATCGTACTCCGTTTTTAATATAGGCTCATTACTGATATCTAGGCTAAATACCTTTGGTCCATTTTCATCATCAAATAAATCATCTGTAATGCTTACCTCATTAGTATATAAAAGTGGGGGCAAATAAGTAGTATACTCTCCTGTGATAGAATCTGTCCTAACTGTATCCGCAATACATCCTAGTGATGAATCGAATATCAGCTGGGCGATACCAATGTTGTTTTTAGATCTGCCTAGACCGGGCACTTTACTCGCTTCACGCTGACCACCTACTACTCTCCCGACAACTTTCACCAATGTGGAATCACTAAATTCTATCGGACCTATAGGTTCCTGAAAATCTAGAAATAGGGAGCCCTTATCAAATACATGACCAGGCTTAGTCAGCGTAACTTCATGCTGACCTATAGGAACTTGGATATCAAATTTTCCTTTGCTATCCGTAATAACTGGTGAGTCATTTTTAAAAACACCATTGCCATCAATATTCAAAAAAGCCCCTTGTACAAAGCAATTTGTGTCTTTATAAAAAAGCTGCCCAGTTACCCTGAAAGAAGATATATCAGTGAAGTCCACAAATCCATTACTGAGCAGACTACCCTCTCCGACAGTGATCAACCTAGAGTCAGGATCAAAAGAATGAAAGGGAAGCACCGGTTCTACCAAGTAACTTTCCTTAATACCGCGATAAGGTAGATCAAGGATATAATTACCTCTGAAATCTGTATATGATGCATTGCTCAGTTGATTTAATGAAGGGACATCTGTTTTCCATTGCACCGTGGTGCCAAATGATGCATGATTTTCATTGGGGTTAGAATTTACATCTATATTCTTAGACCTATCATACGCATATAGACCATCCCCTTCACTCATAGGCAAATGAACTCTCAGTCCCTTCTCTGTGCTCTGAACATATCGTGCATAGTCTTGTCTCATTTTAGCGAGTGACTTGGATTTATTCCACACTCGTACTTCGGTACCAAAGCCAGAAAAATTTGTGTAGAGTAAAATATTCGAAGCACTATTAACAAGGCTGACCGAACCAAGAGGTAAAGAGTCCTCTACCTCTCCATTCAGTAAAAAATAGAAAGCTGAATCTGTAACCATTCCAGCAAGATGATTCCAGTCACCTATAGCCAAAGAGTCCTTATGAATATCCAAAAACTGATGCGATCCATTATTATTTATGAAAAATCTATAACTACTACTAGGACCATTATAATAAATCGAGTAACTATTATTTTTATCTATAACATCAAAATCGTCAGCTGGATATGAAGTGGGCTTTATCCATGATTCTATAATCAGTTCATCAGTGACATCAAGATTAGGCTTATCGGTAATAGTAAGTGGAGACTTATTAATCAGAAGACTTTTACCCGTTATACCTGTTGTACTAGTAGCTTTTATTTTTACATTCTCTACTGCTATACCGCCATCATAAGTGACCTTGCCACTTACTTCTCCAGAACTGGTCCTAAAACCTACAGAGTTTACAACATTTGACTGGATCACAGATTTATCACATAAGCCCTCTGCAACAATAGTATTCTTGTACAATGTGCCTGCCGTAGCATGTGGGTCAGGAAATATTGCCGATGATCCATTGAGAGTTGTGATGATAGTAGAATCATTAATGGATCCGAGAGGTTTTCGATAAATTTTGATCGTATTGGTTAGACTAGAGACTGAATTAGTCCAAGACAACTCTACTTTATCATTATGATATCCCTTAGATGCTTTGAATCCAGTTCCATCTGTTGCAAATGCATTTGTAAGATCTTCGCTCACTAGTGCTTTAGCGAATGCTGATCCTACACCACTAGCATAGCAAGCACTCTTTGCTTTGACAACATATGTATAGTTTACACATCTTGAAATCTGAGTATCTATATATGGTTTTTGGCATTGTCGATTGTTACACCTGCTCCTTGTCCTTCTATTGTTCTGATTATCACATACCCAGTTGCCGAGACAGAACCAGCTGGCTGTGTCCAATCCACTGTTATACGCCCTGCACCTGATGCATTCGGTGTAGCTTTGATATGAGTAGGAGCTGCAGGAGGCCCTGGAGATCCATCATGTATGATAGCACTGTAGACACTGTATATACCACAGCTGTTTTTAGATCTTATATAGTATCCATAAGTGGAACCTGGCACTGCGGTATTATCTCTAAATGAAGTAGTCCCTCCTGAGGGGCTCGTATAGATTACAGCACCATCCCTATACAATTCATAAGATGTGGCATTCGCTGCTTGATCCCAGTTAAGATTTATTATTCCGCCACATGCTGGTGTAGCCCTGAGACCAGAAGGTGTTACAGCAGTTCGTTTGTTGCCTGTTTTTCCCACAGCAGTCCCTCTCATAGATCTATTTACACCATCATAGGTTACAAAATGTCGCACATAATAGATCTCAGAGTTTCCCAGCTCATTTGCTCCGGTATGATAATAACTCTCCTCAGTAAGAGTCAATATTTTTATTGCTGTGAAGTTATTCCCCAAATAGACTGCCGTTTTTACAGATCCTGCTAGACAAGCTGGAATCGTTGTCGCATTTTTCCAAGTGACCCTAACACCATCACATTCTGTAGTAGTAGTAGTAATATCTGTAGGAGCATCAAGTTTTTCTATTAGTTTGGCTCCAGTCATAGTGACTTGCCTAGTTTGAAATGAGAGTCCACCATCTGTTTCAAAAACCGTAGCTACTACTTTAAAACTGACTGCCGATTTGTGTAATACACTTGTAGGTAGCGGGACCCATATTCTTATGGCTTTATAATTATCACCTAGAACGCCTCCAGTTCTATAATAATCAGCTCCATTAAACATTTTGGTAGTGCTACCCGAATTTACAGAACCATCCTCTGTTTCTGCGAATTTTACATCGACACCAGCAGCATTGACGTAATAATATGATGCGGCATCAACATATGCCTCCTTATCGATGCCTTCTCTATGAGACACCTCCAAATCTACATAGGCATAACCATTACAAATTGAAACAATATAGGTGGCACTTTTAGTCGTATAATGCCCTCTTTGCCCATTCACCTTACCAAGAGCAAATACCAACAATGGAATTATAATTAGTATTCTACCTCCAATTGATTTTCGATTTATTAGACTGGATTGCAAATTTTTAAATGCTCTTTGTACGCTTTCCATTGCTCTGTTTTTCTTGGTGATTTTCATATTAATGCTTATGAACTATATCCTGTTGATATGGATAATATGCCCAATTCGAATGCTCTTCTGATGAGCCCAGCTGTATTTTTTACATTCAATTTTTCAATCAGATTTTTCCTATGCGAGATGACTGTATGATTACTGATGAAAAGCTTAGCAGCTATTTCTTTGGTAGTAAGTTCGTATGCTACAAGGTGCAGCACCTCTTGTTCTCTTTGAGAGATTCTATTTCCTTGTTTCATATTGGCTAGATTTTATATTATGAGGAATGTTGTTTTCATTTAATTCCTGATCTCTTGATTCAGTTGATTCAGTTGATTCAGTTGATTCAATGGGAATCTGTCGTGAATCGATTTCGTGTGATAGTTGTTCGAGGTGTTTTATTAAGGAATCTGTTGGTAAATATTTATTCTTATCCATTGTCCTAAGACTTCAATTTGTCCCAATGTCTTACAGATTATGATTGAATAAAAAAAAGAGGTGGGAATGGATCAAAGGCTGGTGCGAATGACATCAATCTAGGTGGAAAAAAATCAGTTAGGCAGAGATAGGTCTGGTAGTTTAAATAAAAAGATTAGGAATTAATTTTTAAAATATTCTTAACCGCGACATAATTTCTGGGGCATAATTCTTTGCTAATGGTACCTGGGTGTCTCCTATAGTGATAGCATTAGGTCCTACATCACTAACATGATCTAGATTCACCGCATAGGATCTATGAGTTCTAATGATTTTATCTGAAGCCAATTTATTCACAAATCCACTGATCGTAGATCGAATGATATGAGTCTTGTCTTCAGTATGAAGGTCTATGTAATTATCACTTTTTTGAATGTATCTAATTTCATCAATTGATACTTTGATAAACCTATGATCAGATTTCACAAAGATGGCATCATTAAAGATAGCTAACTGCTCTTCTGGATTAGTATTCTCATTTACACTAAAGTTTTCCATTGCCACTTCAATAGCGGCAAATAGCTGTTCTTCTTTGAATGGCTTAAGAATATAGGCCGAAGGGTGAGTAGATTTTGCCCTTACAATAGTGGATGTGTCTCCTATTGAACTTGTAAAAATAAAAGGGATTCTTCTGATCTGATTAATACTTTTAGCTACTTCTACCCCATCCTTTGATCCATTGAGATTAATGTCAAGTAAAGCTAAATCTGGTTGATCATTTTTTATAATATCTATAGCTTCGTCATAATCCACTGCCTGTCCACAAACTTCATATCCTCTATCTTCTAGCATCATACAGATGTCTTCTGATATTATCATTTCATCTTCTACAATAAGGATTTTCATATCAAACTGCTTTTTTCAGATCATTGAATGAAAGAGAAATATACGCTCCATTTCTATTTTCGATAGATAAATCTCCTTTGAGTTGTTTTACACCTAAAGACTTCACCAATTTCATACCTAAGCTGTTGGATTTTCTATCATTTAAATCTTTGGCAATACCAATTCCATCATCCTCTACTTTGAGTAAATACTTTCCATTCTCATCAGAACTTAAACTAATATTTATTACTCCATTATCCCTTGAATTAAATGCATGTTTGTAAGCATTAGAAACCAATTCATTTACAATCAATCCGACTGGGATAGCTGTGTCAATATCAAAAAGAAGGTCATGAGCATGAATTTCATAGTTGATATCTTTGACATCACTTTTAAATGAACTTGACAGATAATTCATCAATTGCTACAAATAATTTTGCATATTGATACTCGCTACTTCTTCATTTTGGTAAAGGTTCTGATGTATTAAAGACATAGCCTCCACTCTATTTCTTCCTTCGTTAATACTTGCCAAGACGTTGTTATCCTTTATTTTTTTGGATTGCAGATTGAGCAAGCTGGAGATGATTTGAAGATTGTTCTTTACCCTATGATGTATTTCTTTTAATAATACTTCCTTTTGTTCTAATGATTCTTGGATGACCATATTCTGTTCTGCAATCTCTTCATTTTTAAGTGATAATAGGTTATTTGATTTTTGCTTTTGCTTGGAATTATAAAAGAGCATAGATGCGAATCCAATTAACAATACTACTCCTCCTAAAGAAAGGTTTCTTACCAATTCTGATTGAGTTAATAATTCGTTTTGCAATAAAGTCTCTTTTTCAAGACTAGCTATTTCATCATCTCTTTTTTGAGTCTCATAAATGGTCTGCATTTTGACAGTCTCTTCATTTATTTTGTCATTGAGAAGTTTCGTTTTTAGATCTGTGAATTTCTTTTGGCTTTCAAATGCTTTATCCATTTGTCCACTGAGAGCATAGGATTGAGCTAGATCTTCATATGAGGCGCCCTCACCTTTTATATCATTAATACTTTTAGATAATTCTGCAGACTTTAAAATATACTCTATTGCCTCCAGTGGTTTGTTCATATCATTCAGCAGTCTTCCAACTTGCTGATTCATCCAAGCTATTTTAAGTTGTTGGCCTAGCTGTTGTGCATTCTCTAATCCTTTTAATAAGTAGGATTTAGCAGAGACTAAATCTCCTTTAGCTTGATAATTCCTTCCTATATTTTTAAACGAATAACTCAATCCTCGTATATCTCCCATCTCGTTTCTCAACTTCAAATCTAGAAGACAATATTCTTCTGCGATGTCAAATTTTCCATTGAATCTATAATAGATATTAATACCCTGGTAGGCATTGGCTAAGGCATCTTTATTGTTAGTTTTTTTGGCAAGATCAATCGCTAAGTTCCAGTATTCTATAGCTTTTTCATCGCTTTCGATATCCCAATATACAGAGGCTATATTGTTATGTAAATCCGCTACTCTCACTATATCACCTAAACTCTCATAATAGGTAAGAACTTCTATAAATTGCTCTAATGCCTTGTCATCATCACCAAGATATCTATGTGTAAATGCTATTTTCTTAAGCACTAAAATCTCCAGATCTCTATTTCTGCTTTTCTCACTTCTTGTTATTTCAAGTGCCCGATTATAATTTTCAAAAGATTCTAAATACAAGCCTTCTCTTTCTTTGTATTCACCATAACCAGTTTGGGCTTTTGCTAACCCCAAATCATAACCGATCTCATCACTAAGGATTCTGCATCGATCATAACTTTTTAATGTCATCTCACTGTTTCCTTTTCTCCTGTATATCGCAGCTGCAAAAGCGTGTGCATCAGATTCAAATCTTTTGTTATTTATCTCACGAGAAAGGCTTACTAATTCTTTAGTTAGATCAAGAGCTTCATCAAAAGCTCCTTTAGGCATAAGGCTTTTGATTGTAGTAAAACCAGATCTTATCACTAACTCATTATCATCAAATTTAGAAGCCAATTCATAGCTCTCCTTGGCATACTTGATAGCATTATCGACATCATAGAGCACATATTCATCTGAAATTTGTATTAGAGTTTCTACCAGTATCGTAGTGTCATTTGTATTAGACAAGATTGATTGTAAACTATCAATATTAGCAGCAGTGTAACTCTTCTGAAGCCCAGTCAAAAGAAGCACAAAAGCAACTAAAAAAAGTTTCCAATAAACTTCATTCTTCAATACACTATATAGATTTTGATTCTGTAACTTCAAAAAGTTTGCTTTAAAATGGATATAAACCCAAAATAAACAATTAGTGTAAATGATAACAGAAATAGCCATGCTCTATATCAAAGAAGGAAGTGAAAGACAGTTTGAAATAGATTTTAGTACAGCTTCTAAATATATCAGTTCTATCAATGGTTACATCAATCATAAAATTTTGAAGTGTTTAGAGCAAAGTCATAAATATGTACTGATTGTAGAATGGAAATCTTTAGAAGATCATACCATAGGATTTAGGACCTCGCCTCAATATCAAAAATGGAAAGAGATACTTCATCATTATTATGAGCCCTTCCCTATTGTAGAGCATTACAAATCATTATGACAATATAGTTTTATTCACTGCAAATTTTGACTGCCCTTATTTTCATACATTGTTAGACTATCAATAATATGGGAAATCAATGAGGTCTCTTACTTATCTTATCATCTTATCTTCAATCATTCTATTTCAAAACTGCACCAATGAAATACCAGAAAATTGGCAATGGGAAACAGTTAAAACCATAGGGCAACCTACTGCACGACATGAAGCTGGGCTAGTCAGTTATCAAGACAAGTTATACTTAATGGGTGGTCGAAGAGTGAATCCGACATCAGTATATGATCCGTTAGTTAACGAATGGACAGAGCATTCTCCTACTCCTTTAGAGATTCATCATTTCCAACCTGTGGTGTATGGAGATAAAATTTACATTGTTGGAGCAATGACAGGAAAGTGGCCCAACGAAACTCCTTTGGAAAAAGTGATGGTTTATGATCCTGAAAAAGATGAATATCAAGAATCTCATGACATACCCGTGCACAGAAGAAGAGGTGGTGCAGGAGTTGCTGTATTTGGAGGAAAAATCTATATAGTCGGTGGTATTACTCACGGACATCAAAATGGCTATAAAAACTGGATGGATGAGTATAATCCAGAGACTGGAGAATGGATTACACTTCCAGATGCACCTCATAATCGAGATCATTTTCAAGCAATTGTAAATAATGATAAACTTTATGCTTTTGCTGGAAGGCGTACTTCACATCACAACGGAAATGATATGAACCTCACCTCCTCACATGGAAATGTATTTGATCTTAAAAGCAAAAAATGGGAACAGGTAAGCAATAATCTGTCTGTCCCAACAATGCGAGCTGGGAATTCAGCTTTTGTTTGGAATAATGATATAATTATTGGAGGTGGTGAAAGTATGGCTCATGAAGCAGCTCATGATGAAGTCGAAGCCTTCAATACTTCAAGTGGCCTATGGAGTAAATGGCCATCACTTAATCAAGGTAGGCATGGTACAGGTTTCGCCATCATTGGGGACTATGTATATATTGCTTCTGGATGTGGTAAAAGAGGAGGAGAACCTGAACTAACATCTTTAGAAAGATTACAATTGCCAAAAGGAAATGCTAAACCTATTTCTAAAGAGATTGATCAGACTCCAGTTTATTCACAATGGCATACCATAACCATTCCTTTCCACGGACCAGAAACTAGTGAAACGGATGATGACAATCCTTTTTTGAACTATAGATTATCAGTAGAATTCAGTAATGAAAGTGGCAATCAGATGATAAGAGGATATTATGCCGCAGATGGGAATGCAGGAGAAACGAGTGCCGCGGCTGGTAATATTTGGCAAGTTCGGTTCACCCCTGATAAAGCCGGTGAATGGACCTATTCTGCGACATTACAAAAAGGAGACAGCATAGCTCTCATCGATGACATCATTGAAGGTGATATTGTTTCGATAACAAATAATGAAGGTAAATTCTCTGTGATGACATCTGACAAAGAAGGACCGGACTTCAGAGCAAATGGAAGACTGATAGCTGATAAAGGATTTTTCAAATTTGAGAATACTCATGATTATTGGATGAAGGCCGGAGCCAATAGTCCAGAGAACTTTTTAGCATTTGAAGGATTTGATGATACCTACAGAATCAAAGCAGAAGCAAGAGAAGGAGAGGCTTCAGCACTAGGGACTATTCACTCATTTGATCCACACATTGATGACTGGAAGACTGGAGATCCTACCTGGCAAAATGGAAAAGGGAAAGCCATTATTGGTGCCACAAATTACCTGGCATCAAAGGGAATGAACAGTATTTACTTCTTAACGATGAACATCTTGGGTGACGGTAAAGATGTATGGCCATATGCAAGCCCTGATGATTTCACTCGATTTGATGTGAGCAAACTGGATCAGTGGGAAGTGGTATTCCAACATATGCAATCCAAAGGAATACTGTTGCATTTTGTAACACAAGAAACTGAAAATGAAACCATGCTCGATAATGGCAATACAGGTCCTATGCGACAGCTGTACTATCGAGAACTTATAGCAAGGTTTGGACATCATCTTGGACTAGTTTGGAATCTTGGAGAAGAAAATGGACCAGCTGACTGGACTCCAATAGGTCAAAATGATGCACAAAGGAAGGCTATGGCTTCATTTATAAATGACAATGATCCCTACAACCATCCGATCTTATTACATACACATTCTTATGACCCGATCAGAGAGGATATATTAAATGATATAATAGGTTATAAAGATTTAGATGGGCTCTCTTTCCAACAAGCAGACAGGACCAAAACCTCTGAACAGATAGAGATGTGGAGAAAGAAATCTAAAGAAAAAGGTCATGAATGGCTTATTGCTATGGATGAAATTGGAGAATGGCACACTGCTGTAAAAACGGACGAAGAAGAGAAAGACCACGCCTCATTAAGAGGCAGCACTTTATGGGGATCACTGATGTCAGGAGCAGCAGGTGTGGGGTGGTATTTTGGAGCAAGGCATCCGCATAATGACCTCACTTCTGAAGATTGGAGACAACGTGATCGACTTTGGGAATTGACATATTATGCGAAAGACTTTTTTGACCAATATCTCCCTTATTGGGACATGGAAGCAGACCATAATTTGATCAGGATGTCCGATGCATTCTGTTTAAAAAAAGAAGATGAAATATATGCAATCTATCTTCCATCTACTCGAAATGTACAGATGGACCTAACCCAAACCGAAGGAGAGTATAATATAGAATGGTACAATCCATTGAAAGGAGGTGAACTACTCAAGGGGACAATCAAAAATATAAGTGGTGGCAAAATTCAAAATTTAGGAATCCCTCCGAGTAGTGATACTGATCCTGCGAAACAGGATTGGGTAGTATTAATCCGAAAGGCATAGATGATCCACATGGTATAAATTAATCTTACATGAAAATTGAAGCTTTACATGAATTTCATGATCCCGATTTTGCTCAAGGCTGGTCTGATAAGTTCGAACCAACTAAAGATAGACTTGATCTTTTTAAAACGATATCTGATCAGTTGAAAGATGAGACCACTTTTCAAATATTAGAATTAGGTATAGGACCTGGCTACTTAGCTGAATATATTTTGACAAATCTTTCTAATGTGAGATGCGAAGGACTAGATTATTCAGAAGCGATGTTGTCTATAGCGAAAGAAAGAACATCAAATCACAATGAGAGAATATCATTCACTCAAGCAGATTTAGTAAATGAACTTTGGTCAAAGAAAATAAAAACACAACCAAACGCCATAGTTTCCACATGGGCACTTCACGATTTGTTTAATTTAGAAAGTATAAAATCTGTATTTAGATTAGCATATGAATTGCTTCCAGAAGGAGATGTTTTCCTCAACGGAGATTTTGTAAAACCTGAAGAATCGACCACAGAATATGAAGGAGGAAGAATCCGTCCTAGTGAACATGTTTTTCTTTTAAAAGATGTAGGTTTTCAATCAGTCAACTGTATAAAAGAATTTGAGAAAAACGTCCATAATCCAACTACGGCTAATAACTATTCATGCTTTATGGCTGTGAAGTAAAACTCCTCAGCCCATACTCAATTCAGTAATCATAGAGTGTAAATATTAATCTTTATTCTTTCTAAAAAATACGTCATTAAAAAATTTGCAATTCTCACTATAGGTTTCGAAAATCCAACACCAGAAATCATGCAAGAGTGGATGAAATGGTTTGATTCCATTCAAGGTAGTATCATAGAACAAGTCGGTTTTATAGGTGGAAAAGAAGTTACAAAAGATGGCACCATTGATCTCAAAATGGATTTAGATGCCATAACTGGATTGCTCTTCATTAAAGCAAAAAGTATGGAAGACGCACTAACAGTAGCTAAAGGATGTCCTATGATTACAAGTACTAAGGTGTATGAAGTGAGGGAACATTAGTAGTGATTAGAATCACCCTAATGCCTCTACTAAAGCCTTTGCCTTTTGAGTTATTGCTTTATAATTTTTCTGAGCTATCAATTCTTTGTCCACTAATGCACTACCTATTCCTAAACCTAAGGCTCCTGCATCAAGCCAAGCCCTGGCATTGTCTGCATTGATCCCTCCTGTCGGAAATATAGGAATATGTGGTAAGGGTGCTCTGATAGCTTTTAGATATCCTATACCAAATTGATCCGCAGGGAATAGTTTTATAATATCTGCTCCCCAATCATAAGCCTGCACCACTTCTGATGGAGTGAATGCACCTGATATGATAGGTTTATCTAGTGCATGTGATGCCTCTATTACCGTTTTCTTTGACACTGGAGTGACTATATATTCTGCTCCAGAATCTATAGCGGCTCTGGCCGTTTTGGCATCTGCTACAGACCCTACTCCTGCAAGTACTCCTGACTTTTGAGATAATTTCTGAATTTCATTTAGGGCATTGGGAGTAGTCATTGTGACTTCAATTGAGGTAATTCCTCCTTCAGCTATTGCGCAGGATACTGGATATACCTCTGATGGATCATCAAGCCGAATGATAGCCACAAGTCTTGATTCTAGAAGTTGAGATAGTATTTGATCTTTAGACATTGTGTATTTAGATTAATCCAATTGGGAATCAAAGTTAAAATGATCTAATAGATTTATGATATTCTATCCAGTACTATCTGGCAATTAGATGATGTCCTCACTGAAAGCTTAGAAATCAGAATGGTTTCAAAGGATTATACAAACGGGTTTGGGTTTTTTTTTCTAAAAGATGAAAAGTAAACTTGTCTGATAATACCTTAAATGTTTCGTCTCAGCTGGATACCACTAAAGTCAATTGTCATAAAGCGCCAAATAAAAAGCTCAGGGATGAGAATATTTGGAATATCTTTTCTACCAATAAATGGATTGAAATAAAGAATGGATTAATGTCGAAAGCATTAACTTGGAAATGTGAAAGAAAAATGAGTAAGAATATATGCTTACTTATCGTTTCGGCTTACCTATGGATAAGTTGTAAAAGATTCAAAACATGAAACCAACAATTGCAAAAGCTATCTCCATTTCACTTTCATTCTTCTTGATTATTGAAATTAGT
>MDSX01020773.1_pt1 | contig 16057 bp, 13 predicted proteins | sample 811141 | NCBI WGS metagenome assembly MDSX01 (sample SAMN05326642, study PRJNA326480) | marine metagenome | isolation source: seawater | place: Atlantic Ocean: South East | collected 2010 | reverse complement strand
TAGAATTCAGCGTAACGCTCAGTAATCGCAACTAATTTCCAATTGGAAGTCAAATCATCTATATGAACATTCAAAGGGCGATAGGATTGTTCTATATGCTCTATCGCTTTGACGATATGTTTGTCCCGAGAAGGGCTCTTTGAAAAATAAATACTTAGACCTACTGCCAAGAACCAGATACCCAAGTTTGAAATTGATATGAACTTTACCCATTTGGTTCTTTTTATACTCCAAGGATAAGGGTTTTGTGCCAAGTGTATTCCAAACCCTAGCATCCAAAATGCCATTGATGGCATGAAATAGTAATGATGCTGTCTATCCATGAATAAAAATGGAAGAGTTCCGCAAAGAGCTATGAGGAAGAAAAAAACGCTTCCGCGCTGCAGAGAATAGGAGGAACCGGATTTAAATCTTAAAACAATGAATACCACTACGGGTAATATCATCTGTTTAAAAACCTCAATGATACTATCCCATGCATTGCCTGCTTGTTCCCTTTGTCCAAGAAGAGTAGGCCGTAATTGCCTATTAAGGTATTGGGAAAACAACTCTTCAAATACGGGTTGATACAAATAAAAGTAGGAAAAAAGTATGCTAAAAGTGAGGATTAGAATGCTTAAAGAAATAAGAGCCACCTTCCTATGAATCGGGTATAGGGTTGCCATTATTGGCAATGTCAGCAGAGGAAACAGAGATACCGGACCTTTAATTCCCAAGGCAAAGAAGAATACGATACCTGCCACTACGGACCAAAAATAGTTTCGTTTTAATGTGCCTTCGAATAAGAGCCAAACTACACACAATGTGGCGGCTGCTAATGGTGCCTCAAGCATATTGTTTTGATGTACCCAAATTACAGTTGGTGTGAGGGTCCACAATAATTGGGGTATCCAAGCCCTGTGTCCAGCGGGTATAAAGAGCGCCCATATTCTTCTGAGCATCAATACGCTGAGACCGTACATTGTATACGGGTAAATTCTGTCTACCCATGGCTGGTCGCCAAATAATCTATAGAATACACTGTGCAGACCAAATGAAAAAGGCGGGTGTTCATAAAACTCTGGATGAACGGCTGGTGTATACGATGGAGTCCAAAACGTACCTATACCTTCGTTTATATTGCGAGCAATAGAGGCGTAGGTTAGGCCATCAAAAAACATCCCTTTGGTAAATAATAAAGGAAGTAAGAGCAGGGCTGCAATAGCCCATGAAAATTGATTTAATCTATAGTTAATTATATGACTCATTAGAATTCACTTTTCATGTGAAATGTGATTTTATCAAATTTATCTTGAGCCATTTGTAAGGAGAATTGCGAATCAGCCAAGAAGACCAGTCGGCCATACTTATCTTCAGCGAGGTAACGCTGCTTCAAAATACTGAATTCTTGTAGCTGGCTTTCATCATGACTTTCTATCCAACATGCCTTAAAGGCGGGGAAGTTTTCATAAGAACATTTAGCGTTATACTCGTGCTCTAATCGGTATTGTATCACCTCGTATTGAAGAGCTCCCACGGTTCCAATGATTTTTCTGTTATTCTGTTTAAGGGTAAACAACTGGGCAACACCTTCATCCATGAGCTGATCAACTCCTTTATTCAGTTGTTTAGCCTTTAAGGGATCAGCATTATTGATAAATCTAAAGTGCTCCGGCGAAAACGAAGGGATTCCCTTGTAATGGAGATTTTCTTTTTCAGTGAATGTATCTCCAATTCTAAATGTACCATTATCAGGTACCCCTATAATATCGCCAGGATAGGCTTCGTCTATAGTACTTTTCTTAGAAGCCATAAAAGCAGTAGGAGCACTTACTTTGAAAGATTTACCACTTCGCGTATGAAAGTAATTTTTGTTTCTCTCAAATTTACCACTAACAACCTTTAAGAAAGCGATTCTATTACGATGATTAGGGTCAATATTTGCGTGAATTTTAAACACAAAACCTGAAAAACTATCTTCATTGGGCTGCACCAATCGTTCTTCAGCCTCCTTCGCTTGAGGTTCAGGTGCAATTTCTTGAAAACAATCAAGAAGTTCTCGAACACCAAAATTGTTCAATGCGGAGCCAAAGAATACTGGACATAGATCCCCTTTGAGATATTCACTTCTGTTGAATCTGGGATAAACGGCCTCAAGAAGTTCTACATCATTTCTTAATTCAATTGCTGCATCACTGCCAATGTAATCCTCTAAAATGCTCGATTCAATATTTTCTAATTTCGTTCCTTCGGTAATCTTTTGCTTGTTTTCAGCGCTATAGAGATTAAGATTTTTCTCCCACATGTTATAGACACCTTTGAAACGTTGACCCATTCCAATTGGCCATGACATTGGACAGAGCGTTAAGCCTAATTTTTGTTCCACTTCGTCAATGAGATCAAATCCATCTTTTCCCTCTCGATCCAATTTATTAATGAAAACAATAATAGGCGTAGCACGCATTCTGCAAACTTTCACTAGTTTCTCCGTTTGAGGTTCTACCCCTTTCGCCACATCAATCACCACTATTACACTGTCGCAAGCTGTTAAGGTTCGATACGTATCTTCGGCGAAGTCTTGATGACCTGGAGTATCTAATATGTTGATTTTTTTGTCCTTATAATAAAAGCCCATAACAGAGGTAGCTACTGAAATACCTCTCTGCTTCTCAATTTCCATGAAATCTGAGGTAGCACTCTTTTTAACTTTATTGCTTTTAACGGCCCCAGCCTCTTGGATTGCTCCTCCAAATAGAAGTAGCTTTTCAGTTAATGTGGTTTTCCCTGCATCAGGGTGGGAGATAATTCCAAAGGTTCTACGAATACTTATTTCGTCTTCTAGTGACATGTATGGATTATTTGTGCCAAATATACTAAAGGTGTTTTCCAAATATGATGGTATTTACTCATACTTGCCTCAATACAAAACTATTTGTGGTAATTGTGGTTACCTGCATGTGAAGTCACGATATTCAATCAAAGATTTAGAAATGCTCAGTGGTATTAAAGCCCACACGATCAGAGCTTGGGAGCAAAGGCATAAGCTTATAACGCCTAAACGAACAGTCACCAACATTAGATATTATGGTGATGATGATTTGAGAGTCATCCTTAACGCTAGTATTCTTTTAGAGCACGAATGGAAAATTGGCCAAATTGCTAAATTAACCTCAGCAGATATTGCAGCGGAGGCCCTTAATGCAGTTCCTTATTTAGGGAAATACACGTTCGAACTGAACGAACTCAAGCTAAGTACGCTAAATTTTGATATTGAACGGTTTGAGTCTATCATGGCTAAGTGCATAAGTGAGCATGGCATACATGATACTTTTCAAAAGATAATTGGAGATTACATAGAGGAATTGGGCAAATTATGGCTCAGTGGTTCGGTGAGTATATCGCAAGAACATTTTATGTCTTCCATGATACGTCAAAAACTATATTCGGCCATAGACAATCTCTCAAGTGGAAAAGGAGAAAAGACTTTTGCCTTATTCTTGCCGGCCAATGAATTGCATGAAATTGGTTTGCTTTATCTAGCGTATGTCCTCAAAGAAAGGGGAGACAGAGTCATATATTTAGGGCAAAGTCTTCCCAAGGAGTATTTGACTGATTTATTAGACAATCAAAAAATAGATGCTTTGGTTTCAGTCTTCACGACGAACCCAGATAGCGAATATATTCCAGAATATTTGAACGATTTGGCGGAAATAATAAACGGCCGGAGCATTAATGTCCACCTTACAGGCTATCAATTTACTTCTGTTCAACTAAACAATGTGCAAGATAACATACATATATACAGCACATTAAAGGATCTTTCCGGGGCCATTTAGCGTCTCTTATTTTGTTTGTTTAAAAAAAACTGTGAAAGGTTAGACAGAATGTTCAAACAATTTGTTTAACTTTACAGAAGTAACCTTAAACAAATAATTATGTCTACTGCAGAGTTTGGTGATTTAATTGACCGCGAACACGATTTTCTACATCAATTAGCCATGAAGTTGACCAAGCGTCATGATGATGCTCAAGATCTCATTCAGGATACCTATTTCAAGGCGCTGAAGAATAAAGACAAATTTGCCACTGGCACCAACCTTAAAGGTTGGTTGTACACTATAATGAAAAATACTTTCATTAATAATTACCGTCGCAAAAAGCAGCAAAATACTTTTGTTGATGAAACTGAGAGTCAATACTTTTTAAATAGTAAAGAAGCCAGTAGGACAACACTGACAGATGCTAACGTGGACAATGATTACATCATGGAACAGATTAATTCTATTGAATCTCATTATACAGAAGCTTTTTTTATGCATTACGAAGGCTTTAAATACGAGGAAATTGCGGAACATTTTAATATTCCTCTTGGTACCGTAAAGTCTCGTATCTTTCTAGCTCGCAAGAAAATGATGGAAAAGCTTGCAGACCAACGCCACTGATTAACCGCCAACCGCCAATTAACATGAAATCAGTTATAGTTATCGGATCCGGTTTTGCCGGGTTGAGTGCCGCTTCCTTTTTAGCAAAGGAAGGGTATGATGTTACTGTCCTAGAGAAAAACGATCAACTAGGGGGCAGAGCTCGCTCTTATGAGAAAGACGGTTTTACCTTTGATATGGGTCCCAGCTGGTACTGGATGCCAGATGTTTTTGAAAGATATTTTTCTGAATTAGGTTCGAGTGTTCAAAGGCATTATGATTTAGTTCGGCTTGACCCATCATACCGGGTTGTATTTGGTCAGAGTGAACATGAGGACCAAAGTCCTAGAATGACAGAGCTTGAGGCTATGTTTGATAAGTTAGATCCTGGTTCGGGATTAAGACTAAGAAAATTCCTCAAGCAAGCCGAATACAAGTACAATGTTGGGATTAAGGATTTGGTATTTAAACCAGGGAGGTCATTAACTGAATTTTTAGATACAAGAATAGCGAAGGGACTTTTTCAATTGGATATGCTCAAAGACATGAGGAGACATGTCAATGAAGTAAGTGCTCATCCTAAACTAAAAGCAATACTGGAATTCCCTGTATTGTTTCTAGGTGCTTTACCTCAAAACACACCTGCTTTATATAGTCTCATGAATTATGCAGACATGGCCTTAGGTACATGGTATCCTATGAAAGGCATGAACGAAATTATCAAGGGAATGGTAAGTGTAGCTAAAGAACTGGGTGTGAAGTTCAGAACATCTACGGAGGTTACTGGGTTTAAATATTCCGGAAACACTATTGTTGGTGTACTCACTAAATCAGGTTCATTTTTGACTGATATTGTTGTTGGCGGAGCTGATTACCATCATATAGATCAGCACATAAGTGCACCTGAGTTCAGGGAATACACCCCAAAATATTGGAATAACAGAAAAATGGCACCTTCGTCCTTACTATTCTATTTGGGGATTGAAGGCAAAGTACCAAATGTATTGCACCATAACTTATTTTTTGATCACGAGTTAGACCAGCATGCACATGAAATCTATACGGACCCTAAATGGCCAACGAAGCCCTTGTTCTATGCAAGTGCGCCATCTAAAACAGATGACAGCGTTGCTCCCAAAGGTTGTGAAAATATGTTCTTGCTCATGCCAACAGCACCGGGAATGGATGGAGATACAGAAGAAACTAGAGAGAAGTACTACGATATGATGATGCATCGACTCGAAAAATTCACAGGGAGTAGCATCAAGGATAGAGTAGTAGTTAAGAGGTCTTTTGCGTATCAAGATTTTAAATCTGAATACAACAGTTTTAAAGGAAATGCATACGGATTGGCCAATACCTTGAGTCAAACAGCCATCCTAAAGCCAAGATTAAAAAGTAAAAAAGTTTCTAACTTATACTTTGCAGGGCAACTTACTACTCCTGGTCCAGGTGTGCCTCCTTGTTTGATCAGCGGAGAAGTTGTTAGTAAGGAAATTGTTAAAGACCAAAAATTTAAGAAAGCAGTATGAAAGCATTATTTGACAGCGTAAGTATTCGTGCGTCCAGAATGACTACTAAAGCATATAGTACATCTTTTTCATTAGGTATTTTAGGTTTAGATAAAATATACCGTGATCCTATTTATGCAATCTATGGTTTTGTCCGTTTTGCAGATGAAATAGTTGATAGCTTTGAAGGGTATTCGCAAAAAGAACTCTTGGATCGATTTTGGAAGGACACTTATCTGGCATTGGACGAAAAAATCAGTTTGAATCCTATTTTGAACAGCTTTCAACAAGTAGTAAGTGCATTTGATATTGACCGAGAATTAATCGAGACGTTCTTAAAATCCATGGAAATGGATCTCTATAAAAATGACTACGACGAGGCGGGTTACAAAGCCTACATTCTTGGTAGTGCCGAAGTTGTGGGATTAATGTGCTTAAAGGTTTTTGTTGATGGCGACGAAAAAAGATACCAAGAGCTTAAGAAACCTGCTATGCAACTTGGTTCGGCATTTCAAAAAATAAATTTTCTTCGTGATTTGAATGCAGATTACCATAGTTTAGGACGTACTTATTTTCCAGGAGTGGATTTAAATGAGTTCAATGAACAGGTCAAAGCAGAAATCGAAGCAGACATAGAGTTAGACTTTAGAGCAGGTTATCAAGGAATCAAACAGCTACCCAAGGGAGCGCGTTTTGGTGTTTACATAGCCTATGTATACTACTATAGTTTATTTAAAAAAATCTGCAGTACACATGCAGATATCATTTTGAATGAACGGGTTAGAATCTCGAATAAGCGTAAATATGGTTTGCTATTAAGCTCTTACGTGAGGCATACTATTAACTGGATTTAACTACCACAAATGCTTGAACAAGTTATCCTTGTAGATTCGGAAGATAATCCAGTTGGGCTAATGGAGAAAATGGAAGCTCATCGCAAGGCGAAACTTCATCGTGCCTTTTCTGTATTCGCTATGAACGATAGAAATGAAATTATGCTTCAGCGCAGAGCGTTACACAAGTATCATAGCGGTGGATTATGGACAAATACTTGTTGTTCTCATCCAAGAGACGGGGAGACCGTTGAGCAGGCGGCAAAGCGTCGTTTAATGGAAGAGATGGGTTTTACATGCGAAGTAAAGAGCATTTTTTCGTTCATCTATAAAGCTGAACTCGATAACAACCTTACCGAACACGAATTAGACCATGTATTAATTGCGCGCTACAACGAGCAGCCAAATATAAATGCTGATGAGGTAGATAGTTATGAATGGAGATCTGTGGACTGGGTAGCTAACGACATGAAGGAGAATCCGATTAAATATACAGAGTGGTTCAAGATAATATATGACAGATTCTTAAACTATTGGCACAATGAAGATCACGGTTTGTAGAAAAGCACATTTTAATGCAGCCCACAGGCTGCATAATCCAGCATTAACAAATGAGGAAAATGCTGCAGAATTTGGAAAGTGTAACAATGAATTTTTTCACGGTCATAACTATGAGTTAATCGTTCATGTTCACGGAGAAGTACATCCTAGAACAGGTTATTTAATGGATATGAAAGTACTTAAGGACATCATCAAAACAGAGGTGGAGGATTATCTTGATCATAAAAACTTGAACATTCAGGTAGCTGAGTTCAAAACACTCAATCCTACTGCAGAACATATTGCTTATGTAATATGGAATAGATTACGAAGAGTTATTAATAATAATCTTGATTTGAAAGTAACGCTTTATGAAACTCCTCGCAATTATGTTGAGTATAACGGACAATAAAGAAATATGACACATCACGAAAACAGATATACCGCTGAAGAATTAGAACAATTAGTTGAAGCACATTTAGGAACTTCTATTGACACTCCATTACGAGCAGATGCTTTTAAAATGAGTGATGAAGAAAAGGTTAAGTTGATCGAAACTAAGTTTCGTGATATCATGGAAATCTTAGGTTTAGACCTCACGGACGATAGCCTATCTGGTACACCATTAAGGGTAGCAAAGATGTATGTAAATGAAGCATTTGCAGGTCTAAATCCAAAGAATAAGCCTGAGTTGAAACTTTTTTCCAATAAATACGCTTACAACGAAATGCTTATTGAAAAAAACATTCAAGTTCATTCTCATTGTGAACATCACTTTGTACCAATTATAGGTAAGTGTCATATTGCATATATTCCAAATGGTAAGGTCGTTGGGTTGAGTAAATTAAATCGTATTGTTCGTCATTATTCAAAGCGTCCTCAAGTTCAAGAACGTCTAACAAGACAAATAGCTGAAGCTTTAATGGGCGGTTTGAATACTTCACATGTGGCAGTCTATTTAGAAGCAGAACATATGTGTGTTAAAACACGTGGTATTGAGGATAATGATAGTTCTACAATCACCATGGCATTTCATGGTAAATTTGAAGAATCCATGAACAAAAAAGCATTTCTTGAGTCATTTAAATGATGAAAGAGGTAAGTATTTTTTGGTTCAGACGTGATCTTAGACTGGAAGATAATGCGGGTCTTTGGAAAGCATTAAAAAGTGGGCATCCTGTGGTGCCCATTTTCATTTTCGATACCAACATATTGAATCAATTAGAAGACAAAACAGATCCTAGAGTATCCTTTTTACATCAAAGACTTCATACACTGAATGAGCAGCTCAAAACATATAACGCATGTTTAAAGGTTTTTTATGGTGCACCTTTAGAAGTATTCTCCCATTTAACAAGTGAATATTCCATTCAGGCTCTATTTTACAATAGAGATTATGAACCGTACGCGTTCACAAGAGATAAGGTAATATTTGAGTTGCTTAAGGCAAAAGATATAAATGTTGTTGGAGCTAAGGATCACGTAATCTTTGAAAAAGATGAAATCGTAAAGGCAGACGGTACACCGTATTTAGTATTTAGTCCTTATGGCAGGGCATGGAGAAAGAAATTAAGTACATACCATTATGAATCGTATGCATCGGAAAAATACTGCATACATTTCTCCAATGAACAAGGCAGTCATATTCCGTCCTTGTCTGAGATGGGCTTCAAACCAACAACTATAGATCTACCAAGTGCAGAAATCAAATTGGAAACCATAAGTACCTATGATAAAACGAGAAATTTCCCAGGAATAGAAGATGGTACCACGCGTCTTGGTATGCATCTTAGATTCGGTTCTGTTTCAGTAAGGCATCTTTTGCAAAAAGCAATCTCTGTCAATGATACATTTATCAACGAACTTATTTGGAGAGACTTTTTTCAAATGGCATTACACTACTTTCCCGAAAGTAGAGAAAAAGCCATTAAACCAAAGTACGATCGTATTCCCTGGGAAACTAATATGAATCATTTCGAAGCTTGGTGTTTGGGGCAGACAGGATATCCAATGGTGGATGCTGGTATGAGAGAATTAAATGTTACGGGCTACATGCATAATAGAGTCAGAATGATTGTGGCCAGTTTCTTGACTAAGCACTTGTTAATTGACTGGAGATTAGGAGAGAGGTACTTTGCCGCTAAATTATTAGACTTTGATTTAGCAAGTAACATTGGCGGTTGGCAATGGGCTAGCGGCTCAGGACTAGATGCAGCACCTTATTTTCGAATTTTTAATCCGTCCTCTCAACTTGAAAAGTTTGACAAAGACCTCAAGTACGTAAAAAAATGGATTCCCGAATACGGCACAGAAAAATACCCGAATCCCATTGTTGACCATAAATGGGCAAGGGAAAGATGCCTAGAAAGATTTAAAACTGCTCTGTCAAATGGTTAGGCTTCTTTAGGCTCACCGTTGTATCCGAATAGCTTTTTATCACGAATGACATGATGCACATATTCCGGTAAACATTCATCCCATCCTTCTTCACCACCACGTATTTGATTCAAAACTTCCCTAGAAAAGATATTCGTAATGTTGTGGTCATACTCATCTATATCTATGATTCTATTATGGAAAATCAAATAATCAATAATAGGACGGAATCTTGGATGGATTTCGGCATCTTCCTTTCGCATTAATTTACCTTCATTTTCATGGTCAATAAAGGGGTAGACCATGATTTTTAAGTCTTTGGAGAAAATGCGTCCGAATGCCTCCAGAATACCACCTTGTAAATCTCTATAGTATTTGTCTTTAAACAATTCAGTTAGGTTATTAACTCCCATAACCAAGCCCTGTCTTTTCTTAGAGAAGCGCCCAAAATAATCCACGAGTTTATAATATTCCTGGTAATTGGAAATTAGTACTGTCTGGCCCAATGAACACAATATCTCTGCACGGTCTAAAAAATCTTGTTCATCTAGTTCTCCGTCAGATAAAAGGTTGTTAAGCGTAATTTCCCAAAGCACTACAGTTTTTTCAGCATTGACTTTACGATCCTCTGTGAACATATCGTATCCACGTTTAATCATATCCATGTTAACTTTAGTAACAGGCCTGAAAGAACCTCGCATAGCCAATACATGCTTTTTATACAGGAGTTCAGCTGGGAGTAAGTTGTTGCCTTCTGGCCCAAAAATCACCGCATCCGTATAACCATTTTTTATCAACTGTAAAGACATTAATCTATTGTCAACATCTTCGAAATCAGGGCCTGTAAAATTAATTAAGTCTATTTCAATAGCATCTGAATCAATATTATCATACAGACTTTTTAAAAACTCTTTAGAATCTTCATAGAGCTTGTATGCTCCAAAAATCAAATTCGTTCCTAATCTACCTACTGTTTCCTGTTGATGTTTAGCTTCATTCTCATGAAGTCTAAAATGCAAAATGATTTCATTTGTTTGTTTTTGCGCTTCTGTTTGAAACCGTATGCCCATCCATCCATGTCCTTTGAACGTTTTGGTAAAATTGATGGTGGCTACCGTATTTGCATAGGCAAAATATGTTTTATCAGGATGTACTTCACGATCCAAACGTTTTTCAATCAAGCCATATTCGTGGTGTAACATTTTTTGAAGCCGACTCTGAGTCACATACCGTTGGTCTTCTTCAATACCATAAATATCATCAGAGAAAGCTTTATCATATGCGCTCATTGCCTTTGCGATTGTACCAGATGCAGCACCTGCTCTGAAGAATTCTCGAACGGTTTCTTGCCCTGCGCCTATCTCAGCGAACGTGCCATAAATATCAGAATTCAGGTTGATTTGTAACGCTTTTTGAGCGGTAGTGAGAGTGGTTCTTTGATTCATTTAACCGACTTAGATTCGTACTTCGTGCTAATTTAAAACTTCCTAACTTCGAAAAGTTCGTTTTCAAAAGGAAAATGAACAAAAAGTAGACCAAAATGAGTAAAAAGACTGGAAGGCTTCGATTCTTAGGCACAGGAACCTCTCAGGGCATTCCCGTTATAGGTTGTGATTGCGATACTTGTACAAGCCTTGATTCAAAGGACAAACGACTCAGGAGTTCTATACATGTCATTTACAATGGTATTCATCTTCAAATTGATACCGGCCCCGATTTTAGATCTCAAATGCTACGCGATCAAATAACTCATGTAGATGGTGTTCTTTTTACCCATGAACATCAGGACCATATCGCTGGTTTAGATGATGTTAGGCCAATTATTTTTAAGACAGGTTCGGCTATGCCTATTTTCGCTCAAGAGCGCGTTATCAATAGAATACGCAAGGTATACGATTATGCGTTTGAAGAGCAGCCCTATCCCGGAGCTCCACGTATCACTGCGAATAGCATTAAGGACAAACCCTTTGCTGTAAAAGGGGTAGAGGTTGTGCCCATTCCAATCATTCATGGTCAATTGCCTATTCTTGGTTACAGAATAGGTCATATGGCTTATTTGACGGACACTAATTTTATACCAGATAAATCCTATCAGTTGCTCAAGAATTTAGATGTATTGATTTTGGATGCGCTTCATCACCGCGAACATTTTAGTCATTTCACGCTAGAGCAAGCAATACTTCAAGCTAAAAAAATAGGTGCACGACAAACATATTTCGTACATATGAGTCACCATATGGGTACCCATGAAACAGTTTCGTGTCAACTACCTGAAGGAATGAACTTGGGTTATGATGGATTGGAAATAGATTTTTCTTAAGATACAAGGCTTAAGTAAGATCCCTTTACAAAAACACCTCTAATACAGTTATTTACTTCCATTAACTTAAATGGATTGTTGAATGATTTTGAGGCCATTGCTATTAGAGGGTTTGTATTCTGAGTAAGAATGGTAAACTCTGCAGTTTGGCCTTCTACTATGGATATTTCAGGTAAGCCAAGTAATTTTCTTGGAGCCAAACTTAATCTTGCTTGTATGAGTTCACCCTCCATTTGGAAGTTTGCGAATAAAGCGCTTAAGGCACCCTCAAAACCTGCCATTCCAAACTCAGCATTATCAAATTCGCATTGTTTTTGTTCAATATCCTTTGGTAGATGGTCAACCGCAATGCAGTCAATTGTGCCATCAAGAACAGCATCTCTTAAGGCCGCACGGTCCTCAGGAGTCCTTAGGGGAGGGTTCATTTTGAATTCAGTTCCATAATTTGTCAAGTCCGCATCTGTGAATACAAGATGACTAACGTTTACACTTGCAGAAACATTGAGACCTTTGGCCTTTGCTTCACGAACTGCATTGACTCCTTCAACCGTACTTAAAGATGCTATGTGTAGCGAACCCTCTGTATACTCTAAGATGGCTAGATCACGCTGTATTTGCGTTGTTTCTGCTATCACAGGAGCACCTTTTAATCCTATATAAGTGGAAATTGCTCCTTCATGCATCATTCCACCTGAAGACAAACTGTGGTTTTCAGGATGCACCATGATTTTACCAAAGGGCTTCGCATAGAGCAAACCCAGCTTTAATAGATTAGCATTGTCGACTCCGCGTTTATAATCGCCAAAAATTCCCACACCAAGTTGGTTCATTTCGTACATATCGCTTAACTCATTACCAGATTTATCTTTAGAAAGAGTGCTTATGGGAACAAGGTGAATTGGAAGTGATTCTGACTTATTAAGAATAAATTCCACCCCCGTCTTATTGTCTATATGTGGCCGACCATTGCTAACGACACCAACTGCGGTGAATCCCCCTGCGGCAGCGGCAGCAGAACCAGAAATTAAATTTTCACTTTCTTCATTTCCTGGTTCCCCAAGATCAGAATGAAGCTCTGCAAACCCCGTGGTGAGAACGTCACCATTTAAATTGACTGTTTGATCAACTTGAACATTTTGCAATTTCCCAATAGCTTCAATGCGATCATCGTGAATTAATACATCTAGTTGCTCTCCATTATATGGACTATTTATATCAACGATTAATGCATTTTTAAAAAGAAGCTTCATCGACTTTAGGTTTTGACAAAAATAAGAGCAATTATAACGCAAAGCAATGCCAAGATTAAGTACCGCTTTTCATTAGATGAAGAGTTCCAAAAATCGATTGATTTATTGTTTGAGTAAGGATTAAATAAAGACACTGCATTCAAGTTCTTATTCATATCAAAATAGTCTGTTCCAAGGAATTCTGAATAAATGAATTCTACTTCTTGGTTATTTGACCATTTATCCAATGCTAAATAATAGGGATGTCCCCAATCTTTTGGCATAAATCTTTGTTCATAGAACCTTCCGTCTAATGCTGCAATGACACCCTTGTCTACTTTTAAAAGAGCCCCTTGTTCAGTAATTAATGTATCGTATTCTTTGACTTCCGGCCAGGCATTCTGAATAGATGGCCCAATAAAGTAAGACGAATAGAAAAGATGATTTAGAGAAGGTACTCCATAAATCCAATCAGGTTCTATAAATGTAGCCGCTTTGTTAAATGATAAAACTTTCCCTGAGTAAGAAGATAGAAAGGAAGGAGTAAAATCTAGTCCAATGAGAACTACAGCACTGAATAAACTCAAATCATACTCCAAGCTAGAGTCATAATACATGATGGAATCGCTAGGTTGTATGAATTCTTTGAAGACCTTATCATCAACTTGATGTATCACAAGTCGTTTAGTTCTTTTACTTTTTTTCCATATAAAGATATTATCCTCTACCACTGTATCTGCATCTACAATTAGAGCTAAACTATCGCCCCATTTTAATTCACCCTCACCAATCTCATAGGACATGACTCTTGCTAGGTCAATAAGTGCGGTGTCGTTAGATAATTTAAAATCACAGGATTCTGGTACACTTATAATTCTTGTACCTAATTCATCAATAGTTTGCGTTATTGGGACATTGGATGTTTTGGAGCGTTCAGGAATCAAAGCGGTTAACGTGCTATCAAATAAATTAAAGCCATAACTCAAGATCATAGCGTCTTCAATAGTATTTAACAAAGCGCTTGAAGGTTCAAGTGAATTACAAATAGTCCAACAGGCTTCACGTGAATATACGCCCATGGAAATACCACTCTTGTCAAAAAGTTCATAAGTGCCGCTAGGCAACTCACTAATCATGGGCTTGAGCCAATTCTCCCTTAGACTCCACCCTGCGTGAGTATTGTCAATTTGTATGCTAAAGTTTTTTTCTTCTGACGTTGGATTGGCTAAGGAAATAACCACCAAAGCAATAGCAGCCATTCTCAATAGTAATACAATCCAGTCCTTGATTTTACGGCGCCTTCTTTTTGAAGGATTAACAGACTTTAGCCATATTAAAGATGGAATACTTTTAGTTTGCCTAGGTCGCAACCCAAAGAGATGAATCCAAATTGGTATGGTAGTTAAAATTAAGCCCCAAAGTAAATTAGGTCTTGTGAATTCAATTATCTCAAACACCTTTCAATGAAGTTATAGCTATGTTCATAAACGTTTTCTAGATCAGACGAGAGTAAATAATTCTGGATAACATGCTCGCGAGCAGAAGTTTCAACCCAATACTTGCTCGTGGTACCCAATTGTTCGTGCATCTTCTTAGCTTGTGCTACATCTATCACAAAGTCCTGATTTTTATCATCTTCATACCAGACCATATTCATAACAGGTACCCTGATGGAACTCAATAAATCATGATCAACAATAGTCTCAATCAAGTGCTGCATTTGAATTACACTTTGCCATGAATAGGTAACCGCTTTGCATGGAATTATCAAATGATCTTCTCTTGGAGGGACAGTTCTGTAGGATTCTCCATCTATAAGTTTAATCAATTCAAAGCCCCACGGACCATTCAATAATGGAGTAGTAGGGTCGGGTAGGCCCATATTTGGGCTGTAATTCACTACTCCAATGATATCTTCAGGGTATAAAGCTGCTAATCGGAGAGCAATAGATGAACCCGTTGAACAAGATCCAAGAATAATCTTTTTTCCCAGAATCTTTGCTAATTGAAAATCATACAGTGCTTTATCCCAAGCTTTTTCTGCAGTAAACCCAATTAATCTATTGGAATCAACTTCATCTATTCCATGTCCTGCCATCCGATTAAACAAAGCATTCATGCCGTATCGTTTAGGCAATAAATAACGAAGAGAGTCTCCTTCGTGTTTAGTGGCACTAAATCCGTGTAAATAAAGAAAGGCTACTTCTGTTTGCCTTATACTGTCGGTCCAGTAGATTTCTGTGAACGCGCAAATTTCAACATTATGTTCGGATTCATATTGTATTAAAGAATCTTCAATATCTGCTATAGCGGTGCCAATAAATGGTAATTGGCTAGAATAATCAGGAGTTTCAGGCGAAGGACCTACTACATACAATAACACCAAGGTTAGAATCAAAACGCCTATTAGTTTTTTAATAAATTTCATGGTTCACTTAAAGATTTAGCATTCAGTAGCGTAAGAGGAAAGGTATAGGCACCTTCATTTAGCTTTAGTATCCCCTGAAAAGTGTGAACCTCGTCAGTAAGATATTCCATCTTGTTTGCTAATTTTAACTCCATTACACTTTCCGGTCCAGCTGCTCCGCAGAAAAAACAACTAGCAAATGGAAAGGCGCTGAGCGCATAATCGTCACTTAAAACGTCTAAGGCAATAACATATCCTGTGATTTCAACTAGTTGACCATCTAATTCACGGTCTTTATCGGTCCATTTGGGCCTGAGTATCCACATTGAAGTCTCTTTTTCAAAAACTTCCTCAAATTGTAAACGTTCAAAAGAACTCCATCGAACACGTACTTGTGCACTGATATTAGTACTCATTAACATAAACATTAAGTATAGCGCT
>MDSX01073358.1_pt1 | contig 16066 bp, 16 predicted proteins | sample 811141 | NCBI WGS metagenome assembly MDSX01 (sample SAMN05326642, study PRJNA326480) | marine metagenome | isolation source: seawater | place: Atlantic Ocean: South East | collected 2010 | reverse complement strand
TCGCGGTCTTGATATAGGGGAGGTTGGTCGGGAACTTGCTTGACACTGCGTGTTAAGGAGAGGTGAACACAATGGCACGACAAAAGGAAGAAGATTTGGGAGAAGATTTCTCTTACATCTTGCGAATGGCTGATACGGACATGGATGGACAGAAAACGCTCGCTACAGCATTGACTGCTGTTCGGGGCGTTGGCCCACGAACCGCTATCCAGATTTGTAAGAACACCGGATTCGACCCTGCTTCACTTGCCGGCCACCTCTCGGCTGATGAACAGGAATCACTCCGTGTGGCCATTGAAGGCTATGCTGAAACAGTCCCACTTTGGATGCTAAACCGACAACGAGATATTGAAACTGGTGATGAACTTCATCTAACTGGTCAACAAGTTGTTCTTACTCTTGAAGACGATATTAATCGTCTTCGAACCATGAAGTGCTACCGTGGCGTTCGTCACGCAAGTGGGAACAAAGTCCGTGGACAACGTGGCCGTTCAAATGGCCGTGGCGGACTTACGCTTGGAGTAAGCCGAAAGAAGAATTGATTTGGAGGGATGATGTATGGGAGAACCAAAGTTTGCACGACCTAAGTTTGACACGCCTTCCCACCCTTGGAAGGCTGCAAGAATCGAAGAAGAACACGCAATTCAAGCCAATCACGGTTTGAAAAACATGCGTGAAATTTGGAAGGCAAAGTCTCAACTTCGCCGTCATCGACGTCAAGCAATGCGCTTGATCGGTATGGTCGACACCAGTGAGGCTCATGGCAAGCGCGAAATGGAAGACCTTCTCCGTTCACTGCACAACAAGGGACTCATTTCCTCTGATGCAAAGCTTGACGACATTCTCTCATTGAGTACTGAAGACATCCTTAACCGACGTCTACAGGCTCAAGTGTATTACAAGGGCCTTGCTATCTCAATGAAGCAGGCGCGACAATTCGTCACCCACGGAAAGATTGTTATCGGTAATCAGAAAGTTACCATTCCTTCATACCCACTTTCCCGGGATGAAGAAGAACAACTTACATGGCACCCAAGTTGCCCTTGGATTGATAATCCGGAACACCCAATTCGAAAGGCTATTGACGGACGTGCTTCATCTGCTGAATACGGCGTTGAAGAAGAAGAAGTCGATCCTGAAGCAACCTCTGAGTTTGCTGAAGAAGTTGTCGCTGCTGCAGAAGAAGCGCCATCTGCCGAAAACGTCGGAGGTGACGAGTGATGACACGACGAGCAATTATCAATATCTTCAGTTCGTATAACAATATCTTGATGACGGCAACCGACTTGACTGGAGCAGAAACAATCACAACCTGTTCTGGTGGTCAAGTTGTCAAATCTTCAAAGGACAGTGGAGGACAATTCGCTGCTACCCGTGCTGCTGAAAAAATGGCTGATGAACTCAAAGATAAGGAGTTCACTCAACTTATCATCAAGTATCGAGCACCTGGAGGTAACCTTTCCAACAACACCGGACCTGGTGCACAAGCAGCTATTCGGGCACTCACTCGTGCTGGTATGACAATCACTCGTATCGAAGACGTGACACCAATCGCTCACGATGGAACGAAAAAGAAGGGTGGCCGTCGTGGTCGCCGTGTTTGATTTTTGAGGTGGAAAATATGGATGTACAAATCGTTGACGGTTGGCCAAAGGGCAATGAAATTCGAATGCTCTTAACAAATACAGACGCTGCACAGGTGAATGCAATTCGCAGAGCACTTATCGCTGATGTTCCAAAACTCGCTATCGACCGAGTGAACTTCGACCAAGGAACTCACCAAGATAACAAAGGACAAGTTTTGGAATCAGTCAATGTATTGCCTGACGAAGTTATTGCACATCGACTGGCAATGATCCCCGTCCCTACCTATCCTGATGAAGGAATTACTTTCCCAGATGATTGCCCAACATGCAAAGACATGGCTGAAGAATCGAAGGGTTGCATGACCTGTCAAGTGCTTTACCATATTCGAAAAGAAGGCCCATCAGAAGATTCTGATGAAGCTTTCAAAACAGTCTATGCTGAAGACCTCACGACCATTTCTGACCAGATGTTTGACATTCGAGAAGAACACAAGCGTATTCCTCTGACAATTCTATCGAAAGGGCAATACCTCGAATTCTATGCATTTGCAACACTTGGTCGCGGTCGAGACCACGCTAAGTGGTCTCCAGTTGCAGCAGTTGGATTCCGCCAACACAAGATTGCAACGCTTAACAAACCAAAGAAGGCAAAGGTCTTGTTCGATCTCGGACTCAAAACTTCAGATGGAAAGCCAATTGATGCCAAGTTGTTCGGAAAAGACAAGAAAATGACAGATATCAATCACCTCCTTGACCTCACAGATGCTTTGCATCAAGTCGGACCTGGAACAAACCGTGACGGTGACTTTGACGATGCCATTACTATGGAACCTGTTGAAGGAGCATATGTTTTCAACTACGAAACCGATGGAAGTCTCACACCAGAGCAAGCTTTCAACGGTGCAATGAAAGAACTTCAAGGACGCTTTGACCGATTGGCAAGCGAAATCGACCAAGCACTCGCTTAACTGATTATCCGAGGTTTGATAACGGTGCAGGTAATGGTTGGGCTATGCAGAACGCCCGACGAATGGCTGTTAGCCTAACTTTGCTGTTTCTTTTTGCTGCAATGGTACCAATGGTATCTGCGATTGATGAATACACCGGTTTTGAGAAATCGACTTCTCAAGAGCCAATAAACGAACAACAACAGCCAAAGAAATTGATGTTCAAAGACCCGAAGCAAAAGCAAACAACCAATGGAAGAGCGGCTTGCGTAACGCAATCTGATGCTGGAGTACCTGGGGATGCTGGTGGCGATGCGAACACTTCTCGCAGCCTAGGAACCAATCCAAACAGCGGACAAAGTGGCGACCAAGGTTGTGTTGACTCCGCAGATACCGAAGACTGGTATGAAGTGACCACCACTGCTGGAAAGGATGTCGATGTTGAATTAACGGTTCCGGCAAATGCTGATTTTGACCTTTATCTCATCGACTCATCTGGGTCCTATGTCGACAGTTCCGAATCAGTAACTGCGTTGGAAAAAGTCACTACTGCAGGCACTTCCCTTTCGAGTAATGCAGGAACTTTTTACATAGAAGTATTCGTTTACAGTGGAGATGGACAGTATTCTCTGCGAACATGGACCAATAACACCCCTCCTCGTCCCGATCTGACGCTCACTTCAATTGTAGAACCCACATCTGGGCAGCCTGGCTCGACTGTGAGTGTTGAATATGTTGTTGAAAATATTTACAACACAACCTCAGATGCATTTGAAGTTCAATTTGTCTTGTCGACTGACCAAACATATGGCCTCACAGACGAGTTGATTGATGTTTCTCAATCTGAGACCGCTTTGGCAGAGAACACAAGTCGTACAACAACAGCCCAAGTTCTTCTGCCTTCTAATTTAGCAAACGGCACATATTACTGGCTACTGTTTGTCGATGGTTATGGAAACGTAACGGAGAATAATGAATCGAATAATTTCTTGGCATCGAATGGCGTGATGCTGGTTGGAGAATCGTGTGACGACCTTTATCCAAACGGTCAAAACGATGCAGGTCTTGGAAGTGATGCTCCTAGTGAGCAAGCAAATGCTTCTACTCCTCTCGGGACAAATGTAACGGCAACATACTCTGGGTGTATCGATGGAATTGATGAGAATGATGTCCTTGCATTTGATGTCCCAGCCGACCATTCAATCGACGTGACGCTTACACTTGACCAAGCCGTCACTACGTATATCGAGCTGACAAACGGTAATCTCGAAGTCGATTACGCTGCCTCTTTTGGAGGAAATGATGGACTTGTGTCAAGTATTGGAACGTCGTATGACGGTGTTGCTGGAATCTATTACGTCAACCTCTCTCGCTCTGGAACGGGTGTAAACTGGACACTTGATGTATGGACCAATTACTCCGCACCTGCACCGAACTTGGTTATTGAAAACCTAACAGGCTCTATATCAGCAAATGCAGGAGGTGGCGTTATCTTCGATGTTGAAGTAAACAATACGGGAACAATCCTCGCTCCTGCATCTCTTGTCACTGCTTGGCTTTCGGTAGATGGAGGACTTGCAGATCATGATGTTGAAATTGGCAACACAAGCATTACTGCTCTGGACGTCAACGAGACTGGTGTGTTTCAACTGACTGCCAATATTCCGTCGAATGCTCAAGGAGGAAACTATTCGATTATTGCAATGGTTGACTCCGATGAACAAATTGATGAAAAAAATGAAGACGATAACCTTGGCGTTTCGTTTGAAGATTTGCTGGTTGATTCCAAAGCAACATCGTGCCCAACGCAAAATGATGGAATGTCTGGTGGCGATACTGGTGGCGATGCGGGGTCAGCCTTCTTTTTGGGAACTGATGTATCAATGACTATCAACGGATGCATCCACAAAGATGTTGATGATGATGATTGGTTCGAAATAGGCGTTTCACCTGGACTCAACGTTACCGTAACACTCGTTAATTCACCCGACCAAGATGCTGACTTGTTCCTGCGTGATGACCAAGGCGAATGGTTTGACCGTGGTTTCCTTTCTACTTCAATCGATGAAACCGTTACCACAATTGGTGACGATGACTTTGGCGGCGTTGGAGGGACATTCTACATTAGCGTCGAATCTTGGCTCAGTCTCGGGGTCTACACATTGATTATCGAGACTGAAGGCGTCGACCCTGACTCATTCAATTGTGGGCAACAAGATGACCTCGGATTGGGTGAAGATGCGCCTGGTGGAAATGGAATTAACGTCGGGCAAAACCCTACGCTGACTGGTCAAGGATGCTTTAGCGGACTTGATGATTCAGATGTTTTTGCATTCACCGTAAATGATGGTAAAAATTTCGAAATTGAATTTACGGCCGACCCTGAAATGCCATTTACAGCTACACTGCAAGATGTAAGTGGAAATCTCATTGCTTTTGCAGATAACACAAGTTTTGGTATCTTCTTCAGTTCATACGATACTGACTATGAAGGCAAAAGCAAGGACTACGTTCTTGTTCTTGATGCCAATAATGGCGCTGGATACTACAATATTTCCGTAGAAAACCTCGATTCTGCTCCTGCAGACATCAGCATTTTCTCGCTTGTTTGTCCGACCAACCATACCTCTGGCTCAGAACAACAAATTACCTGGGAATTGGTAAGTTTGCGCGGAGATGCTCTGAGTACTTCCGTAACTCTCCACCTTGACTTGATTGACTCGACAGGCGCCGATGTTGCGCGCATGGCAACAAAGACAGTCGTTGTTACTGGCCAGTATAATACTACATTTGGCTCGGGTGCTGAATACTATACGACGACAGACGAACAAGCAACTGGAATGTACAATTGCCGCCTAACAATCGATGCTGATGACGACTTAATGGAGTCGGATGAAACCAATAATCAAGAAATCGGAACACCATTCTTTATTCAAAACGAACAAGAATTATGGGCAAACGATGTTGATCGTGACGGGTTCAATACGACTGATTCTGGTGACGGAGTCGTAGATGACTGTCCGACAACTTACGGAAATTCGACCGTTGATCGCGTTGGGTGCGCAGACCTTGACGGAGACGGCGTCTCAAATCTCAACGACGAATGGCCATTTGATCCGAGTCAAGCGCTTGACTCAGACGGCGATGGTTACGGAGATAATCCCGATGGTACCGACGGAGATGCTTGCCCTGAGGCCTTTGGCGTTCCAAATGGAGTTGGTGGCGACGGATGTCCAGCCGCTGACACCGATGCTGATGATGATGGCGTCGATGATGCTGATGATCAATGCCCAGATACGCCGACCGGAACACAAGTTGGAGAAGACGGTTGTGAAGTTGTTGTTGACGTTGATGACGATACTCAAGGCAACTCAAGTATCGGCGATGATGTCGATTTAGACTCGAATTTAACCGTTGGAGATGGTGATGATGTTTTGCCAAATGGTGACAATGATGATTCCAGCGGCGACGAAGATGGTGCTCAGTCAAGTTCAGGCTTGTTTGGAATTTCAACCACGAACATTGCAATAATCGTTGGAGTGATGGTTGTACTTTTGCTTTCGATAGGTTTAGTTCTACGTGGTCGTGGAAAAGACTCAGATTCAGCATTTGACCAACAACAGATGGCGTATGCCTCTGTATCTGGATTGCCTCCAGCTGCAGATCCAACAATCACACCAGAGCAACTCGCTTATGAACAGCAATTAATCGCTGCAGGATACCCTGCTGACTACGCTCGAACCTATGCAGACCAGCACTTCCGCCCTTGGTTGAAGGCTTGATTCACTTGGAAAAACAAAGCGAATGCTCTTGACCCTCCGATGGCTGGAGAGAATCATGCAAGCCCTTATGGAAACCAGCGCAGGTAACATTACCATCAAACTCTATGACGACAAGGCCCCGGATACAGTAGCGAATTTTGTACGCCTCGTTGAAAGTGGCCACTACGACGGACTTCACTTTCACCGTGTAATTGAGAACTTCATGATACAAGGCGGATGCCCACACTCAAGCGATCCAAACTCTCGACGAGCCGGTACTGGCGGCCCAGGCTGGCAAATCCCATGTGAGCGTTCAGCACTTAACCTCAAACACGACAGGCCCGGTATCTTTTCGATGGCAAATGCAGGTCATAACACCGGTGGTTCCCAGTTTTTCCTCACCACAGTCCCAACACCTTGGTTGGATGGAAATCACGCTGTCTTTGGCGAAGTTGTTGATGGAATGGATGTCGTCAAAGCGATTGAACGATGTGATAAAGGCGCTGGAGATCGACCTCGAACTCCTCAGCAAATCATCCGAGTGTCCCTTCAATAATGAAGTAAAAAGAGGCTTTAGTAGCCGTAGAGGTGTTTTTCTCGTTGAGAAGAAGTGTTTGATGTTTAACGGGTTGCTTTTCACCCGATATGCATAATCTCTTTTACTAAAGTGAAAAATCGCATGCTCTCTTCGATGTAGAGTTCTGAGAACGGATTTACAGGCCAAGAAGGGTTATCTGTGCGAACTGTGAAGAAGTTCAGCCCCGAGGGTGGGGCATGGCCGATGTTCGTATCGAAGCCGACACCATGGGGGAACTGGAAGTTCCTGCTGACAAATACTACGGTTGTCAAACCGCCCGTTCGTTGATTAATTTCGATATAGGCGATGACACCATGCCAGTTGGAGTTGTTCGTGCCTTTGGAATCTTGAAACAGGCTGCTGCAAAAACAAACGTTGCTCTCAAACAACTTGACCCAGAAATTGGCGATCTTATCATCGCTGCATCTCAAGAGGTGTTGGACAACTGCTTAGATGAGCACTTTCCGCTCAGTGTTTGGCAAACAGGTAGCGGAACCCAAACAAACATGAATGCAAATGAAGTGATTGCAAACCGAGCAATTGAACTTGCAGGTGGCGTGCTTGGCTCCAAGAATCCCGTCCATCCAAATGACCATGTCAACCGTGCTCAATCTTCGAACGATACATTTCCAACTGCAATGCACATTGCTGCTGCTGAAGCAATTACTCATGGTTTACTCCCCAGTGTTCGTGCTCTTCGAAATGCCCTCGCTCAGAAGTCTGAGGATTGGAAAAATATTGTGAAAATAGGTAGAACTCACCTGATGGATGCAGTGCCTCTCACCCTTGGACAGGAAGCCTCGGGATGGGTTGCACAACTGGATGCAGATTTACGCCGTATTGATTTCGCCCTCGATGATTTATTCGAACTAGCTCTTGGAGGAACTGCTGTAGGAACTGGACTCAACACACATCCCCTGTTTGCACAAATGGTCGCTGATGAGATTGCTAATATTACTGGACTAAGTTTCTGCTCAGCAGAAAATAAATTTGCTCAACTCGCTGCTCATGATGCGCTTGTTGCCGCCTCTGGTGCACTCAACACACTTGCAGTATCACTAATGAAAATCGCCAATGATATCCGCTGGCTCGGCTCTGGCCCACGATGTGGATTTGGAGAGTTAGCACTGCCTGCAAACGAACCGGGCTCTTCGATCATGCCTGGTAAAGTCAATCCAACACAAGCCGAGGCGATGACGATGGTTTGCTGTCAAGTCATGGGGAATAATACTGCCATTACGGTTGGAGGAAGTCAAGGGAACTTTGAATTGAATGTCTTCAAACCAATGATGATTCACAACCTGATGCATTCTATCCAGTTACTGACTGATGCATGCACGGCATTCCGAATAAAGTGTGTTGAAGGGCTAGAGCCCGTCGAAGAAAACATCGCCTCACATCTTGAAAATTCACTGATGCTCGTCACCGCACTCAACAATCACATTGGCTATGACAAGGCTGCGAAAATTGCTAAAAATGCCCATGAAAAAGGGACAACGTTGAGAGAATCTGCACTCGAACTCGGATACTTGACAAATGAAGAATTCGACGCTTGGGTTCGTCCAGAAGAAATGACTGGCCCTCGAAATTCCGAATGAAGGTCGATTATCTTGAACCTTCAACAAAGATGAAATTGACCAGAACCTGGAATGTAAGAAACCAGCCCACTATCATCACAAAGATTGCTAAACCACCTGGGTCGTTACCCGTAATCATACCGTGTGCGATGATGAGAGCTGCAAGACCGAATAAGAAAAAAACTCGGTACAGGATTTGTGTAAAAATTCGAGCCTTTGTCGACATTGCCCGCCACCCAGCGAAACCGAACCAGCGTGCGATGAAACTGGCCTCTTGCTCTGTGTGTTGTGCGTCTTGATTCATGTTTAATCGCCTCGTTGATCTTTTATTGCTTTCCTGAGTAGAAACTCAATCTGGCCATTGACTGAACGCATTTCGGCTTCAGCCATCCGCCGAAGAGTTTCATGAAGTTGAGGGTCGATACGCAGCAGTATCTTTTTTTTCTCGACCACAAAAATACCCCATTCAATTCTACTAAACAAATATCCGAACTAATCCACTGGCAATTTGAAAGATTCCGAGTACGACCATGATTATTTGAGTGAAGTAATATGACTTCGGAGCCTCTTCTTTTGACATCCAACCCTTGCCCCTTACATGTACCCCTCCGCGGGTAAAATTGTAAGCAGCGTAGCCAAACATCAGTAAGGCTATCGCAAAACCGGGAAGGGACCAAACAATGAGTTTCGTTTCCAAAGAACTCACTCACTGATACAATGTTCCGGTGTTAACAACTGGCGTAGTGTCCGTTTCAGAGCAGAGAACAACCAACAGATTACTTACCATGCTGGCCTTCTTTTCTTCATCCAGTTCGATGATGTTCTTTTGACTGAGTTGCTCGAGAGCAAGTTCAACCATTCCAACTGCACCTTTGACGATCTCGCTACGTGCAGCGACTACAGCGCTTGCTTGCTGGCGACGGAGCATTGCCTGAGCGATTTCTTGAGAGTATGCTAAGTGGCTAATTCGAGCTTCTAGAACTTCTATTCCAGCACGCTTGAGACGTGCCTCGACAGAAAGTTGCAACTCTTGAGCGATGACTTCTTGGTGGCTTGAAAGAGCAACTCCTCCGATGTCTTTGTCTTCAATGATATCATACGGGTACTTTGTAGCCATAGCCCGCAGTGCTGCCTCGCTTTGAATTTGGACATAGCCGTGATAGTTGTCAACTTCGAACAATGCTTCAGCAGCATCTACGACTTTCCAGACAACAACTGCTGCAATCTCGATCGGGTTTGCATTCACGTCGTTAACTTTGAGTTTCGCAGATTCGAAGTTACGAATTCTGAAAGAAATCTTTTGTTTTTGATACAATGGGTTAATCAAAAAGTGGAATCCTTCTTTTTGGACAGTCCCCGAATATTTTCCGAAAAACTGCAGAGCTTGTGCCTCATTCGGATTAATGACGAGGTAACTGTTCCACTGTAAGAACCACACAATGGCGATGATAATCTGAAGCAGAATGCCGATGATGATTAGTCCGCCCATTGCATAAGTACCGAACGTCAAGAGAAAAATGAAAGGGACAACGAGAATGTGTATGAAAATACCGAGAAAACCGTTTATAGTGGCTTTCTGTACGTCTTTAAACATGATTTCATCATTGCCGGCTGTAATCTGTTGAGTGGGGGGTGCTGCTTGCATATTGCTCAAACTCTACTATCATCATGATATCATAAAGATATCGGGCAATCAGGGCCATTCTGTTAAATATCTCGACCAAGTGGGCAATTTATGGCAAATAAGCCCGTTTTGATTGTTGGCGGAATCTGTATGGTGCTCGCATTAGCATCTTTTGGTATTGCTGGTTCAAACTGGTCCGAAGGCGTGGATGAATTTGAAAACGCTGATGGAGTGGAGGCGTTCATAAAGGGTCCAGACAACTCGTTTACCTACACCTATACTGATGAGGATGGCCAAGGTTCTGGTGGCTGGTATGTCATGATGGAGGGTGAATATGGTGATGCAGATGGAAATGACAGAACTGATGTTTGCGAAAATGTGACGTTCACAATTACTGACTCTGATGGAAACGATGTTACCGGCGAAGCAGGGCACGTGATCTGTGCTGATTCGAATGAGTGGAGAGACGAGTGGGCCGACCCAGTTGAAGACGATGGGCGCATCGTGTTTGGCTATGTCTGCGCTACGATTGATTCTACAGAAGAGGTGCCGTATACTTGCACCATTGGTGAAAAATATACGATAACAAGCGATGTTCAACTGTATGTATTTGACAAAGATTCTCACGATTTACAATTTATTGATGGTCTTGTGTCCTTTCTTCAAGGCGGACTACTCGGCTCACTCGGCGCCTGTTGCTGTGGCCTTGGAGGAATTCTGGTTCTCGTTGGAGCCTTGACCGGCGGTGCGCCGAAGCCCATGGTGGGATACATGCCTCAACAACAGATAATGCAACAAGGTATGGTGCCACAACAAGGTATGCCGCAACAGATGGGGCAAATGCCCGTTCAACAACCGCAATACACTGTTGGAGCGGATATCGATTCAAGTAGCGTGGCTGATACTCCGGTCACGGTACAAGAGACATCATCCAGCGTCTGGGAAGACTAATTTCAACATTAACGATCTCGAAGTGCCCTGAGCCTCTCCTGTAAGGCACTTTTACGCTCATCTTTCTTTTCTTCCGCTCCATCGTTGGACATTCTGCGGTCAAACATGTCTTGTTCCCAAAGGCAAACATCGCCATTGTCAAATCCGAGAGCGATTCTCTGGTTGTTAGAAGCCATCGATTCACAACGACTGCTTGGAGAAGAAACCAATGTCGCTCCGGATTCAATATTTCTTACCTCCAAACTTCCCTGTGAGCCTGACCATCGACCTACCCAATGGGTTGATGTTTTTTCGAAAGTGAAGGCGCGCTGGTGGACAGTAATCGCATCGCCCCGAGAAGTCCACGCTTCTTCAGTTCCTGTTCGGCAAATGAGGTCCCCGTTTTCCAAGGCTGCAATATGGCCCAACGGAGTTGCTAGGAGGTGTTCAACCGAGCTCGCTTCAGTGACCAATGTGGCTCCTTTAAGATTCGAAATGGCGCCATTTGCATGACCAAACAGCATGGCTTTCTCGGTTGATGCTCCGCATGTAATTGGTGAATCAGTATCAGCAGGTTGATGAGTTAGCGCTCCGTCTTCATCAATTGAAGAAAAGCCACATTTTGGACGGCCAAGGCCGAGCCATAATTTCGATTTGTGTTCCAAAAGAACCCATGGTCTTTCATCCATTCGTTGAACCCAATTCATCGTCCCATCAAAAGAAAAGTTCCAAACTGCCGATTCAAGAAAATCATTGTGCTCAATGTCATAAACTGATGAGACTGCATAAACGCAGTGCTTGAACAACGTAAGTGTATCGGCACTCCCTTCTAACGCATGGCTCCAACGTTGCTCACCATTGTTGGCCTCGAGGCAAACAATGTGTAAACCTGCAGTTGCAAAAATTGCATCTTCTGATACAGCCAATACGGTGATTCTATCTGGCAATGAGGCAGTCCAAACTAGCGTTCCTTCCGCATCCCAATGCTTGAGGCAACCATTCCAGCCACCAGCGTAAACGCTCCCATCTGATCCAAGGTGAAGGGCCGAAACAGACTCCCCAAGGGACCGCGTCATCCAAGTGGAGGAAAAGAGGTCCATGCCAGCCTGTTGGGCTGAGCCTCCTTAAACTGGACGGGAGAGATGTCTCAAAATCAATGATTTCTCAAGAAGAGTCCTCAACTGGAATGTAACGCTTCGGAACTGCAAATGTTAGGAGGAATGCCACGATTCCAAAGCAACAGGCTGCGTAGTAGTGCCCCATTCCAAAGATAGAGAGTGCCGCTGCAGTACGTAAAACGACGACTGAGCCACTTTTCATCGCCCAAAGCGTGAACCCTGTTGCAATCAAGGCAATTCCCATGAACGCAAATCCAATGGTAATGTAGATACTTTCGGCACCAGGATCCATAAGCGGGTGCTCGATTTGGCCGGGCGTCATGTCGATGTTTCGAATTTCACACTCTTCTGCTCCATTTGAACACGGTTGAGATGCGAATTCTTCGGGTGAAGGAATTGTGAAATCAATTGTAGTGAAGCCAATTGGCTCAATTATCGCCGGAGGTGAAAGTAAAACTCGATTCGCATAAACGTCCCGATTATTGCCCCTCTCAACGATGATATCAACACGAACGAGGCCGGGATCAAGCCGTTCAAACGAAAAGGAACCATCCGACTCTGTTTGCATTTCAGTGGAATTCCAAATACCAGAATCATCCCATGAGATGTAAACTGTAGCATTCTCCAAAGGTTGTTGCTCATCATCATAAACGACTCCTCTGAAAGTGGCTGTTTCATCAGGAGCGGTGAGTGAAAGGCGGTGGACAAATTCATCTGGGCGTACGAGTCCCGAATTCGGCGAGGCGTAATCTAATCCATTGAGGAAGCCAAGTAAGCAGATGAACAACAAAAACACCGCGATAGCTTGACCCATAGAATGCATATTAGGGTCGCGCATAGTAAGAATCGTGTTCGAGGACGCAAAGGTAAGATCACCCTTAGGCTCGGAAAGGCCAGTTAATTCGTCGATATAATCGACTTTCTCCGGATTCATTGTTTCAAGGGCTGCATACTCTTCGGATTCGCCCATGATAGACGCAGAACGCCTTCCTACTTCACTTCAATGCGATGTTCGGAATGAGCAAGGAGACGCGCAAGAGCATGTTCGTGCATCCATACGCGCAACTCGACAATGCCATCATCATGGTTGATACGGTTCGATACTAAGCCTGCATCATAAACGTCTGAGACTAAACCTTCTACGGCCCTTCCACCATGAGCAGGTACTGGGAGCAAAAGTAAATCCCGTTGCGGGCCAAACAAATGGAAAAGTACGGTGTCTTTCAATTTCTGCATCCCCTCTCCGGTATGAGATGAAATAAGGATTGGCTCGGGTAGTCCGAGCGCTGCAACGGTCGCAATGCCCTCTTCTTTTTGTGCTTCTGTTGCTTGATCGCATTTTGTCAAAACCGTAAGAACGTGATTAACCATAGATGTGTCAACCGATTGCCAAGGGAATTCTTCATCGATTTCCTCGCCATAAAAACGTGTGAAAACCTCATTTCGAGACGTGAACAATTTCCGCTCCAACTCTTCAGGATGGTCGCTCACATCCGCCAAGATGAGGAGTAAGTCGCTTTCCAGTGCCTCTGCAAGTGTGGCGCGAAAAGCATCAAGAGTTGAGGAGGGGAGATGATCAATAAACCCGATCGTGTCTGCCAAAAGTACTCGTGGACTTGCTTCCATTCGCCCAATTGTTGTCTCCAATGTCGAGAATAATTTATCCTTTACAAGAACTTCTTTTCCAGAAAGCGAAAGGAAAAGGCTGGATTTGCCAGCATTGGTATATCCTGCCAAACCTACAGTCATCGCACCGCCTTTCGATCGTTGTTTTCTCCTCTCTGATTGAGCCATAGCATGCTTTTTTTGACGCTTTCTAAGATGACTGAGTTCCCGGTTCATGTTGTCAATTATCGCTTGCAAAGCAGTACTACCGGCGCCACCATAACCTGCTCTCTCGCCCGTTGTAGTCTGATTAGCAAGTTCTCTGAGAACTGTTCGATCACTTTGCATCTGTGCAATTCGAACCTGCGTTCTCGCCTCCAAAGAAGAAGCGTGGGATGTGAATAAAGAAAGCAATAAACGAACACGGTCCCAAACTTCAATGCCCACAGCATCGCTTACACCAACAAGTTGGCGAGCTGAAGCATTGGTGTGCATCAAGACCAGGTCCACTTCTTTCCAAGGGTGTGTAGGTACGTTACGAGAAGTAAGTTCATCTGCTAAATCTTGCAATCTACCTTTCCCAAAGAAGCCGCGAGGATCAATGTGGCCTGCTTGGTATAATGTTTCGACAATGGTGATGCCCATGGTTGCAACTAGTGTGGTAAATTCTTGCGTGTCTTCATCACCACGAACCAAGAGTATTGCCTTACGCCCCTCATGATTTGTTCTCGCCTCGCCAAGAGCGACGCCACCGGTTCCGGCGAGAACGGGAAACTCTTCACTGCCCTTCGCCATGGTTGTGCCACGAGTCATCCTCATAATAGCCCACCTCTACCAAGCGACATGGGCGAGTTGCATGAAGCAACAATTGAATGGTCTGGAAATGCTGATGCTGCATCGCTTTTCATAGCAGCCGCTGAAGCACTAGACTGTGAAACGAACTGCGTTACTCAAGAAGGCGTGGCAAGCATAACCGTGAAAGTTCAAAACGTAAACCTCCAAGATTTGCGTGATTCAGTCGATGCTTTACTCATCCAATTCGCAGAAATCGAAGAAAGGATTTAGAGATTCAAATCAAGAATCACTGGAGCATGGTCTGAAACATCGATTCCACCCTGGCGTTCTATTCTGACGTCTGTAATGCGCGCTGCTGCTGCCTCATTGAGGAGAAAATAATCGATTCGCCAACCGCGATCTAATGCCCTTGCCTGTCCACGGTTCGACCACCAAGAATAGATTTTTTCACCGTCGCCAACATGCTCTCTGAAAGCATCCGTCCATCCATCAGCGAGAAGATTTGTGAACCATTCTCTTTCATGTGGGAGAAATCCACTGGACTTTGCATTGCCTTTCGGATTCCAAATATCGTCTTCGGTATGAGCGATGTTCAAATCTCCACAGACGAGAACTGGTTCTTCACTCGAAAGGTAAGGCGATAGGAATGCTCGCCATTCATCCATCCAGGCTTCTTTGAAATTCTGCCGCTCTTGTTTGTTTGAACCACTGGGCAAATAGGTGTTAATGCACGTAAAGCCCTGATGTTCGGTAACCAAAACTCGCCCCTCAGTATCCCCTTTATCCTGAGTGCCACCCATTCCAATCTGGATGTTTTCAAAGCCGGAACGCGAAAGTGTAGCCACTCCTGAATATCCCTTTTTCTCAGCGCAATGGAGGTGGACTTGGTAGCCTTCGGGCCAAGACCAGTCTTTGGGAAGTTGTTCAGGAAGAGCACGAACTTCCTGCAGCATGATGACATCTGCATCGAAGGCTTCGAAGTATCCATCGATTCCTTTTCGGATTGCAGCACGAATGCCGTTGACGTTCCATGATACAAAGCGCATGAATCGTCCATCGGTTGGCAGTGGATAAGTGTTCAACGCTTTGCGGCTGAAATATTCTTTCCAGCAGTGCGGCCTGAATGAACCGCTGCATCGGCAAGAATATGCTCTCCTTCGACCCAAGTTCCTGCAAAAAGGATGCCTTTGTCAGCCATCGACAGTTGAGGTGTTCTGTCTGTGTAGGCGTCATGAAGCGTAATTTTGGCTTGTTGTGATTGGTGGATGATGTGTTGGTCCCACCCCTGCGCTCTTTCAGTAAGGAAGGTAAAAAGCGCCTCAAGCCGTTCGGCTGATGAGTCAAATCTTGTTTCCCCCGGATCGGTTGCTAGGCCGCCAATTGCTACGGCAGAAAGATGACTTCCTTCTCGGCCTAATCGTGGTTGAATTGCTCGGTAGTCGATTATGGTGAATTTATTTTGAAGATCGATTACGACATGTTTGCCGGAGAGAGGTTTTGAATCAAGGCCGAGTTCTACAAAACTAGCTGAAACCCGCTTAAGCGG
>MDSX01085960.1_pt1 | contig 16067 bp, 9 predicted proteins | sample 811141 | NCBI WGS metagenome assembly MDSX01 (sample SAMN05326642, study PRJNA326480) | marine metagenome | isolation source: seawater | place: Atlantic Ocean: South East | collected 2010 | reverse complement strand
GCCTCGCGCGCGGCTTGGCGCCTGGCCTCGGCCGCGGCCTCGGCCGCCTTTGCCGCATCCGCGGCCTCCCTTTTGCGATCGTTTTCGGCCTTGATGTGCGCTTCCCGCCGTGCCTCCTCGACCTTGAAGGGGTCGACCCATTTCTTCTTGCTGGCGCGCGCCGCGTTCCTAGCCGCTCGCAGCTCCCTGCGCTCCTGCCGGGCGGCGGCCACAGCCGGGGCAGCGGCTTCTGCCTCGGCTTGTGCGGCTTGCTGGCGAGCCGCCTGGGCCTCTTCCTGGCGCCGGAGAAAGTCGGCATGCGCTGCCCGGTTTGCCTCGATGCGCTCGGCCTCGCGTGCCTCGACAGCGGCCTCGATGGCGGCCTGGCGCTCGGCAGCGGCGGCTCGGGCGGCCGCCGCGCGTTCGTTCTCCTGGCGCCATCGCTCGCACATCTCGGCGTCGCGCGCCGCACGAGCGGCTCTTTGGGCCGCTTCTTCGGCAGCGCGCTGCGCCGCGCGTGCCTCGGCGTCGGCACGCGCCTGGGCCGCCTTGCGGAGTCGGCGCAATTGCTTGCGTGCGTGGAACACCAGCACGTAGCTATCAATCAAGCTGGTCGCCGCCAGTCGGCGCTGGTCCGGTACTGTGGCAGACAGCACGTTTCCGCACCGGTGACACTTGAGGCTGATCTTCTGGCCGGGCGTGCGTGGGGAGCGGAACTCGAACGTCTTGTGGCACGCGACGCAGCAGACGGTGAAGTGCCATACCTCTTGGGTGTCGTCGTCGCCATTGGACTGCCTTACGAACGCGTCGACGCGCCGCGCCATCTGTGGGATCGGTCGCTCGCGCGCATGCCCCCGGTCAAACGGCGGCGGCGCGGACATCACGTGCGGTTCCAACCGTTCGCGCGCGTACTCGCGCGCAAGCGGGGGCGGCGGGCTCGGCACGTGCGTGGCCGGCTGCTCGTCGTCGCCGTTGGGGTCGGGAAGCAGCCCCTCCTCCTCCTCCTCGGCACTCGCCCCGATCTTCAGCAAGCGAGTCAAGGCCACATTGACCATGGTCGGGTTGAGCTTGTCCGGGTCGAATGCGGGATCCTTCTCCAGCTTCTCGAGCACCGGAAGGCAACGACGCCAGGCAACGTCGGGACGAGGGTGGAGGACATTGGGGCGGAGGACATCGCGCATATTGAATATGTTCTGCATGGTCTTTAGGCACAAGTCCCGGCGGGCGCGCAACCGCTTCAGGTCCTTGCGTGCCCGGACCATTTGGACGTAACGGCACAGCGCCATCTCCGCCTCCATCACCCGCGTGTCGGGTAGAGTGACGGTCATCACGCCTTTGCACGAGTGGCACTGGACGCGCTTCTCGGCACCGGGAATGCTCTGGGCCGTGAAGCCATTAGGAGTATTGCACATTGCGCACAACAACTTGAAGTGCAGTGTCTCGTGTCGGTTCTTGCTGAAGGGCCCGCAATCGGTGCCCGTGGGTTTCCAGGCGACGTCCACCTCTTTTGTCACCCTGTGCTGCACCACCGCTGCGCCGTCCGCATTCACTTTCACCGATGCCGTGGGCCGCGACGTTGTCGCAAGTCCCTCGATCCTATGCATGGCCTCATGGAGCGCAGCATTGTCGCGGCGGAGCAAACGCGCCAAGCCGCTCGCCGCGTCGCACTGCTTCTTCCATTCCGGGAGCACACCGATGAAGTGCTCCCGTAGCTTGGCTCGCGACGTGCGCGCATTTTCGCGAAGCAGCGCAGCCCCGGCCTCGCGCCATTCGACGCTTCCTGGGATTAGGAAGGCGCACAGCACAAACTTGTAATTGTCCCAGAGCTCCATCATGCCTTGCTCCTGGCTGATGCCGGCGCCGCTGTTGCGCTCCTTTGCCATGCGGACAAACCAGTTGCGGTACTCGGGGTGGAGCACTTCCCAGAGTTGCTCAAAGTAACACTGTTTGCCCAGCCAAAGCGTGTTCGCTTTGCACCACGTGCCAACTGCATCCACGGTTCTCGGCACGCTCGCCTCGGCACCTTTCTCACCGCACATCATCGTCAGCATCCACTGCTCCCTGAAAACCTCCGGAGCGCTCATGGTTCGGAATGGCGTCAGGCCCTTGGCGTGCTTCTGGTTGCATCGAGCGGCATTTGCCATCCACCGCCCCTTTGTCTCGCCGTCCAACTCGTATGACCACTCGTTGCGGATCGTCTTGCGTAACAGCTCCAGTTCCTCGTCGGTGGCACGCCAAGGTGTACCAGCCTTCCGCGGCACCATGTTCATGCAATGGATTTTCCACGGCACCATGTTCATGCAGTGGAGCTCGAAGATGGTGTACCCGACCAGGATTTGGGGCAGAGTATTGGCCCCACGCGCCAGCTTCTGCAGCACGCGGGTACACTCCTTGGGCGAGAGGCCCATCACGTCGGCGATGGTGTCAAACCGTTGGGTGTGGTCGATTAACTTTATCGCCGCGTTGAGCTTCGATGGCAAGTTGGGCTGTCGCTGATAGTACAGCTTGAGCACGTAGCCACCCGTTTGCTCGGTCTCGCCGAGCCTGACTTGACGCACCGCCGCGTCGTCGTCATGCATATTCATAAACACCTTCTTGTTCTCAACGTCCAGACGGACCTCACCCCACCTCTTCTTGACGTGGCAGAAGCCGTAGGCCCAACGCTCCGACCCCGCATTCCCGCGACCCATCAGGATGCCAACGAGCTTGTACGGTTCGCGCACACAGGACTCGTGGAGCGGCTTGCTAAAGCCGTTGGGGTTGTCGCCAAAATCGATCACATCGGGGAACGTGACGGGGGCATCGCACAGCACCGGGTCGACAACCGGGTGCGGGGAGGCGCGACCCGTCGGAACTTGGCGATCCAGTTTGACGAGTAGCGTCTCGGGCAAGGTCTTGAGCGCTTCGCGCGTCGCGCACTGGGTCTCGCTGCAAGTGAACGCAAACGGGTCCATGGCGTGTGCAAACATGTTCTCAAGGTCGTACGACTTGTCGGGGTTCATCACTGGAAAGCTCAGGCAGTCCACATCCCACGAGCTGTCGCGCACTTCAAGGCCGTCCGCGGCGTGAACCTTCATGTTCACGCGCTGGTGGGTAAAGTGATGCTGGTGCTTGTTCGCAACGTTGGCCTGGTTTGTGTTGGTGCATTCTAGCCATCGGAAGAGCTCGTCGACGACGTGCTGGTGAACAGAGGGCTCCTCGGCGCGGTCTTCGCTCGGGTTGGTGCTTGTGCACACCTTGTACGGCATCGCGTCTGCGCGTGCGCAGGACGGGTCAGCCAGACACGTTTCTGCGCACACTTGCGCGCACGAACGCCGGGCGGGTGGCGGAGCAAAGGGGCTAGTGCGCGGCGCCTGCGACCTTTTGCGTCTGTTTTCTTGGGCTCGGACGGTGCCAGGACCATCGCAAGCGCTCCCTGCACCGCATCGAGTTTCAGGTACGACTTCCAGGCCTGCTCATACTCTTTTCGTAACGCAGCAACTTTTGTGGGCCCCGACCCAGCGACCCATTCGGGCGCCGATTTGGGCATGGCGATTTCGTGGTATCCCGCGAGCTGCTCGCCCTCGGAACAGTCGGACCCGTCAGACCCGCCAGACTTCCATTCGTAAATGCGCCGCTTGCCCGCGCGGGGCCACCGAGTTTCTTTGATGTACTCCCGATTGCCGTTCATGCCCAGGATCTGTACGGTGCCTCGTACGGAGCAGTCGATGCGCGTACGCACCTCCTTTCCCGCCTCGCCCGTGTAGTGATCGCGACGCCCATCAGGGTGGATGCTATAGACGCAGGATCGGCGGTTGTCCGGGCCACCGAAGACGTCAACTCGGCCGTTTGGCCACTTTGCGTAGAAGCGCCTCCCGTTCACGCGACAGGTCTCGCTTGGGAGAAAGTATTCAATGGTGCCGTTGTCCTTCCTTTCCATGCGGTAGCGACGCTCCGGAGGCGGGCCTCCGTAAAAGTGCACCTCGATGCCGTTGGCTGCCTCGGCGCGGATGCGCCGCCGCTGGTTGCGAGGGCCTGCGTAAATGCTCACCCTGCCATCGGCCTCCTCGACGCGGAGCGTGCCGTCGGGCATCTCGATGCGGCATGCGCCCGCATCTGTGTCAACGTCTGTGCTTCCGGAATTGCGCGTCGGTTGGGCCATTTTTATTTTTGCGCGCACACCTTTACGAACGCCACGCTTGACACTACGCGGACACAAAAGTTGCAAATGTTCACCAACGCACACTCTGGAACCGCTCAATCGGTGTGCGACACTTTGGGCACACCTCGAGGCTCGCGCCGGAGACACACTTGGAGCAGACGCAGAGGTGCGTGCACGGCAGGCACATGGTGTCCATGCGGTTGTCCATGCAGATGATGCACTCAATGTCGATCGTTTGCACCGGTTCCCACGACGACGCGGCCATCGACGCGGCCGTCGATGCGAGCGTCGAGGTGGAAACCGGCGACAGTGGCGCCACAGCCGCCTCGGCCGCCTCGGCCGCCTCGGCCGCCTCGACTGCGGCGATTGCCTCGGTCGTCTCGACTGCCTCGACGATCGCCGCCGCCTCAGCTGCTGCGGCGCGGTCGGCGGCCTTTTTGGCCGCCCTGGCTGCGGCACGCGCCGCCGCCTCGGTGGCGCTGGCATCAGCCTGGGCCTGCGCGAGTGCGGCTGCCTCGCGCGCGGCCTCGTTCGCGGCTTCGCGCCTGGCCTCGGCCGCCTTGTTTGCGTTCTCGGCTTCCAGCTTGCGGTCGCGCTCGTCCTTGCTATGCTGTGCCTTCCGGGCCTCCTCGATCTTGGCCGGGTCGACCCAGTTCTTCTTGCTCACGCGGGCAGCCTTCCTTGCCGCCACCTTTTCGGCGCGCGCGGCCTTCGCCGCGCTTTTCCTTTCCTCTTCTTTGGCAACCCTCTTGGCCTCCGTCGCGGCGCGTGCGGCCTCCTCCTCGGCCTTCTTCTTTTCCTTGCGCTCAAGAGCAGCCTCTCTGTCAGCCTTCCGTTGCATGAGCTTGCCCGGCCACCTGTGCCACCGCGCGAGCGCGACGCGCTCGCGTTGTGCCTTCCGAGCGACCGCTTGATCCGCGTCCGCCTGTGCGCAGTACTGGTCGAGCTCGGCCTTGGCGCGCTCGCGCGCAACCCTCCGCGCGGCCTCCTGCTCGGCCTCGCGCTGCTTGCGCGCGGCCTCCTGCTCGGCCTCGCACTGCTTGCGCTTCTCTTCGCGCGCGACGAGTTCCGCGAGCATGGCGCCTGTGGATGGCGCGGTCTTAGGCGCGCCAGAGGGGCTGGTGCCATCGCGCCTGTCCGGGCACGAGTTCTTTGACTCTTTCCTTTCATAGTACGCAAGGAGACCCCGCTTCTTGTACGCCCGCCCGTTGAGGAAGCTGGCAAACTCGGTGGGATTCACAGTCTCGTCGTAGAGGATGCGAAGCGCCACACTCTGGCGCTGCGATTCGTCAACGGTGCTGATCCAAAACATGAAGAGCCGGAGGTGGGCGAGGGCTTCCTGCGCTCGCGCTGTTTGGTATACGTAATGATGCAACTCGTTTCTCATGAAGCCTGAGCGGGCCATGAGCGCCAGTGACTGGTCGGTCTTGGACAACGGGAGCAGAAAACGATCGCCTGGACGCAACGCCGACCCCTCGCACTCGGACTTCCACAGCTCGTTGTTGGCCAGCCCGTTGATGCAGTTTCGCTCGCGCTCGAGGACACGCCTCATGCGGTAGTAGAGGACCACGGTTTCCTGGTCGCCATTCTCGTGGAGTCCCGCCTCGATCTCCCGAGGAAGCGTTCCGCTCACGGCGTCAGGGCGCCACAACCGGTCCGTGCAGTTCGAGTCATCGGTGTCTTCCCACTCCTTGAGCGCCCAGTTCTCGGCCTGAATCCACGACGACTCTGACCGGTTCAAATACGCCTTGTAGCTCGTTGGGGCCGGAATGTCGGGCGTGAACATGGGCTCCTTGCAATCCGCCGCCTCCTCGGGGGTCTTCGCCGACTCAAGCACCCACTCGCTCGTCGGACCAAACACCTTTGCGATTATGCCCTTGATCACTTCGGGCTCGGCCGGCATGGGGCGCTGCTCGTGTAACCAGATTGAGCGCTTCACACCGGTTAGGGTGGTGTGCATGGTCGCACACGCGCGATCGATTTTCGGTTTGAGCGGCCTGGCGATCCCCGGCGTGTACTTGTGGACAATGGACAAGACCTTTCGGAACAGGTCGGGGCAGAGCATGTACTCGTGCAGCTCTGCCAGGCTGTGCGTCGTCTGTAAGATGTGCATGGCAAGGGCTCCTGGGTGCTGCTTAGTGCCCATCTGCCATTTCTTCATCGCGTCTTCCATGCTCTCGTCTGTGCCACCGGTAAGGTGGCCGGTGCTTACCCGCAAGACGGCCAACGCCGCGAGGAGAAGCGCCTTGGTCTGCCGGGCCGTCAACCACCGGAGACCGTCCCTGCTGGGGACGAGGGATCCCGACGAGTCGCGCCCCCAGCTTGTCAGTAAATCTAGTAGCTCGACGCGCTGGTCGTCGTTGATCAGTGCCGGTGGTCGGTACTGGGTGGTTAGGCAATCCCACGTCTCGGGGGTCACCTTGGCTGCCACGGGCCACCTTCTGCCATCGCGTCCGTATTTGGCAGGGCGTTTGGTGACGAGCACGCCCACCAACACGTAGTCGTCGTCAGTGGCCGTGTTCGAACCACCGTTGATACGCCCAAGGGTGCGATCGGGCAAGTAAAAGATGCCAAGCTCGCTCGCGGGCACCGTTTGAGAGTCTGCATCCATCTTCATGTGCACGAGCTGGTTAGGGTCTGCCATCAGTGCGTGCTCGTGATCCTCTTGCCAGTGGACCGTCCCGCCGCGATCAATCTTGGGAAACGAGTAACGCTTCATGGCAGGTTTCGCCCCCACGCGGACAACGAGGGTGTCCGGGGTGTTATTGAGCTTGAACCGCCTCACCTTCTTTCTGGTGGGCAGCGCGTCGTGCTCCCGTTGCTCGGTGTGCGTCTGGTCGGTGCGAGTTGGTGAAAAGTATTCGACGTGGAACGCGTGCAACCGCAGCGCGTCCCTGATCGACGCCCCGTCAATCGAGGGTACGTCGAGGCACGTCCAGGCCGTGGATGTGGGAGTTAGATAGTCCGGGGTGTGCGGCGAAATTGCCTCATCCGCGTCGAGCTCGTACTCGTGCATCTTAGGCACCACCACAGACTTGGGCGAAGACATGTAGTTGATGTAGGGGTTGACCAATTCGTCGTGCATGGCCAGAGGAACGTGGCTGTTGAGGAAGGCTGAGAACGTCGAACCGACCCAGTCGAACGGTTCGCCTTTGGGACAGGCGCATTTCATCTGCTCACACGCCACGGCGCGCAGGTCCTGCACACCATACTTTTGGGCGATGAGGTCCGTGCGGAGGACCGCTTGGGCGAGATTGCCCTTGTTGAGCCACTCCAGCAGAATCCCCCATGTCTGGCACACGGCCTGGCTCATGCTGACGTCGCGGTCGCACATTTGGTCGCGCATCGCGGCCAAGCTCTCAAAGGCGCCCTCTATCTCCGCGCGGTTCTCATTGGCGATCTGCCGCCTCAGCTGACGGTCTTGCACGAGCGCTTCACGGGCGCTCTCTGGTACGGTCGCCAGGTGGGCCGAATCTGAGTCTCGCGACCTGTACTCCCGATCCGTCACCGCGTATGCGAGGAGTGGCCATTGCTCGTGAAACAGCGCGAGGGGGGAGGACCTGCGTGACGGCTCGAGCATGGTTTGGTACGTGAAGCGCCCATAGAAGACCTCATTGAAGTAGTCGGCCACGCGCGCCCATCCGAGTAGCAAGCGCGACGATAAGGCCAACCACTCGTCCATGGCCATGTGCCAAACCTGGTCTGCGTCCTCGGCGCTTTCGATGGGGCCCAGCCCGGCGGATTCGCAAATGGCCAACCACGAGCGCACGCGAAAGGTCATGAACGTCCGAATGCCGATGAGCGGCACATAAAACGGCGTGTTGGTCGTGGTCTTGGAAAAAACCACTTGTTTCATAGCCAACCAAGTGATGCGGTCGGGCTTCATACACGCGCTCAGCGCAGGGGACGTGTCCGTGTGCGTCGCATACGCAACGTTCCGCACGTGGTCCAAGCGCGGCGCGTGCTCCAGTACCACTTTGAGTGTGTGAGTATGCACTGCTGGGTCCGGAAGGTGGGACGTGAACACGTCGTCCATGTACGCTTTGCGGCTTGCCTCGTCGCTTCCAAAGAGGTCAACGAATGCGTCTGGGATGCACGGGTCCGCAAAGGTGTCCAGCAAGGAGGCTTTGTCGAGTGTGGACTCGCATTCGTCATCGGTCACAAAAGGGTACGGAAGCACGTGGCGCGACCAGCGGTAGATGAGCCGGTCGACGAACCAGCCCGAGGACGGGTTCTGCAAGTAATGTTTGACCTCGGCGTGTGTCGTTGACACGCCCCTGGTCTCGTAGTTGTCCATGTCATCCACACTAGTCACCTTGAACCATCTGCCTTGGGGGCAACGCACCAGAGCCGCAAAGGCCACCGCCTGGACTTTGGGGCTGGTGAGTTGGCACATGATTACCCCGACCAAGTGGTACTTGCGTGGCTCGCAGTCGTAGCTGAGAAATATGTTGTAATCGCCGTGTGCAAAATCGATCGTCAACGGGCACTTCAGTGGCCCTGTGTCGATGCCTTCCCCGGTTTTTGGCCACCGCCGCAACGCGAAAGCGAGCGTGTCTGGCAGCGTCGCGTACCCTTGTGTGACGCGTGTGCATACCGGCCCCTCGACCCTTTCGGTTGAGAGTGAGAGCGCCAACGCTGCAGACAAACCCCCCGAGGTCAGCGAGGACTGTTTGATGCCTATCAGCCAATAGTCGCACTTTTCTGTCACGACCGTCGGCGCGGTGCCACTGGGACTACGAAGGTCGCGGGATTCGGTCAGCTGGTTCATCGTGAAGTTGAACTGGTTCACAATCCACCGGCAGTCAGTGGTAGTTTCCCACTCTGGAGTGTTTCCCACAATCCAGTGCTTCATTGCCTCTATGATGTGGCCGTTTGTGTGGGTTTGGAGCACGGCATCGAGCGGGGTCGTCGAAGACATCGGCCAACGTCGGGCAGGCTCGTGCGCGCGCAAGTGGCGTGCGCGCACGTGTGCACGAACGCCGGGTGCGGTACGCGGTACGCGGCGCAGGTCACCACTGACAAACGGGTGCGTTGGGCTTTTGCAACTTGTGCGGCAATCCGGACGGGCGAGCGGGAGCGTCCCGTTGGGCACGCTGCCATGGCGAGCGATAGCGACGCAAGCGACGCAAGCGAGGCAAGCGACGTGGAGATGGAGGACGCGCACCCCTTGCTAGAATGGAGCGACTGGATGGCCGACACGCGCAGGACGCTGGCCGCGGTCAGTAAGCGTCTGTCCAATAGCCGCCCCCGACCGTCCAACAAGTGCCGCCTCGATCGCACCACCACCGCCGCCAAAGCGGCGGCGGCGCGGCCCTCCACCAGTGGAGGGCAGGCCACGCTCCTCGCGCACGCGCGTCCCGTACGGTGGACGGCCGCCTCGATGGCGCTCAGCGCCGACGCCATTGAGACGATCGTTCTGCTCCTCATGGCGCAGTCTGATGCGCGCACGCTTCGCGCGTTGGCCGTGGTGAATCGCGAGTGTGCAAAGATCGTGCGCGACACTCTGCGTCGCGCGTGTCGCAAGCTCCAGGACTGTGCCTTGTCGTTTGAGGAGGCGCAACAGGCGGTGCGAGACGTGGACGTCGACAAGACCACAAAAAGGTACCTGGACGAGGGGCAGCTGGCTGCCATCGACGCGGTCGAGGAGGAGCGGCGGCAAGCGCTCCATGCGTACGAGATCTGCATGCTCGAAACTGGCATTCCCCTTCCGCGGCGAATCGACCTGGTTCGGAAGCCGGGCTGCCGTTGGTTCCACGGCAGCACGTCGCTGCTTGGGCACCTGCAGAGAGGTTGCGAGCTTTGCAGCAGCGAAGAGGCGCGCGACACGGGCTTTCGGGCGGGGCCGGTGGCGCTGTTTGCCTGCCGCAAGTGTGCGTACAAGAACTGCGTGCACTTTTCGGTGCACAAGGCGCACAGTGATCGGACGTTTTACCACCCCAAGGGATGCGCGCAGCGCCTGACCGTGTGCTTTCCGCGCCACGAATCCGAGGCCAACAACTACGCCTGCGCACTGATGAGCAAGCGCGAATCGCACCGGCGGCGGATGGCGGGCAGCCACCTGCCCAAGGCCCGGCGGACGGTGCCCCTCTCGCGCCGCGTGCACACCAACCAGCAGTCGTGGACCCTTGCACTGGAAGACAGCTGGCAGCTCTGGTCGGACGAGTTCCACGGGAAGATGTTTGACGTCGACGAGATGCCGTTTGAGCTGTGGCACGAGCTCCCATCATGCATGCCGTCTCGATACACCTTTGCGCGCGTCATGGGACTTGGCAGCGCCGGCGAGGACGCGCGCGTCCAGGCGAACAACCACGGCGCGGCGCGGCGCCGCTCGCGCGCGATTGTCGATGCGCGCCGTACTGCGTTCAACCGCGTCGCGCACACACACCGCGAGCTCATCAGCTGCGTGAACCGCCTCGTGCGCGAGCGCGGCTTCCGCGCCTGGCTCCAGGTCATCGAACTGTGCTGCGCCGCGCGCGCCTTTGAGCTGCGTTGGCTCTTCCGTGCCGACGAGTCGCGCTTCGGCGACTGGCGCAAGGCGCGGTACAAGCTGCTCGACATGCACCCGATCGCCCTCGTCGAAGCTGCGCATCGCATCAGCAGCGCCACACACGTGCTGCAACGGGTGTTTTCGCAGATATACTACGCCGACGGGACCAGTCCAGACCAGTCCCCAAGCAGGGCCGAACCCACGCGTGCATGCGTCCTCGAGATTCTCAAGCACCTGCCCATGGCATGCCTCTGCCCCGGGCTGACAGACTCGCTCTACGAAAAGGTGCAACACTTGCGCCACGCAGAGTTGGCGTTGACGCTCGTCGTCGACCAGTCGCTGCCCGCGGGCGACAACCAGCGCTTGCTCGTCAAGGTCAAGGTCGACCCGCGCGTCATCGGCCGGCCCAATCTTGAGCTCTACGCCATCATCACGCCGTACACGATCACGAGGCTGCACAGCCTCGTGGACTATCCCGAGCATGAACGTTTCTCGCTCTCGATCGAGGCGGTCTTGCGCATTCAGCAGATCGCCAACAATTGGTTCAGAGTGGAAGCGCGCGACCGCGTGCGCGCCGTGCTGTTCGCACTCCCGGGGGCGTGGCCGTATGCGTGCACCTGGGAGCGAAATTCTTGAGCACCGCTTCCGTCGGCAAGGGGGGTGTTTGGTGTCTGGCAAAACTGTGAGGCTGGCCCAGCCTCACAGTTTTGGTGTCCGGCACAACTGTAAGGCTGGCCCAGCCTTACAGTTCCGGGTGGGGGGGGGAGCCAACGGGCGCCTCGTCGATTGTCGATAATTCAGTAGTAATTAATTATTTACATCAAAAGATGAGCACTTTGCTCCCTTGCAAAAGAGACCCTGGGCGGGCGCGAAATTCTCACTCAAGAATTTCTCTAGTGGGTTTGGCAGGCGGTCACTGCGCCGCGGCCGAGTCGGCCTCCAGCAGCTTTTGCTTCGCCTCGCGCTTCGCCTCGCGCTTCGCCTTGGGTGCCGTCGGGTACAGCGAAGGGTCAATGCCGACGACGATCGCTTGCGGCTCCACCTCGGCCTTTGCGGTCGCTGCCTCGGCGGGTGCAGCCTCGGCCACCGTTTCCTCGCCTGGCTCCCGTTGCATATTTTCTAGCTCCTCGAGCAAATCGTCCTCATCGTAGTCATCCGCCTTGGCGAGCCCACCCATGACCTCGTTGATTTCCTCTGCCGCGTCGCGCAGCTCCGCGCTGCCGTCCACAGCGTTCTCCGCCTTTTCGAGGAGGCCCTTTGTCCGCTTTTTTGTGGTCGCAATCGAGGCCGACAGCGCCGAAGCGATCTCTCGCTGCAGCGCCGACGATTGCAGCATCTCTTGCTGCTGCTCGATCGCGGCGTGCGTGCTCGCAGCGACTTCGGCTTGCTTCTCCAAGGCCTTGGCGCGCTTGAGCGCGAGCATGGCTTCCTGCTTCTTGCCTTGCCCCATCAGCGCCTTGGCCTTTGACCGGTTCGCCCCCGCTTTGGCGTACAGCTGCTCTGCGTGGCTCTCCATCTTTTCGGCCGCCTTCTCGAGGCGCGCATTCGTGCTTGCGGTGCTCCCACTCGCGGCGCTCTGGCCGAAGACCGCCACTTCCATTCCGCTCTCCTGTGCGACGCGGCTCCGACCCCGTCGCGAGAAAAAGGGAAAGCAGCCGCTCCCGCACCCTCGCTGCTGCTGGGTCTCGTCCTCCAGCTCGCCGCCGGATACCAGCTTGTCGATTCTCAGTGCCATGGCCTTTTCGGCATCCTTCATCTTGGCGACCTCCGCCATCTTGGTCTGCCGGTTTAGCTCCATGGCTTTGGCTATGAAACCCACTACTTGACTATGTATCGATAGCGAGGCGCGCCAAAACACCGAGACGTGCTGTTAAATACTACCATGGTCACAGCCGCCTCCAGTGTGGCCACGCCGGTCCCGCACTGGTACCTTTCGAGCACGTTTCGCGGCGGCAGGCGCACGCGCACGCGCCGCGGGCTGTAGCCCTCCAACAGGTTGCGGGCGTCCTCCACCTCTGCCCGCGTGAATGGGTGCATGCGTACGTTATACGCGAGGCCTAGGATGGGCTGCTGGTGCCCGACGCGCGCGCCCGTCTCGCGGCACGCCCAGGTGGCGGTTCGGGTCGGGTTGAGCGCCAGCGTGAGCGCCGTTTTTATGGTGTGCGACTTGCGGCCGGCGCGCAGCTGCTTGTCCACCCACACATAGATGCTGGGCGCGTTACGTGACAGCGAGAGCGCGAGGTCGTGCGCGCGCGAGCGGCGCACCGCGGGCACGGACAAGATGTGTGCGATCACTGCCTGGGCCGTGGCCTTGGCGTGTGAATGCAATGTGGGAATCGGCGGTGGGCACCCAAGCGATTCCAAAATCACTCGGTCCGACCAACTCTCTGACTGGGACGCGTCGCTGCCACACTCCGTCTCCGAGCCCGCGCGGGACCAGTCGTGACCGTTCCACATTAGGGCCATGTGCCCGTGCACGAACGCCGGGGTTGGGAGTGAGCAAAAGTCGCAAATTTACCAACACGCGCGTTCACAACGCACACACACACACACACTCCCACTCCCACTCATACGACTGTTGTAGTGGTGCACACCGCTTGCATCCGGCCTCAGACAGTGATATCTGGCCCAAACTGCCGCTTGATCCCAGATTCAAACAAAGAGAGCTGCGTGGTCGGGGGTTGTCGGCCCGGAAATTGTTCGCCTGGCTGGTGGTCAGGCGTCACGTACTCGCCCACGACACCCGCCAGGGCCGTCTGCACAAGGTTGGTGCCTCTTCGGGCTTCACGCTCTGCCCTGTTCACCCTGCGCTCCTCGTCGGCTCGTCTCAGCCACTCCTCCTTGCTCTCAGGGAACCCGCCCTCGGCGTCTGCAGTTGGTCTATGCGGACGCACCATCGGTGCGCGTACCGATGGCCGTCCGCCACGTGTCGCAAATTAGCGCATGCGGGCTAATCTAGCGCCTTCCAACATGCCGGCTCAAAAGCGCGCCGGAGCAACTGCACGCAAAACGCTTCCTCGTGTTGCAGGAGGCCTGATCCGAGCGCCTTGCTCTGGCCGTCGAGGTACTCCACCCGCACAGTCTCGTTGAGCACGTGCGTGCGTGTCTGCGTGATACCGTCCGAGTCGGGCGGTGAGACGCGCACGTGCTGCTGCACCGACTCGTGGGCGAGCAGCTTGGGCGCAATGAGCATGCGCATCGACGACGTTGCGTGGTCGTACAGGAAAGCCGCAGGCATCGCCAGCCCTATCTCGGGCGACAGCACGCACTCCGCACCGAAGGCGGCCGTGCACCGCATCGCGCGCGCGCTCGCGCTCGGGTAGGCAGCCGCGGCGCGGTTGACCACAAACAGCGAGCACATTTCGTTGCTGAAGATTACGCTCCCATTCCAAAACGCGCACTCGGGCGGCAGCCCGCTGCTGCCAATCGCCTCGCTCGGCCACGCCGACATGAAGCTGCTGTGCTCGTTGACGTGCACGACGGGCTTGGACTCGTCGACGAGCCACAACCCGCCGCCTAGCAATGTGACAAGTCCCGCGAGCTTGCTCCCCATGCCACCGGTTGTCTGTGGCAACGCCTTATGCGAGGAGGACCGGACACGCGGCTTTCGGAATAGCGAACCGCCCACACGCACACTCGAGCATCGACACCCTTTTTCTTAACACTGTGCCGCATTAACGACGGCGAACGCCTGTTGCAGCTGAAAGCGGAGTGGCGCCACATGAACGTTCGCCGAGTGGAAGCGGTCAATGTAAGCAAACCACGAACAAAGCATGCGAATGATTCGCTCCTGTGCGACGAGCGACGGCACCGGTATCGTCCCGCTTTCGTACATGTGGATTAGCCCCCACGTTAAGGCGTCCAAGTACCGCTTCTGCACGCACATGTACTTCTTGGAATCCTCCAGGTCATTGATTGACCAGAAAGGCCTTGCGCAGTCACACCCGTTCCGCCGCTTCCCGTTCGGCTGGAGCCACTTGTAGGTGCAGCTATTGTAGACGAGCGTGTGCACAAACGCGTGCATGGTGGGGGAACACCGTCCTGTGCTCCGGTGCAGGTAGAGGAGGACGCCGTGCACAAACGAGAGCCCGTGCCGCGGGTCCGAGAGGTCGCGGCACAGCATCAAGTGAAGGGGGCGGAAGGCTTCAAAAAAGGTGCGATTGACGAGGGCCATGCGTCTTCCGTCGCGAAGCATGCTGGCATAACTGCATCGTCGCGGTGCACATGCCCACTGCTCAAAGGCCTGTCGTGCGATCCCACGGGCCACGTCCTCGGGCAACGCCTCCCAAAGCATGACTGGATTCATGCGCGCGCAGAATTCACGAACGCCGTGGCACTAAAGGTGCCATAAGAGCACCCAGCCGCTTTATTATCGTACCAAAGCGTACCGATGCACCATCCCAACCTGGGTCGCTTAGCGTTGCCCGTGGCACGCCCCATTGGCGGAAATGCCGACGGCAAGCGGTCGGCCAAAGAAGCACCCTTGTCCGCGCACAACGAGTTCCCGTACGACCTCATCACAACGGTGCTCACCAGCCTGGACCGAAACGACCGCGAGGGGGCGTGCCGGGCGGCGGCGCGCTGGTGCAGATTAAACAAGGCCCACCGGCAAGCGTGCAAGGAGGACCCCAGCGTGTGGAGGAGGCTGATGCAAACGCTCTTTCCGACTCGTCCACCAATCCCCGACGGCGCCGACGCGGAAGCAGAGTTCTTCAACGCATGCTCCCAGTGGCAAGAGATGCGGATGCAGACGACGCGGCAGCTGAAGTATTATAACTCCCATGTCTCGCCGAGCTCGCGAAGGTTCCAGATACACGTAAACGTTCTCGACTTTCGAGATGATCGCGAGCGGGAGCTCTCCGCATTGGTGAAGCGCGCAGAAGCGCTGCATCGGAAATCCGAGTCGCCCTTGTACAGGCGCGCCATTGGCCAGCACCTCAAAGACCTGCTGGAGGACGCTATCAACCGAGTTTACCTGGCACGGGATCCCCGCAGCTCGTACGGTGGCTCTTGGGAAGGAAACCCGACGCTGCTTGCTAACCAGACTGCGAGGCTCAGTGAGGCGGTGCGCATTATGCAAGCCAGAGTGGACGCGCGGACGCGCGCCCTTTGGCCCCAGACCGCACCTCTCGACGTCGCCAGCGCACCGCACCCAACGCAGCCGGACTCGTCGGAAGCCGGGCCATCGGACGCGGCAAGCTTTTCGTCCGACGAGGAAGTGGCCTACGATTCCGAGGACGAACCCGCCACCCCTCCAGGGTTTGACGCTTAGCCATGGGCACGGTTGTTTTTTAAATAAGAAATGGCTCACTCACACTCACACTCACACTCACACACGCGCGCGCGCGTGGTGCACAAGCGGGTCGCCTCACGCCGCCGCGGGCGGCTGGCCGGTCCAGCCCTCCGGCGCGGTGCGGCGCCACTCCTTGGCCTCGCCGTTGAAGAAGAAGCGCGGGG
>MDSX01030678.1_pt1 | contig 16072 bp, 13 predicted proteins | sample 811141 | NCBI WGS metagenome assembly MDSX01 (sample SAMN05326642, study PRJNA326480) | marine metagenome | isolation source: seawater | place: Atlantic Ocean: South East | collected 2010 | reverse complement strand
CTTTTAACTTTTTTGAAAAAATTTTTTAAAAAAATCAATTTTTTTAAAAACTTTTGCAAATTTTGAGACCTTAAAAGACGTTGCGTCCCACAAACCCTTCAAAATGAAGAAGATTTGGGGGAAGCGATTCACAGCTGAGAGTTTGATGAACAGACCGTCGCCCCTGCAGGGAACTAGGGGCAGCCCGAGACCCAAGCTCCTAAATGCCTCCCGAGATATGATCAAACTGATTGTTTCCAAGTTCAAGTGTGCCACGAAACCAAATGAGAAGGAGTTGTCAGAGTTCATCGCCCAAGCCGCCAATCGGAGCAAAAACAACTTTACATTGTTGTCGACGTGTTTGAAGGACCTAGACTACGCTCTTACTCGGTACCCGACGGATGAAAGCACGCTGGCTGCTTTGAGAAGGGACAAGAAACGTATATTGCTTATCTACGGCAAGATGAACGAAAACTTCGCTCTCAAATGTCACCACCCAACCAAGAATACGCTGTCCCTCCTGAAGGGTGGGTGGCTGTTTTTGGACCCAGATCTTTGGGGGTCAAAAATTAATTACGGCCATTTGGGGGAAATAGGCCAGAAGGAAAAGTCGCTGTACAAGGAGGTCAAATATATCTTTAGCATAGACAGAGTGCCTGGACCCCCGCGAGGAAGTGCGGCGCATCTTCGCGACGTTACGTAGAGATAGCGCGGTGTGGTTGAAATTGGGGGTTCCGATTGATTTGCGGATTGTAACGTTCAAGCACCGTAGTCTTAAAAGAACAACGTTGGTTTTTAATCGATTGTATTAATTTTATTTGACGAGAAAATTTGTTAGTTTTACGAGAAAACACTTTTAGCATGTTTGATAGCTCTTTGTAACTAGCTAAGGAAATCTTCCGTTTCACAGCGTTTTCCCAGCCACGGTCGAGATTGGTCAGTTCCCTCGTGTTCAGTGATTTTTTTTGCAAAACAATTTCATTTTTTATGCTCATCAGGTTTTCGATCGAATAATTGCGCGCACGTTGGTTTATGTTGTGACGTTTAAAGTTACGCAGATTTTTTTTTACCAACAAGGTACGTTGCAAGGCTTTGCCACTTTCATCTAAATTAGCATGCATCACAATAAGCTCAGCTAAATTATGGTCACAACCAGGACTCCTCTTATACCGACTAGTGTACTGCCCATAGTCGTCTATTACTCTACTAAATTGTTTCAGATATCCATTAGGATTAGGATCGTAGATGTGATCCAACAGTGTTTGTTTATCTATTTTTGTACTATTAAATCGATCAATAATTCTAGAATACTTTTCTATATCCCCCATCACAATTTTGTACATCCTTGCAATCTCGTCAATTTCCCGGCAAAGCTTTTGGCTTGCGCCGCTCCTATGGTAGAGATACAATGGAGTTAACATTGTTAGTAAGAATGCAACAAAAAAACCTATAGTATCTTCGGGTTGGTGGTGGAGTTTGAAGTCGCTTTGGGTGTAGAGAACCCGTTCCCGTTAGCTTCATGTTGCTGCAAACAACGCTTAGCATCCTCCAACCTATTCTGCTTGCAACGTGCTCTGAACCTGTTCAAGTTCGACCTTTGTCGTTTGGTGCACGTGATGACGCTTTTGAACACACGCTGCCTACATCTTTTGAAGTACTCATACGCGCTTTCAGGCAGAGTGTGTTCGCTCTTCAACCTCTGGAGCAGGGCGTACACGATGTCGTAAAAGGGAAAGCGTATTTCGTCCCGTTGCAAGAACTCCATGGTGTCCACACAGTCATGTAAACTACACTTGATCCTAGCGTCTACCGTGTGGAATGGTTTGCACCGCGGTTGACACGGCGTTTGTTGGAGGACTATTCTCCAAGTTTCGCAATTGAGCAACCCAAACTCAGATGCTCCTCGCTCGAAGATGTCAGACAACCCAAAGGGGCATTGTACCAAGCATGGAATTGGTGACCACAAAGGATCTTTGAACACTTCCAAACACTGATTGTTCACCCACAAAGCCATCTTTTGTTGATTCAACAGCTTTTTTTTCACCTTTATCCAAGGGTTCTTATTTATTTTTTTTTTTCAGGTACTTGATTGGCTGCTCAAACGGTGCAAGTATCATTGTGGTCCCGGTAGATGTGGTAAAATTGAAAATTTACAGTCCCCAACACCATCTTACTCTTGACGTATCAGGTCCGCTACTCATGGTACGCCCGATGCTAGATCCTAAAAAATTCCAATGTAACAAAAAAAAAATACCTGCAAATAGTAAATATATGACTACTACTCAATTGCAAGCCGACTACATCGCTGATGTATCACAAGCCGCCGGGTTGGAGGAAGACCAGGTCACTGTAACCTCCATCACCCAAACAGGCAACACCTACATCATACACTCGGTCATCTACTTCTACGAATACGACGAGGCTGCAGCACAGGCTCTGCAAACCAAGCTTGTTAACAAGACCGCGTTCACCCGTCTGGCGCAAAACTCCTCGAACATCACCTCAGTCCCCACAATCGCCAAAAAAACCTATGGAGCGAACGAAGACAAACCACGAACCAAAATTGTAAAAAAGAATGGTTCTGGCACCGTGCTTGAAAGATCGGACATTTTCCGCCGCGTCACAGGGCGTATTCGAGAGCGCAAGCTAAATCCCTCGGACGAGAACGACGTCCTAGAGACAACCGAACAGAGTCTGGTGGACTCTGAGGGGAACTACACCCGCGACACCGTACGCAAGGATCAGACCCGCACTATCGTCAAACGCAAGAACGCCGACAACGCTGTGGTGGACACTACCGACATTACTGCCCCCGACGCGGAGAACAGGGTCATCACCACCATCACCCTGCCCACCGGGCACAGCGTGGCGACACTGAGGAACGCACTGCTGGAGGTTCTGCACACAACCACCATAACCGCGCCGGACAACAACAACCGGCGCACGACCACCGTGGAGCAGCCGGACGGGTCCAAGGTGGAGACCGTCAAAGACGCCAACGACGCGGTGGTCACCACCACCGAAACGAGCGCACCGGACGCCACGGGCAACGTGGAGGTGTCCGTGACGGACGCGTCCGGCCAGACGACCACAGAGACCCGCGACTCCTCCGGGAACGTGCTGACGGGTTGGTCGTACCCCACGCCAAGCGAGCCCAAGGCGCTCCATCTCAACCCGTACTACATGGTGACCAACTTGACGAAGGCGCCCTCCTCCGACTGGCAGAGTGGTAACTTTTCGTTCATGATTTGGTACCGTTTGTCTGCAGGTAACATTGCCAATGCCAATTCCGCCTACGGCGGCCACCACAAATACGGCTTCAGCACCGGCAACTACACCGACGTCCGAATCAACAAAGCGGGCCCTGGCACCACCGGCCAAGGTACCGGTGGGCGCACCCACAACTACACGTTGGTTTTGAACGAGCAGTTCTACAAGTCCTGGGGGGCGGGTCACGAGACGAGGGGCAACCAGACGCCCTCCTCGGATGTGCTGGAAAACAACCAGTGGATATGCGTAGTGTACACGGTGGGCAGTAACGGGTACACCACCAGGCACTACCACAACGCCGTCAAGAAGAGCGATCGGGGAGGGAGCCGCAGCCATTGGATAGGCACCATGTACACGAACAACGCTGGCAACGGGTGGTACCAGTTCGGTAGCCCGCATATCAATCACGGTGCCTTCTCCCACGTGTCCAACTGCGCGTGGTGGAAGCGTCAGCTGAGCGACGCCGATGTGACCACCCTGTTCCGTCACGGAGCGGAGGGAGGGTACAAGGACTACACCAACCCGGTTCTGGCAGACGCAACGCACCACTGGACCTTCAATGACACTTTGTTGGACTCCAAGGGGAGCATGCACTTCGGCTTTCCGGACACCAAGCCGTGGGATTCCAACAACAAGTTGATCTGGCTACCCTACGCCGAGTCGAGCTCGGACGGGCAGGTGGTGGTGTTCGACAACATGCACTCGATCAAGTACCTGACCACGGAGACTAGCACCCACGGGAGTACGCTGTACTGGCCGTATGACCATTTCGTGTCGTGCAGCCCGGGCAACGTGAACGGCCCGGCGTCGTGCTACGAGACGCAGCACTGGATCAGCGAGATCGACACTACACCCGGGCCCAGTCAGTACGTGTACAAGTTCGAAATAAGCGTGGGTTCGCACAAAATGCAAACCACGGGGAGTTATACCATGTCAGTCTGGATTGCCGAGGTGCGCGCGAATGGCCAAACCCTCGGCACCTGGGACAAGTACGTCAGTTTGAACCTAGTAACACCACCCGACACGGGTGGTGTGAGCACACTAATAGATGGTACGAGAAATGGAGTGTGCGCTTGGATGAACAGGACTCTGAAATCCGTTACACATCCGGACGGCGTGGGTACCACCGTGTTCGAGATCACAACCACAGAACGGGTGAACCTGTTCGAATTTCAGATCGAGCAAGAGGACTACGGCCCCGGGTGGAAGATCTATGAAAACGACGTCCTCGTGCACCACGAGACGCAGAACAGAGGCACGGATTCGACATTAGCAACTGCGTACTACCCCAGTGCGATCACGTACCCCACGTCCCCTACTACCGTCCACACGTACACCAACAGCACGTACAGGTACATCGAGGGGTACTTCGTGGGGCGTGGCAAGCCGTGCGACCTGAGCGTGGAGCTCAAGGAGAGTCGTTTGGTCGCGTTCGCCTACCGGGACGGGGACACCGCCAGCGAGGGCGAGGTCGCCAACTTGCGCACGGAGCTGATGGACAAGGACGGCGTGGACGCGGTGCACGACGTTGTCACTCCCATGCTCGCGTTCGTCAGCCGGCACGCAACCAGAGGGTGGGAGAACAAGACGCCGAGGGCGGACGAGATCTCCAACTCGGGGCAGTACAAATTCGTGGTGGTGCATCTGCCCGCGGGGACCCACACGTTCGCATCGAGCCCGAACCTGATGGCCAACGGGCTGTTTTTGGTGAAGCCGACTATCAGCGCTTTATACACCAACACCATGCAGGAGGTGTTGCTGACAGCCGACCACCAGCTCAGCTTCGAGGACGTCACCGTCGACGGAACCACCCTAGGCAGCGCAGGAATCACCGTCAACGGCACCACCTACGCTACGGAAAATGTCGGACGCGTCCAGACCGACGAGTACGGGTTCAAGTACCTCGAGATGACCACCAACGGTCGTTTGACTCTACCCGCTTACACATCAGGGGTGTCCTCGATCTCGCATACCTTGTATTTTGTGGCCAGGGCCCAAGACGAGACCGGTGTGATCAGACGATTCGTTCACCCGCCTAGCAACAACTTCAATATTCACATCGCGAGCACGCACACGAACGTATGGCCATTCAACTTCACATATCCTGACGGTACCACCACCAGCATCGTCGCTAGTGACTCGGTACCACCTGCGTTCAAGCCAAAGGATTCCATCTTCGTTATGGTGATGAAGGTGGAGCGCACAGGAACCCGAGCGTATAAGATCCGCGTCCAAATGGCTTCTAAACCCGACGGGGACACGGTGGAATACGCGGGGATGACGCAGGAGATTACCGGCAACTCGACGAACAACACAGAACTCGGTACGCAGTTAGCGGTGGGTACGGATCCGGTGAACGCGGAGGCGGACAACATGAAGTTCTACGAGTACGGCGTGTTTAACGAGTTCATGGACGACTCGAGCTTCGGCGACCTGATGGCAGCCTTGGTGGACAAGTACCTCTCTTCCAGTGTCACCCAAAGCCTAAGTGACGCCATCAGCGCCATAGCGACCCCTGCTCTGGTGATAGACGCTCACAACGACGTAAAGGGCGGCTACACCATCCCGCACGATGTGGTGACCGTAGATGGCATCCGCTGCTGGAACTGCGGCGAGCACTGGACCGGAACCCCCCCGGCGGACAACCACACGGGCGCGTCGGTCAGCGGCGTGTACTTCGTCACCCCGACGTACAAATACACATTCGAAATTAGCGTGCTTAGCGCCCACGGGTGGATCATGCCTCACCACGTGTTTGCCGATGGCGTCGCGCTTCATGAGAACCCAAAGTTTGACCGGCTAGACATGCTTGTGCCACCTAGGTCACTGGTACCGTCGGACGAGGTGATCAGCAATCTGACGGATTCTAACCCTTCCAATTATTTGAACTGGAGAAGCAACCAGCAACCGGTGGGGACCGCGTTGTTTCACTTGTACTTCACCGAACAAATCAGCGAGTTCAGAATACTGTACCACAATCCAAAATTCACTCCGGGGTGGAAAATCTACGAAAACGACGAGGTGGTGTACACAGACACCGCTAATCATCCTGGGGCAGATCTGTCATCCACTGGTCAATATGAAGTGACATATACCTTAAATAACCCCCCCGCGCAATCTGTCGGAAGCCCCCTGACATTGACGGGCGCCTCCATGACCATCTCCTTCTGGGTCAAGCCGTACGGCAGTGGAAACACGAACATGTACGACAGCGCCGGTCAGTTCCGATTTGTGTTCAAGGGTTGGTATCACTTCGAAAACTACACGCAGTTCCGGCGATCGTACAACTCCACGGGTTCGTGGACGATCTCGCCGTTCAGCGGCCCGCTGGCCACCACAAACGAGTGGGTGAACGTGACCTTGGTGTACAACGGAACCCAGGTGACCGCCTACTTTATCCCGCTGGATTATGATATCGATCAAGGCCTGGTGCAGAACACCCACTACGCCACCGATACTCTGTCCGGCGCGTTCGGTAACGACCCCATCACGCACATCGTTGGGTACCACGGTAACAGCACATCGGGCCGGGTGTACCTGGCCAACACGTGTGCGTTCAATACTACGCTGACCCAGGCGCAGGTAGAAGCGCTGTTTACTGCGACCAAACCCCAGACCCCTTAAGCGGACCCTCCCCAAATATTGTATCAATTGGACCAACCTCAACAGTTCGGAGGGAACACGTCGATATACTCCCCCTATTTCGACATTCCGGAGACCTTCGAGTCTTGGTACGTTTTAAAGTCGAAGCGACCCAACGTTGTTCTGTTTTCGCAATCGAAACCGACGACGGCGTACACGGATTCCAATTCTACACGCCCGACCCTGGGGGACAGCCTTGGCATTTTGCAACCTGGCCATGGCAAGGTGACGGGCAAACACGTATATTTTTCGTCCAGAACTCTTCCACTTTCTCACTGAACCCTCCGAATAACACTTGGGGAACGTACACCTTGAATCGACAAATACGTTCGACTTTTTGTACAACGACTCCTCCGACTATGTAACTCCAAACGCAAATCCACTCCCCGGGCTTGATGGGAACAAATTCTCAGGGAGTATCTTGGCAAACGGATTTGCGAACAAACGGGTACGTATAACGGTGGGTTACGGTAAGAGCCAAGGGACAAACAGTTCGACACAAGTGTACGTTGAGCGCACGGAATTCACGTTGCAGCAAGCACCGTAACCTTCCTTCGTTGCGCTGACGTGACGGCTCTTGGGGCCGTGTCGTACACGCACTCCAATCAGACCGCCGCGCTCACCATTCCCAACCCTACGTCCACCTACGACAGGGCGCACGTGCGCTTCGCCGAAACCCTAGACCCCACCGACGGAAACGTGTACCACTTCGAGTTGTTCCCGGAATTCACCGGCGTGGAACCGGATTTTGGGATGGTGTTCGGTGACATGAGCGATATGGCGGATGACGAGAGAGTGAAATTCAACTTTAGAATGTACGCCAGTGGCCGATATTACAATTGGCACGCCGTCAACGGCGCGTGGAAACACGGCGTGAGCGGTACACGAGTAACCGAGAATGGCACTCTAACGATTCGGCGGTTAACCTGCCGTACAGAGACTTCCCCAACTACTGGTCACTAGAGTCATGTCCGCCTACAGCGATTCGGACCGCACGTCTCGTGTGATGTACGGTTACGTGTCGGAGGCTGCCCGTGTGCCCGATATGAGCAGTCGGCAATCAACGTGGGAATTTGGGCAGCCACTGGGTCTGATAGGGCGGTGGACGCTTTGAAGTTCCGCTTGAAACCGAATTAATTTCAGTTCGGAGGTAGCAATTCCTGTAGAAGTTAGCGAATAATCCCAGTAGCGGCATGATGTAGGCGTACACGGCTGTGAGTGCTACCTTCTGGGAGAAAGTCTGGCAGGTATATATGGGAAGTGTGACCAACATTCCCACGAAAAACTGTATCAACTGCATATTTGTAACCCAGCGCTTGCCGGGCAGCCTGATGTGCAGGGCCGAGAAAAAGTAGTAGGTGTACATTACTGTGTGCACGAAGGAGTTCAGAGCCATGAAAATCATGACCCCCGACGACTTCGTGTACCACAGACCCCACATCGTCAGCGCCGCCCCTGGGTGGTGATAGAGCTGCAGAAGGGGCACTTTCTTTCGCTTGACCACAAGAATCCCGGTGTCTACGAACTCGTACAGTTTGGACAGGTAAAATGCATACGCTAACCTCTCCGAAAATAGGTTGCAGTACGTGTCCCGAAGACCGTACTCTGTCAATGAGTTGTAGATGTCCCACCAGCAATTGTAACATACATGGGCACTGAACCACACGAGCATCCAATTGTGAATGAGGACAAACGAAACGAAAGGCAGACTGGTACCCGTCGTCCCCCATTTGCAGCACATGGCGGCAAGAACGGGTTTGAACCCGAAGTAGAAAACAATGGCTGACACACACCCGTACATCTTTTTGTCTGGTTTTAATCGTTTGGAACTTGGAATATGGAGATTTTACCGTCGCGAATCACCGGTTTTAAAATATTGCTTCTGTAGCAAGATGATTGTAGTAATATTATTGTGTTTCATAATCTTTTACCTAATAAGTATACTGAGTGAAACCGTAGATCCACGCCTGACACTGCTCCAACGCGAACCGCTCCAATCCGAACCGGTGAATTGCACGGGCCACTTTGGAACATGGAGCCCGTGCAACGGTTTGACAGCCGAGCGTGAACGCGTGTACACAATCACGCGCGAGGACGCCAATGGGGGAGATAGGTGTGAACACAACCATGGGGACACACAGAGGTCCGGAGACTGTCGGGTCGATTGTCTCGGTGAGTTCGGTACGTGGACGCCGTGCGACGGAACCACGAGACGGCGCGTACGTACCTACGCAATCACCCGGGAGCAAGCAAATGGGGGGGATACGTGCGGCCGCAACCACGGGGATACACATGAGTCTGATGACTGCCCCGTACCATGCATCGGTGAATTCGGACCGTGGAGCGAGTGCAACGGCACGACGGTTCGACGGGAAAAAACCTACGGAATCACCCAACAGGCAGCCAACGGGGGTGACCAGTGCGACTACGAAGACCAGCATACGGTGGCCGCGACGGACTGTCCGGTTAACTGCGCAGGGGATTTCGGAACGTGGGGGCCATGCGACAGAACGACAGGAACGAAGCAACGTATATACAGGGTAACACGACACGCACTCAACCAAGGGGTATTATGCGAAAATCCCGATGGACACACGGAGGAGACAACGACGGATTGTCCCATAGATTGCGCTGGTGAATTCGGTACTTGGAGCCCTTGTGACAAAATCGCCACAAACAGTGTGAGGGTCTACCGTGTGACACGACAGGAAGCCAATGGTGGTGATGGATGTGACCCATACATGGACGGTGAGGTACAGGAATCCACTGGATGCCCCGTCGATTGTGTTGGGGAGTTTGGGGCGTGGAGTACGTGTGACGGAGCCTCCACGAGGAGGGAACGCGCCTACCAGGTGACACGCCACGCGGTCAACGGCGGGGACACCTGTTACCCACATACCGACGGGGACACACAAACCCTGACTGACTGTCCCGTAGACTGTGTTGGGGACTTTGGGACGTGGAGTTCATGCGACGGATCCTCCACGAGGAGGGAACGCGCCTACCAGGTGACACGCCATGCGGTCAACGGCGGGGACACCTGTTACCCACATGCCGACGGAGACAGGCAAACCCTGACAGACTGCCCCGTAGACTGTGTCGGGGACTTTGGGACGTGGAGTCCGTGCGACGGATCGTCCACGAGTAGGGAACGCGCGTACCGCGTGACACGCCACGCGGTCAACGGCGGGGAAACCTGGTACCCACATGCCGACGGAGACAGGCAAACCCGGACAGACTGTCTGGTGGCCTGTAATATCGAAGGGTGTAACAGCGAAATGCTAGCATACATCAATACAAGTGACACTATCACTGCCCTGTGGGACAATCAATTGATAAATGGATGTCGCAATTGCCCAAGGCGACATGTCGTCAATGGTAAGTGGAACATAGAAGAAGACGGCGTTGTGACACAAATATCTGTTACAGACAACGACCTTCTGTATGCCCTCATCAAAATCCCACCTAACACAGCTGAAACGTGCAACATAAACACGTGTAACACAGGAATGGCCGCTCAGAGCGTAACTGATATCATCGACACGTCCAACATAGAGGGTTGCGAGGGATGCCCCCGGCGGATATTTAAAAATGGATTTTTATTCCGCGACGGCCTCCCCATCGCAACCGCGGTAGGTGACGACTATTGGTACAGCGGGTCGGCGTTGCATGAGGGACAGCGAAGGGTGACAAACGACCACCTTATTTATTGGGAAGCCACAGCTCCCTACTACACGTGTGAAAACCCCTCAGCAGCTGCTTTCATTCCATGTACCTATCTGGATTTCGTTGGAAATCGGATATTTTCACATGGTCACTACATGGATCACCGCCGAAACCCTAACACCGACACCGGCACCACGTACAGACTGGGGTTCGCAAACAAGAACAAGAACAACACAAACCCGTACAGTGTGGATCCTTTAACGGCATTGGGTCCGCTTACGCTAGAAATCAAGCTAGACCCGGAAAAGATGCAACAATGCGAACAACAAATATATATTAGGTTCAAATTGTCGATCCCACCACGCTCTTCACGTTTTCAACGGACTCTACGGAGTTCCAAGTGCAACCACTACGAACCATGGTCAGATACTACCGGTAATTGCAAACTTGTAAACGATAAAATAGTTGTAAAGATGTTTCCCGGGGAAGCGGCGGGAAGTATCCCCTCAGAACATACAAAATTTGGGTACACGTTTCAAATATTCCAAAATAAGTTCTCGGCTAGCAAGTTGAGCTCAAGATTGCAACTAGATGGCGACGGATCGAGGGCTAAGTTCGAGGACAACTTTATGAACAATACTCCGCATAACTTCGAAATGATGTACAGAGACTTCGGCACACATGGCAAAACACTACTCACGGCAATCGATGGTCAAATATACGAACAAGTAACTAGTTCCAAATCGTTCCCATCCGATATACCCTCGGACACTACCACCCCTATGAGACTCATCATACGGATGCCACAGCATCTTATGGAGCTTCACGAAGTCGAAGTCAAAACCGGTGATTTCGAATGGCCTGTAGACAGTATTGTGTTCAGCTAGATGCCCCGAATCTCGTTGGTCAAATTCTCCAAAATTTCGTACATTACCTCCGAGGAACCCTCATGTGTACTGCACCCCAATACGATGTCACTGAAAGCCTTGCTCAGCTTGTTGACCTTCGAACCAAATCCGTCCAAAGCGTTCCATTTCGAAACGATATCCACGATCTCATTTCTAAAGGCATCCTGGATATCCTTATCGAGTACAGGCATTGGGAAAGTGAACAATGTATGCCTATGACTTGGGCTTTTATAAGATCGAGCTGGGTCCCCCAGCCAATCACCGTGCACCCAAAGGTTCAATTGAGCTTATCGGCACAAATCGAACAGTCCTGTCATGTACTACGTGATCTGAATTCTGATTGGTCCGATTCTTTTTGATTTACATTTTTGTAACGATTTCAATCGACCATCACTATAGAATCGAGCATTTTCATCAGCTGAATATTCTGTGCTGCTCCGTTGGTGCCATGGTACCATCCCATAACTTCGGGGGACACTTTCGCGACTGTTGTCACTAAATCGTCGATCAGTTCGGAGAGAAGCAACTTGAACAGTGATCGTCGAACAACAGTGGGCACGTCCGCAAACTTCCGATCTACTTGCACTTGCGCAAACGCTCGCCTACGCACCAAGTCGACGATTGTCAATATGCACGACATAGTGGTGCGCTTCGTACGGTGCAGGAGCGACCCGAGACGTAAGCACACGTCGCACATATCACATGACACAGAATCGTCGTCCAGACCCATCTGCAGATCAGGCCGCCGGCGACACTCCAGACCGTGGTTGGTCGGGACGGTGTCAATGAACTTGTCCTTCTGCTCCTGCTCCAGAATCTCCAGTATCTGCTTCTTATGCTTCTCCTGTTCAGCCTGTTCGGCCTGTTCAGCCTGTTCAGATTCGGCTAGCTGACATCGTAGTCGAGCCAGTTCAACTTCGTTTGTAACCAATGACGCTCGAATGCCCTTTACTGCCATGTTTGACCAATGACGCTCGAATGCTTTGACGCATACGTCGACTAGCTCAAGGGCGACGATGTCCCAAATAGTATCACCCCATAGTAGCCGCAGCCCTCGATCGCTTTGCCAAAAACCACCTTGCATATTTTCGTTTTTTTTGGCAGTAGCAGGAGTAGCAGGTGTGGTGGAAATGAGCTAGGCCTTTGAAAATTCCCGAACTTATATCTTATGAATTCTGAATTCTCAGTTCTGATTGGTCCAATTCCTTTTTTGTCAAATCTTGTTTTTGAACAGTTCTCGAAAGTTTGATTTACCGTTCTTCCGCATTTTTAAATATTTTTTGAAAGTACCATCTTTCAACGATTTACTCAAAAAGTTTTTGAACCCCTGATTCTCAACAGCATTCTTAAGTTCCAATTGCATTTCGATTGCTTTCTTAGTATTTCCAACAATCATCTTTTTTTTTTGCTCAAGGGCATGAACGTGTTTGGCGCACTTCTGCATCTGGCACTTCAAATACTTCGTGTCCGTACGTAGTTTTTTCATATTCCTTTCGTGCTTTAACCCCTCCTTTGCGTACTTCATGATCTCCTCTACTGTTTTGACAGTAGTCATCTTTTTTCGCAGTTGCTTTTTCACCTTTATGTCCTCCTCGTGCAACTTCCTAAGTTCCTCGCTTTTGGCGCACATCTTTGACGCACACAATGCCAGTCTTTTTATCTCAGGTGCCTCTTTTTTATTTGCGAACCCCTTTTTAAACTCCACTAAGTCAATATTGTTCAGGTTTCCCTTCATACTCTGGAACGATTTCAGAAGGCTTTTCATCAAGCCTATCATGACACTGTACTGTTTGATTTGTGACTTGACAAAGTCGTCCTCGCATCTTTTGGTAGAGCACGACATAATGTATACCTATTCCAAGATAAAAAAAACAGAATACGGTTTCATATATGGACGAAATCAAGACAAGACACAACTATGACAACACCAACGTGGAAAGATCTAGAGATCCGTTCTTAACCCAGGATTTTTATATAAACACACAATATACATATGTCAGACGAAGCGGAGGCCTTGGCTCACGTTAAATATACAAACCTTAGGAAAAGAGTAAACGCAGAGGGGTGGAGCGACAATATGGAACTGCTGCTCAAACGCTGGGGAGAGAAAGCGGCAGGGTTGCGCTTTTTGCACTCGACATCAGGTGGGGAATGGAAAAAGTTTGCTGACAGGACCTCCCTGTCCGCCATATTTGTCACCTTGTTAGCATCCGGCGCAAGTCTGAGTGCCGCCAGTGTGGAGGACGAACACGCCAAGAATTGCGTCCTCATGAGTGTTGGGGCGATTGGGCTGCTATCTACTCTCATACAGTCGTTGAAACAGTTCTACAACGCGGAGGAGAAAACAGCAGACCATACGTCGATAGCCAAACAATTTGGCAGCTTCTATCGATATATAACCCTACAGATGGCCATGTCCCGCGAAGACAGAGACCCATCGGATGTGCTCACCGCATTCAGCCTCAAGGAATACGAGCGTCTCATGTCCGAATCTCCGCCCCTATCCGCAACTGCCATCGCGGCATTCAAACAGAAGTTCAAAGATTCCGAACAGACCAGTCCCGACATCACACAAGATTCCTTTGTTGTCCATATCTGTAACGGAACAGATCAATTATGAAAGTTTTTTGTGTTGAACATGTATGACAATGTACTATCCCCTACTTATTGTGGTGGCGGTAATGATCTTTATGTACGCGAAGACGCCGCGTCGTCTGGGTTATGACCCACGCCTACCAACGTCTATGCACCATCCGTGCAGCTTCACCGAGGTCGCTGCCACCGAAACGGCCATTGCCCGACGCACGGACACCGATGTGAGGGCACATTACCTCACGGACCGCAGTGTGCTGCCCATGTTCATACACACACTCGAAAAAAACGATGTGACACTTTCTGAGGAAGAAATCGATCAACTGCACTCCACCATCAGTCACCCGAGGGTAGCCGACTTTATAATGGGAATGAAAAACAGGTACAACCGTGCTCGACCATGGCAGATCAAGAAATTGGATGGGTTGCCCTCTGTAACCGCTCACACACCCTCGTTCCCAGCCGGACACGCCTATCAAGCATGGATGTTGTACATCATCTTGTCCAAAACCTACCCCACCCTGGACCCCGAACTGTACGTAACCGCACAATACTGCGACGATATCAGGGTCATGGCCGGCCTACACTATCCATCCGATGGTGAATACAGTAAACAACTAGCCTTTTCTACCTTGGGCACCCCGAAACGCAACGAAAACGCACTGCAAGAGAAAAAGGCGTCCTTTACCTGAAACGCGTTGACGCTAACCACGAAAACACGTGGCGGGGAGGCTATAAAAGGAGCCAACGCCACAGATCGCTATCAGAATGTCTCCTGCTGCCCCCACGATGCCTGAGCCAAAATCCCCTGAGAAGACCCACCCGGTGTTCAACAAGACACACGAGGACCTACAGTGTCCCGGTGCTCCGCTTCGACCTAGACGGCCCTTCCCCCCACCGTCCAGCACCTAGTGGCGATGTATTCGGTTTTCTGTGTGCTGAATGCTTACGTGGACAATCCGTACGAACGCATCTGCCTTGCCATGACATGCAGGGTGTTGAAAAAGTTGTACTACGATAATAAGTGTGTTTTTGCGGCGTCTCCGAGCGTAATCCGCGTTCTTCGCTTTCTTCGGCAACAACAGCGGGTGGACTTGTGTTACCATGCGTATTTGCGAAAAGACGACTACGTTTTTTTGGTACGGATGATGGACGTATGCCCAGTGTCCATTGGTTCGTGCATCTGCAGCGATCTTTGCCGAAAAGGACGCCTCTTTCTCTTGCAGAAGGTGCTCAAGGAGGCGCTGTGTCCCGAAGTGTGGTGTGAGCACCTTTGTGTGGCCGCCGCGTCCACAGGACAAATTCAGGTCATGGAATGGTTGGTGAGTTCTGGGTATTCGAAGTTGACAACGAAGGCCCTGGAGCAGGCGGCCCGCTTCGGTCAGTTGAGGGTGATCGAGTTCTGCCTGAACCGACAACCCGAACTGTGGGCGGAAGAGGTCGCCATGTGTGCTGCTAGAGCTGGGAACGTACGGGTGCTGACATGGTGTATGAAGAACGGGTTCAAATTCGACCTTAGAAAAGCCGCCAGCACGGTAGCGCCAAGTGGGGACGTATTTACGGTGATTTCGATCGCAAAGTTACAGTTTCAGGACGTCGCTATCACACCGACCGTCTAGAGGAGTACTTCGGGTGTCGTTTACTTCCCAAGTGACGGCTTAAATAAACATAGTCGGTCTCATTTTTCATATATGTGTTCAAATTTTCACTTGTCCAATGTAGCTTCCCATGTGCCTTCCCATTGTTGCCACACATGTTTGTACCAGGCACCGTACTGTTGGGTAGGTAAACGGAATCAAAATCGATCAGGGACACGACTCCGTTCCTGCTCAGGCAAATGTTCGCCCTACTAACGTCCATGTGTGCAATGTTCGCCCGCCGAAGATTCTCGTTGATACATCGCGCCTGTTCCATTTTGTCACGGGGAAGGGAGGAAAACGGAACTTTGTCCAGAGATGTACCGCAATGGGTCAACCATATACGACCATCTTTCACTTGCAAAACTTTTGGAAAGT
>MDSX01058123.1_pt1 | contig 16073 bp, 9 predicted proteins | sample 811141 | NCBI WGS metagenome assembly MDSX01 (sample SAMN05326642, study PRJNA326480) | marine metagenome | isolation source: seawater | place: Atlantic Ocean: South East | collected 2010 | reverse complement strand
TATGAGGTGGTCTGTTGGAGTATCTGTTAAGTTTGGCGGTACTGACACTGATGGAGATGGTATTTATGATGATCATGATGATTGTCCAACAATTCCTGGATTAGAAGAATTTAATGGATGTCCTGATACTGATGGAGATGGTATTAAAGACAGTGAAGATGACTGCCCACTTCAAGCAGGATCTGCAGAACACAACGGATGTCCTGATACTGATGGTGACGGAATTAGAGATATTGATGATAGATGTCCTAAAGAAGCTGGTAAAGCTAGTATGGGTGGATGTCCTGATACAGATGGAGATGGTATCGCTGATGTAAGAGACAATTGCCCTAATGTAGCTGGTCCTAGAGGAAACCGTGGTTGCCCATGGCCAGATAGAGACGGAGACTCAGTTGTAGATAAGGATGATGAATGTCCTGATACTCCTGGAACTGTAGCAAATAATGGTTGTCCTGAAGGACCATCAGAAGATGATATGGCTAGAATAACAGAAATGTCTAGAGGTATTCAATTTGCATTCGGTTCAGCAATATTTACTGAAGGAACACCTCCAGTACTTGATGCGATTGTTGAAATCATTCTTAAATATCCTAAATCAAGCTTTAGTGTAGAAGGTCATACTGACAGTATTGGTACTAAAGGATATAATCAAGGATTATCTGAAAGAAGAGCAAATGCAGTAACTAGTTACTTAAGTTCAAGAAATATTTCTTCATCTAGACTAAGTGCTTCTGGATTAGGTGAAACTATGCCTATTGATACAAACATCAATAACGCAGGTAGAGCTAATAACAGAAGAGTTGAGATTATATTTGTGAAATAAAGTACTTGTTTGCGCTTTAATAAAGTAAAAAACGCTTCGCTAAATGCGAGGCGTTTTTTATTTTTATATAATGCAGAGTTTTCTACAAACTGTCCTTTCAGAATTAAAAAAAAATAAAATAAATCTTTCAGATTGTATTTTTATTCTTCCTAATAAAAGGGCAGGCTTATTCCTAAAAGAAGCTATTGGTGATCATATTAATAATAATATTTTTAGTCCAGAAATTTTATCTATTGATAATTTTATAACCTCTATTTCTGGACTATCTACCATATCAAATACTGAACTATTATTTGAATTCTATTCTGTTTATAAAACCCATACAAAACAAGAAGAACAAAATGAGTTTGAAGAATTTATAAAATGGGCTAGAATATTAATTAATGATTTTGATGATATTGACAGGGAGTTGTGTGATGCTGAAGCGGTATTTAATTACCTGCAAGCTATAAATGACATAAATCATTGGTCACTAGGTGAAGATAAAACTTCAATAGTAAATAATTATATCTCATTCTGGAAGGAAATTAAAGTTTATTATGCAGCATTCTCAGGGCATCTATTAAAAAAATCAAAAGGACATCAGGGTTTAATTTATAAAGAAGCGATTAATAATTTAGAAAGCTATATTGCCTCTAATGATAATAAACTACATATATTCCTAGGTTTTAATGCACTTTATAAATCTGAATCAATAATAATTCAACAACTCCTTCAATCAAAACAAGCTGAAATTTTCTGGGACATAGATAATGGAAATATTAATTCTGAGTACAATTCCTCTGGTCATTATATAAATCAATATATCAAATCATGGCCATATTATAGAAATAATGGTGTAAATATCATTTCAAATAATTATTTAAATAAAAAGCAGATTTCAGTAGTAGGGACTGCTAAAAATATAGGTCAAGCTAAATATATAGGGGAGATTATAGAAAAAATTAACACTACAAGTCCAGCAGCACTAAATGACACTGCAATAGTTTTGGGTGATGAAAACCTATTAACTCCGCTATTAAATTCAATGCCCAATAAAATTGATGGTCTTAATATAACTATGGGTCTTCCGATTAGATTTTCATCTACAGCATCCTTATTTGATAATTTGCTAAAACTTCATGGAGAAAATAAAAAATCCTTTTATTATAAAAATTTAATTTCAATCCTGTCTCATGAATTAATTACTCCGCTCCTAGACAATCATGATGGCGATCTATGTAAAATCATTAATACAAATAATATAGTATATGCTAACCTAAATACCCTAGTTAAAATCAGTGAAAATAATAAAGAGATCTTAGAAATATTATTTGAAAATTGGACTGATACAAATACAGCAATTGATCGCTGTATTAAAATCATCTATATGATAAAAAATCATTTTGATGATAAGGGAAGTGAAAAGAAAATAACCTTTGAATATCTATATCATTTTAACAAGCTATTTAACAAATTGAAACTACTGCAAAAGCAGTATAGTCATATTAATACAGTAAAAACACTGCATATATTATTTAGGGATACAATCAAAAATGAAAAAATTCCATTTAATGGCGAACCTTTAAAAGGCCTACAAATAATGGGAATACTTGAATCAAGAGTATTAGATTTTGAAACAGTAATAATCTCATCATTAAATGAAGGGGTATTGCCAGTAGGCAATTCATCCAATACATTTATTCCCTTTGATGTTCGTCTTCAGCATGAACTACCTATATATAAAGATAAAGATGCAATATATAGCTACCATTTCTATAGATTATTACAGCGAGCTAAACACATCTATTTACTATATAATACAGAGGCGGATGTGATTAATGGTGGTGAAATTAGTCGATTTATTAGACAATTAGAAATTGAGAAAGTACATGAAGTTAATCACAAAATACTTGTGCCAAAAACACCAATAATAAAAAAGAAAGAACTTGAAATAAAGAAGAATAAAAATATCCTGGATAAACTTAATGAACTAACTAAAACAGGATTTACAGCATCAATGCTCTCAAGCTACATAAGAAACCCAATCACATTTTATTATCAAAAAATTCTAGGGTTAAAAGATGATAATCAAATGGAGGAAACAATAGCCTATAATACGATTGGATCAGTTATTCACGATACATTGGAAGAATTGTATAAACCATGTGAAAATAAACTATTAAGTGTTGAAGATGTAAATGGGATGCTGAAAATAAAAGACAAAATAGTAGATAAAAATTTTCAAAAAATATTTAAACTAGGAAATCTAACAAAAGGTAAAAACTTGATAATAGTGGAAACAGCCAAAAGATATATAGAAAATTTCTTAAAAAAGGAAATGAAAGATATCAAAGAAGGAAATGAGATAAAGATCCTAGCTGTTGAAAAAAAGTTTGAGACAGTAATTGATCTATCAGAAGAGTTGAAAAATATTAAAATTAGAGGCAAAATAGATAGAATTGATAGTGTAAACGGGGTAACAAGAGTGATTGATTATAAAACAGGAGGCCAGATAAAACAAACTGACTTAAATATTAAACAATATGAAGAAATATTTAAGGATAAAAAATATTCTAACATATTTCAGCTACTCTTCTACTGCCTAGCCATAGAAGATGATAAAAAATATAATTTCCCAGTTGAGGCTGGAATTATATCCTTTAGGAGTCTAGATAGTGGGGTAATAAAAACTAGATTTCAAGATAAAACCAATCTAGTAAGTTATGAAAAGATTAAAGAATACAAATATGGACTAGATTCGCTAATTAAAGAAGTAATACATGTAGACATGCCATTCACTGAGAACAAAGAATAAAATAAATATTAATTATTCACATCAACCTTAGAAATATTGCTCTTTTTAATCCTATCGATATCTCCTGTAACGGTATTTACTCTAAATAACGCATTCTGACTATCTGAAATTTCTATTTGATATGTGCCAACCTGGTTAGTTGAGTTAGGAATTGCGGAAACAAATAATGCGCCAACCCCAATAATTGCCAATAATATAAGCAATTGGTCTTTAAATTTATTTTTCATAAGTAATATTTAAATTAAAATGCTTGAATAATATTCAAGATGCACAATATAAAATTATTTGTATCTTTATATTATATATGATAACAATATAGAAATAAAATATTAATTATTAGCTATAATATCGTATAAATTATTGTAAAAATATGAACATTTACATTAAAAAATCTAGCTATACTACAAAACAGGGCAAATCCGCTATTTTATTTGATTGTTTTAGCGGTAAATACAGAAAAAAAATAAACACAAATGTCTACGTCCCATCTGAAAACTACAATGAATTAGAAAATTTAATCAGTAAATCTGATCCAAAGCATGTGAGCCTTAACATTGCCCTAAAAAAGCTTGAGGAAAAGAAAAATCTTGCTCTAGACAGCTATACACAAGAAAAATGGGCTAATGAAGAACTAGAAAACTTCCTGAAATCAGGTATAGAGCTATATTCTCTAGATGAGTACGTTATGAATCAGTTTGTAGAGGCTAAAAGCAAAATAACTAGTAAGGACTACATAAATGTGGTAAAAGTCTTCAAAAAACATCTATATAAGGATACCAGTATACAATTTGAAGAATTATTAGATAGGGAGTCCCTTTTAAAATTTAAAGTCAATGCAATAAAAAATGGGCTGAAACAAAGCTCTATTAACTCATACGTAAAAAAATTAAAAGTAATAATGAATAATGCCTATAGGGACGGCTACATTAATGAAAGATTTATTATCCCTGCTAGTATTATTGAGGAAGTGACTCCAAATAAAAAAGAAATTATAACATATAAAGAGATAGAGGAGGGGATAGCTAAAGTTGAAAATATTTATCAGGCACAATCCATAGCACTTTTCTTATTAATGTTGACCTGTAAAGGGATGTATCCAGCAGATGTAATGAATTATAAAAAAATTGAAAAGACTAATCCTAGTGAATTGTTAATTAACAATTTATTTGAAAACGACTCGAGATATATAAAATTTAAAAAATCTAAAAAAAGTGACAAGTATAAATATGTAAGATTAAATCTTGCAATAAAGAAATTAGTTGCGCTATTAAAAATTACATTCCATATTACTCATTACAAGAAATATTCAGATATTCTTGCTCCATATAATGATCCATATCACATTTTTGCAATAGATATTAATAACAGCAACAACACATATAAGAATCTTTGGAATTTTTATCAGAAGATGGTTAAATCAACTATTAATTATTCATTCACCTCAGCAAGAGATTCGTTTAATATAATCCTAGAAGAACAAGAAATGACAAATCAAACAAGAAGCATATTAACTGGTGATATTTCGGAGAAAGAATTAACACAAATCAATAGTCTAAAACTAATAGATGCTAAGGAGAAAATGAGAGATATAGAGGATCGTATTAACAGAGAATTCAGGCTAATTGATTTAGTTGAAATATTAACAAATAAATTAAAATTAATTGGAAATAATTTTGAATATCTGGCGTTAGAAAAGTGGGAGACTCCAGGGGAATTTATTGCATCAATTAATAAATTCAACTAAATTTAAATTGAATAAAACACAATGAATAAAGCCCTTAGCATATTGTTTATTTTCTTCTTGTCCCTTGGTTTAAACGCTCAGGAAATAGAAAAAGATTCTATAAAAGTCGAGGGCTGGAAAAAATCAGGAATCACAAGTTTTATTGTTAATCAAACAGCTTTTAGTAACTGGATTTCTGGTGGAGAAAATAGCATAGCAGCTACATTAACTGTAGACTATAATGTCAACTACTATAAAAATGGATGGTCATGGGACACAAAAATGATAGGATCATTTGGAATAAATAAAAATAGTGACAGCAAATATTTTAAAAAGATCGATGACAGAATTGAAATTAATTCATTAATAGGGAAGAAGTTTATAGAGAAATTTAGCTTTTCTAGTTTTTTAAATTTTAAAACTCAATTTGCAAAAGGGTATAAATACTCTAATCCATCCGATGATATTGAAATTAAAGAAGAAACCACAAGATTCTTGTCTCCAGCATACCTACAACTTGGTGTAGGAGTCTATTGGAAAGAAGATAATTCATTATGGGTTAATATGGCTCCTATAACTGGGAGATTAATTCTTGCAAACAAAAAATTTACTGAGAATCTGTCTGAAGGAGAGCAGTATTTTGGAGTACCTCAAGGGGAAATATCTAGGTTTGAATTAGGAGCCTCACTAAGTGCGTATTACAAATTTGAAGTAGTTGAAAATATACAGCTTCAGCAACGAATCAATCTCTACTCAGATTATCTAGAAAAGCCAGAAAATATTGATGTGGATTATACAATTTCTGCATTTATGAAAGTCAATGACTATCTGTCAACTAATCTTATTATACAGTGCCTGTATGATGATAATGCAATAAAAAGAATTCAACTAAGACAAGTGTTTGGGCTGTCTATAAATCTAAACTTATTAGAATTGCCTACATTTAAATAGCCTATCTATTTCTCATTTTTGCCAGCATTCTTAGGATTTCCAAATAAAGCCATACTAGTGTAATTAATAATCCAAAGGTGCCGTACCATTCCATGTATTTTGGAGCTCCTTTTTCGGCGCCTTCTTCAATAAAATCAAAGTCAATTACTAAATTAAGTGAAGCGATAACAACCACTCCAAGACTAAATAGAATACTAAAAGTAGAAGAGTTATTGGTGTTTAAAACCGAAATCCCTGTCCCAAAAAAACTCATTATAAAATCTACTATATATATTAAAAAAATCCCCCCGGTAGCAGCAAATACGCCAAGCTTAAAATTTTCTGTAGCTTTTATAATCTTAGCTCTATATGCAAAGAGTAAAGACAACAATATGCATACTGTTAATGATATAGCTTGCAAAACAATTCCATCGCCATATGTCATTTCATAATAAAATGAAATTCCTCCTAATGCAAGGCCTTCTAACACTGCATAAATTGGGACAGTATATGGAGCCCATGTTTTTTTAAAAATTGTAACCATTGCTACCACAAAACCTCCTATAAAACCGCCCATCATAATGACTGGCGAAAAAGAAGTATAGCCAAAATAGCCTGCTACAAGTAAAATAGAAAGAGCCATTGCAGTTTTATCCACAGTCCCTTGAATTGTCATAATATCTGATGAATCTCTTGCTAAAGATTGATTAAATATTTTTGAATTTAATGCTGGATTTTTAGATCTATAAGATAAATGTTGTCCCATAATTTTAATAATTTTTGTGAGGCTAAAATACGAAAAATAGGCAATCTACTTTGCAGTACTCATAGAATATGGAATATCTTTTATTTTAGAGCCCCAATTAAAATTTGGTTTATCTCCCATATTAAAAATAATATTAGCTCCTTCTCTTAAATCTGTATGAGAAAACCAATTTTTGGTGTATTCTAATGTATTAAGCTTAACCTGATTTACATACATGCTAGACTTATTATTATTCTTTGCATCTATATTTATTTTATTGCCATTATCTAATGTAATTTCTATTGCATCAAACAATGGGCTTCCAATAACATATTGCCCTGTAACAGGCGCTACAGGATAAAACCCCATAGCTGAAAAAAGAAACCATGCTGAAGTTTGGCCATTATCTTCATCTCCACAATAACCGTCAGGGCCGTCTCCATATAAATTATTTAATACATGTCTTACTTTTTCTTGAGTTTTCCATGGCTCCTGGACATAATTATAAAAATATATTGCATGTTGAATGGGTTGATTCCCATGAGCATATTGTCCCATATTAACCAATTCCATTTCTACTATTTCATGAATCTTAAATCCATAATAAGAATAATCAGAAGTTGGAGCTGTAGTAAATACATCGTCTAATTTCTGAGTAAAACTTGTTTTTCCTCCCATTAAATCAATAAGGCCTTTAGGGTCATGAAGCACTGACCAAGTATAATGCCAAGAACTACCTTCAGTAAAGGCTCCTCCCCAAGCATCTGGTTTAAATGGTGCTTGAAATTTTCCATTTTTTAACCTTCCACGCATAAAATTTGTAGAAGAATCAAACACGTTTTTATAATAGCTTGATCTTTCCTTAAACATCTCAATTTCATCTTCAGGCCTATTTAATACTTCTGCTAATTTCCAAATTGAAAAATCGTTATAGGAATATTCTAAAGTTCTTGCAACATTTTCATTAACAGAAGAATCGTATGGAATGTAACCCAAATCATTATATAGATCTGCTCCTTTTCTACCGACCGAACTTAATGGCCCTTCATTCTTAGAACTATTAAGAATACCTTGATATGCTGAGTCAATATCAAAATCTGTAATTCCTTTAATATAAGCTTCTGCTATAATTGAGGCAGAGTTTGAGCCTATCATACAATCTCTATGGCCTGGGCTTGACCATTCAGGAAGCCAGCCACTTTCTAAATATGGATTCACCATAATCCCTTGCATTATCTCACCAAGCTTCTCAGGATATAATAAAGTATAGAAAGGGAAAACTGCTCTGAATGTATCCCAAAATCCATTATCAGTATATAATGGGCCATCTAATATTTTACCATTATATGGGCTATAGTGTACTTGCCTGCCTTGGCTATCATATTCATGAAATTCTCTTGGGAATAAAATAGTGCGGTAAAAACATGAATAAAATTTAATTTTATTTGATATATCATCTTTAGAATTACCAGTGGTCACTCTAATTTTTGAAAGCTCCTTGTTCCACGCTTTTCTTCCTTGATCTACAATTTGATCAAAACTTAAATTAGTTGGCAATTCTCTTCTTAAATTAATCAAAGCCTGCTCATGACTAATAAATGAAGAGGATATTTTAGCCTTAATTATTTGATTATCACTTGTGTCAAAAGTAACATATGCCCCTACGTGTTCCCCTTTTAAGTTTTGTTTTGCATTGATTCTTCCAGACTTATTCCAAGTTCCTGAAACTGTAAATGACCTGTCAAATTCAATAATAAAGTAGTTTCCAAAATTTTCAGGGACCCCTCCAGAATTGTTCCTTGCAATTCCTATAATTCTATTTTCTTCTGGGATAACTTCGATTTCTGAGTTTTTAAAGAAGGCATCAATAATAAGATTTGCTTTATCTGTCTTTGGAAATGTAAATTGAAAATAGGCCGACCTATCTGTAGAACTAAATTCAACAGTAGTGTTAATCTCATCCAATAACACTTTATAATAATGTGGCTGAACTACTTCATTTTTATGAGAAAATTTAGCTTTCCTTTTTTCTTCAAGAACCTTAAGCTCTCCTATTCCTGGCATAATTGAAAAAGCTCCATAATCATTAATCCAAGGGCTTGGTTGATGAGTTTGCTTAAATCCAACCAATTCTGTGGCTTTATATGTATAAGCCCATCCGTCTCCCATTGCACCAGTTTGGGGTGTCCAAAAATTCATGCCCCATGGGCGTGCAATTGCTGGATATGTATTTCCGTTGGAAAGACTATGTGAAGAGTCCGTCCCAATTAACGGATTCACATATTGAACTAAATCTTCATCGTTAAGTTCCAGGTAATTGCTGGATAATAATCCATTGGGGATAAATATTAGTAAAATAAAAATAGGTAGTTTATGCATAATCTTTTTTTAATAAACAATTGAAGCAGGTCTGAACTTTTTATCTTTTCCAAAATTATAGTTTGGCTTATTTCCCATTATAAATCGCAATTCCCCTCCATTCATAATCTGCTTATGAGTGATATACGAATGGTTATGGGCTATGCCATTTAATTCTACAGACTGAATGTATATATTCTGATCTGAATTATTATCTGCAATAATTTTAAATGATTTGTCTTTAGGCAAATCAATCAACACCTCATCAAAAAGTGGTGATCCAAAAACATATGCGCCATTTGAAGGGTTAACAGGATAAAACCCCATTGATGAAAACATATACCATGCTGACATTTGACCACAATCTTCATTGCCAGAAAGTCCGTCGGGCTGGTCTGTATATAATTCATTGTTGATGTACCTAACCTTGTCGGCAATTTTATATGGTTCTCCAGAATATGCATACATATAAGTGGTATGATGACTAGGTTCATTGCCATGAGCATACTGGCCTATTAATCCCGTAATATCCATTGAAGCCCCTTCCTCTTGATTAGAAGACATATTAAATAATTGATCTAATTTTTCTGTATACTTCTGATCTCCGCCAAGTAGTTCTATTAATCCTTCAGGATCTTGAGGGACAAGCCATAAGTATTGCCATGCATTTCCTTCACAATAATCATTGACTCTATGCTGCGCTGATATAGGATCAAAAGGAGTCCTCCAGCTTCCATCTGAAAGCTTACCTCTCATAAATCTAGTTTCAGGATCAAAATACTCTTGATATGCTTTAGAGCGATTAGAGAAATACTCATAATCTTCTTGCTTGTTTAATTTTTTTGCTAGCTGTGCAATTGCCCAGTCACCTATAGCATATTCCATATTGCTTGCAACAGATTCTACCATAAAATCTGCCGGAATATATCCATATTTCATTAGATCTTTTACTCCTGGCTCAAAGTCTCCAGTGGCGCTTGTTTTGACAGCATGAAATACTGCCTCTAAATCTATCCCTTCAAACCCTTTTAATGAAGCATCAACTACTACTGGGATTGCGCTATATCCAGGCATTGTATTTGTCTCATTTCCTCTTAAATGCCAAACTGGTAATTTTCCTTGATGTTCAAAAATTTTAAGCATCGAATTAATCATATCACTAACGCGCTCTGGGTGAGTAATTGTATAAAGTGGATGTGCTGCTCTATAAGTGTCCCAAAGAGAGAATAAAGTATAATTAGTAAATGTAGTGTCCTTATATACTTTCTTGTCAGTACCTCTATATTCACCATTAATATCGTGATATAAATTTGGAGCAATCATCGTATGAAACATTGCTGTATAGAATACCCTTTTCTTTTTTATATCATCGGTTTTGATTTTAACCTTAGAAAGCTCAGCGTTCCATTTTTCTTTAGCATCCTTCTTTACTTTATCAAAATTCCAGTGAGAAATCTCAGTCATTAAATTTTCTAAAGCATTTTCAGAACTGACAGTTGAAACTCCCATTTTTACATAAACTTTTTCATTTTTTTTAGTTTTAAATTCCAAAAATCCTTTCACATATTTCCCTTTTTTCTCATCATTATAATGCCTTATATTTCTATCATATAGAATAAAGTTGTCTACAGGCTTTGATAGTATAAGTGCAAAGTATTCTCTTTGGTCAGCAGCCCATCCAGAAGAGAATCTATATCCTTGAAAAACCGTGTCATTAACTTTTTTTAAATATGTTTGAGTTGGTCTATCAGCACTTCCTTCTCCTAAATCAATAATAACCCTAGACTGATTGGAGGCGGGGAATGTGTACTTATGAAAACCTACCCGTTCACTCGCTGTTAATTCTACATCTATATCATATCTTTCTAAATGAACCTTATAATATCCTGCGCTAACAAACTCCTTATCCTTTCTGTATAAAGAAGAATATCCTCCCATATGATTATCCTGAGACCCTGCATTAACCTTTAGTTTTCCTGTTGCTGGCATAATAGTAAGCTCTCCTAAATCTGACATACCAGTGCCGCTTACATTTAAATGACAAAAGCCTTTTACAATACTATCTGAATAGTGGTATGAAGAAGACCAGTCCCATCCCTTATTAAAATTAGTAGGGCCAACCTGTACTCCCCCAAAAGGGACTGAAGCTCCTACAAAAACATGTCCATGACCTCCTGACCCTATAAACGGATCAACATATTTAGTAAGATTATCTTCTGTATATATATTATTAAAAAAAATAAAATTTAAAATAGCTAGGGCAAAAATTATTTGCATTCCATTTTTTGATACTTTCATTATAATTATTTTTTATTTAAAACTTGGAGGTTTTTCTTCTTTACCCCAATTTGAATTGTTCTTATCAATAACTTCAAAATTTAGCGTGCCTCCATTTTTAATTTTATCCCATAAAATCCATGTGGAATTATGAGGAGTATTGTTAAAATTTAAAGACTTTACAATTAAACCGTCTGAAGAATTGCGCTTAATTAAAAGCTCTTTCTTATTAGGTAAATTAATTAAAATATCTTGAAATTGAGGGATATTCATTGAAAACCCTCCAACTCCTGGGATCACTGGATATAGCCCAATAGAAGCAAACACATACCAGGCTCCCATTGTTCCTAAATCATCATTTCCTGGCAGTCCAGACTCACCGCTATTATACTGTTCGTTTAAAATTCTATTAATTGTTTTTGATGTTTTATCAGGCCTATTAATCCAGTTATATACCCATGGAACATGAAAGTCAGGCTCATTTCCTGCTGCAAACCAGTCTTCTTCATATTTTGCATCTAATCTAATAAATAGACTGTCTAATCTTTTTTCTGCTACTTCCTCCCCTCCGATTATATTTATTAATCCTTCTAGATTATAGGGGATCATCCAAAAATAGTTTTTATATGTTCCTTCTCTCCAATCATGATTTATGTTCTTCCAAACATTATTCGGAAATTTTGAATTAAGCCATTTAATCTCAGGATTGTAAATATTTTTCCAATTCTGAGCTCTATTAATAAGCATCTCAGCATCTGAGAATTTTTCTAATGCCTGTGATGCAAATTGCGCAATTGCAAAATCAGAAGAGGTGTATTCTAGCATCATTGAAGCAAAAGTGTGTCCATTGTTTATATATTCTGTGAGGTATGGCCTTATTTCTTGTTTTTGAGAATTAAGTCTTGGGATCATAGCTCCCCTATACATATATTTATAAGCTTTCTCATGATCAAAATCCTTTCCCCCAAAAGCATAAGAATTTGCTATTAGAATTGGAGTAGGATCACCTTGCATTATTCCAGTTTCAAAATTTGCTAATATCCATCTACCATAGCCTCCCGCTTGCTCTGCAAAATTTACTAAAGACTGCATCATATCGCTGCTCTGTTTAGGGAATAGCATTGCTACTAACTGTCCTTGAGTTCTATAAGTATCCCAGACACTAAAAGAACTATAATGATCTCTTTTATCAGTTGTTTTATGTTTCTTAAAATCGGCCCCCATGTACTCTCCATTTACATCACTTACAATATTTGGATGAACTAAACTATGATAAAGGTGAGTGTAAAATTGCACACGCCTATCTTTATTTGGAGTCTTGATCTGAATTTTATTTAAGTGCTCATCCCAAACACTTTTTGTATTATTCATGTATTCCTGAAAATTTAAATTTAAGTTTTCAGCAGCCAAGTTCTTCTTTGCATTTTCAATTGATACAAATGAAATTGCAATTCTATAATTTACTTCATTCTCATCAGAAGTATCAAATGTGAAAAAAGCACCTGAATTTTTTCCTTTACTAACTAATTGATCGCTTAGTGTTCTGCCATTCCACGTACCTACTTTGTTTGCTGGTCTATCAAATTCTGCCGCAAAATAAATTTTATAAGGAACTTCTGTGCCACAAAATTCACCTCCTTTAGTAAACCCTTCACAAGTATAATTGGAAGTAATATCTACGCTGGCTTCCTTAATATATTTTGAGTCTGAAGAATTAATTCCAGAACCAATAATTATAGTCCCCTTTTCTGATTTATTAAATATAAAATTGGCTACTCCAGATCGTTTTGTGACAGTTAAATTGCTAGTGATATTGTCTTTCATTTCAACTGACAAATACCCAGCTGAAGCATTGTTAATGCTGGAATATTTTGGATATGAATTCATATCAAACGGAGAAGCTTTCATGGAGCCGTCTAAAGGAAGGACGGGGAAATTTCCAAAATTAGAGCAGCCGGCTCCATTTAGTTGGGTAATTGCAAAACCTCTATGAGGGGAAAAAAAGCTTGGAGTAAATTGAACCATCCCAAAAGGATAACATGCGCCAATAAAGGAATATCCGCAAGCAAGAGCATCGCCTTTAGAGCCAATTCTAGTATCAACTATATCTGAATATTGTTGAGAATATGAGAAGATAAATGACAGACAAAAAACCAGTAATATATTTCTTTTCTTAATCAATTTAATTTGAGTTTAAAATTAATCTGATGGGAAAGCTCCCATTCCATGAAATGTCATTTCAATAAATTGACAACCACTTCCTCCTACAGTAGACACATACCTAATTCTTATATATCTAGACATTGCCCCAGGGGGTATATTAAATTCTACATAATCTAAGCTAGCACCATTGACATTTTGTTCAGTGATTAGTTGCCATTCAGCATCTTCAAATGATGTAATTGATACAGGGCTAGAAGTAACATTATTTCCAGAACTTTCAAAAACAGGTAGAGTCTCTGCTGAATCTAAATTTTCTCTGCCCCAAATTTGAATTTGGGTGGGGTTATTGCCTGAGAAACTAATAGTTGGTCTGAAATAGATTTTAGCTCTTGCAAGCTGAGTTATAACGCCAAGATCTAATGTGAAATGACCAGGCACAGCATTTTCTCCTGAATGATATCCGTAAGCATCTCCAGCCCAAAAAGTATTGTTATCCCATAAATATGCTGATGGATTGGCGCCATAAAAAGTTCCTGGATTATCACTTGGCATATTAGCCATATTAAACAAAGATTTGTCTAACTCAATTGGCTCAGTATTCTCACCATAAAAAGTAAGTTCTGTTAATTGAGCACTTTCACCTCCAACAGATCCAGTAACTCTTACTCGTATGTAACGTTTTGGTGAAGAAACAGCAGGCATCATAAAAGTCTGGCTTTGCTCATTCAGCCCGTCTATAACTCCATCATAAAGCAATTGCCAGCCAGCATTTATAAATTCTGCTTCATCGCTTGATGATGTTTCTGCAAAATTTAAATCATTTCTTCCCCAAATTTGAATTTCAGTAATATTATTATTAGCATTTGATGAAGGATCTATCATATCTAGTTTTACCTTTCTTAAATCTGTTGTAACACCTAGATCAACTGTAAAATGAAAAGGGATGCTTCCTAGTCCTGAATGATAAGTAAATGTATCATCTCCATTCCATGAACTATTTTCATCAAATAAATAATCATCAGGATTGGCATTATTATAATTTCCTGGATTATCGCTTGGCATATGAACAAGCCTAATAAAATTCTTGTCCAGTTCAGCATAAGGAAGGTCGGGTAAAGTATAGTCCAAAGATTCTAATGCCATTGAATCAATCCCATGTAGTCCAGACTGAATTACAGAAGTTGTCTGCATATTCCCAAGTGGCCTTAAATCAATTAGCCTAACCCTGTTGTCATCATAAAAAGCAGTATCACGAATGATTTGATTTGAATTATTCTCATAATCAATTAAAGTATAAAGGACGTATTCTGATTCGGCGTTCCCATAAAAATTTACATAATCTCCATCTGACTCAAAAGAAAAACCTTCTACCTCTCTAGGATCTTGATCTGAAGCAAATATATCTCCGACAACACTGCCTGCTACTACTTGTGATACCGATAAATTCCCAACTGGATCCTGTGTTGTTATAGTAAATTCATATGATTTTTCGTCTAAATTTGGGAGAATTAAACTATAGATACCATCTTCAATTGTTCCGTCTTCAAGAGCATAAATATCTGTCTGATCCTCATACTCAACAATTACCTGATTTGAACTACCAAGAAATTGTGTTTGTCCTTCAAGCTGCGCTCTATAAAATCCTGGTCTTATTATAAGAGTATCTAGCTTGCCTGCATAAATATTCTCTCCCTGCAAATACTCTTCATGTATAGAGTCAATATCTCCACATGACACATTCCACAAGATTAATATAGAAGCTAAAAAAGCTTTTACTAAAATTTTTATTTTATTTCTGTTGTTCAATATTAAATTAATTAATTAATGTACCCCAAAATGATAGCTCTCCAATAACAGTCACCATTTGATTATTCCATGATTCTACATTTACTAGTCTTATATAGCGGATTTCGTGTTGTCGTGCATCAAAATCAAATACAAAATCCTCTCCATTATCTTGAAATTCATAATCCTCTTGAGTATTTGAACCGGGAGGCAAGCCTGAAGGCTTGAATGATTCAAAAGTCCCCATATATATCCATCCACCTCCTGGTTGTCCTGGATCATAAATTGGCAGACCATCAAGGTTTGATCTTCCATAAATTTCAAATATTTTTGGATTCCCATGTTTATATAATTCTGAGCCTCCTCTTTGATAAAGTTTAAACCTATTTAACTTTGCTGTTTGACCTAAATCTAATGTTAATTGATGTGGCAAGGGTAAAAAATTTGTATGACCGCAATTCCATTGGTTACT
>MDSX01069270.1_pt1 | contig 16078 bp, 15 predicted proteins | sample 811141 | NCBI WGS metagenome assembly MDSX01 (sample SAMN05326642, study PRJNA326480) | marine metagenome | isolation source: seawater | place: Atlantic Ocean: South East | collected 2010 | reverse complement strand
CCAGCGCAATGGCCAGGCTATGCGACTGCCGCAGTAGTCCGGCGACCGTCGAGGCAGTCATGAACATGACGGTTGACACCGCACATAGACTTGTATCGAAATCGAGGCACTCAAGCCAAGGGACCAAAGAATCCAAGCCACTCAGGAGGAATGATGCATACAACCACCAAAGCCACATGCATCCACGCTAAGTAGTAGATAGAGCGAAAAAAGGAATGTGCTGCTTTCGGCATGCGGCCGTTCGCATCAAGAGTTTCGTTGGGTATGATATCCCACACTGATTTCGCATACCAAAGTGTCAATCCACCTGCAATGAAAGCCCACAGAAGTGGTAGTCCAGATTCCGGCCAAAAACACGGCACTGAGCCAAGCATGAAAAGAAGTACACAGTATATTTTCGATTGGAAAAGAGTATTTTCCGGCCCTTTCACTTCATTCAACATAGGGATACTGACTTTTCCATACTCCCCTGAACGATACAGAGCCAAGGCCCAAAAATGCGGTGGAGTCCAAAGAAATATCAGCAAAAAAAGCATCCATGGTATCGGTGAACCCAAATCAAAAGGATTGTTTGAATCGATTGTGGAAGCCGCTGCTGCTGCCCAACCAATGAGGGGAGGAGTCGCACCAGCAATACCACCAATGACGATATTTTGTGGTGTTCGGCGTTTCAGCCAAATTGAATAAATAAATACGTAAAAAACGACAGAGAAGAAGGACCAAAAAGCCGCTTTCCAATGGACCAAGAAAAACAGAGATGAACCTACGATTGCCAACACCAATCCAAAAACGAGCGCACCTCGGCCAGAAATATGACCTAATGGGATAGGACGATTCATTGTTCGGCGCATATGAGGGTCAATATCGGCATCATACCACATGTTGATTGCGTTCGAACCACCGGCAGAAAGAGTTCCTGCAACAACGGTCAAAAGGATGGTGTACAAAGTGTCACTCCATGAGCGATCAAGACCTAAAAGTCCATGACGGGCAAGGAGGTCATGAACCAAAATCGCACAGACTGCAGTTATTTGAAGTAAAACGATAACTCGAAGTTTCATCAGTTGCGTAAAAACTTGAAACCATCCTGGATGAGGGGGTGATTCTTTGAGGTCCACTTCTGGCAAGTTCACTCCTCCTCGAGTTGACGGGAGGACGAGAGGCGTAAAAAGAACGAGGCTGTAACTGCAACGAGAAAACAACTTATTCCGAACACGAGATGAAGCAGAGAAATCCACTCGGGGAAGTCATCCATTTCAGCGAAAACGATGTATGAGCCTCCAACAAGCACATTGAGAATCCACAATCCTGTCGCCATTTCGGTTATGCGGCCAAACTTTGGAGTTGATTCATAAATTCGAGCCTCACTTCGAAGTCGAGCCGAACCAGATACCAAAACCAATCCAACTAACAAGGCACCAAAACGGTGAATCATTTGGACAAAAACTCCGGGACCGTCAAATGAAGGGAGAAAAGAGCCGTTACATTTCGGCCAACCGTTGGGAAACCCGACTGAACAACCCTGATTGTATTGCCCTCCTGCAGTCGAAGAGACCCACGCACCGAGAATTAAAAGGGTGAATACAGAGCCAACCATTGCATCAACTCGAGTTTTATTGGCTGCAATGAAATCAGGGTTTATGGAAAACACTTCCCAAGTCGATTCTTCACATTTTCGCATCGCAAAATGCTGATAGATGAAGGTCGAAGTAAAGATGCTCGCAAGGGAAAGATGTAAGGCGACAGACCAATCGACGTTATCCATCGAAACGGTTAGTGCGCCCACGAGAGCCTGCACGATTAACAGCACACCAGATACCAATGTGGAACGATAAACTGTTTTTCCATAAACATCAATCATTCTGCGCGCTAATAGAGCATTCAGAAGTACGGGGACTGCTATGACTCCGACCAGCATCCGGTGAAACCATTCCGAAAAAATCTCAAGAGTTGTGTAGCGATGGTCTGCTCCTCGTGAATCTATCTCATCGGGATTTTCTTCCCAATATACACCCTGCTCTTCAACCGATATATCAAACCCCCATGTTCCGAAACATTGTGGCCAGTCAGGACAGGATTCACCTGCATCAAGGATGCGAATAGTACCTCCTGCAATGATGATAGAAAGAGCCATCATCAGTAGTACGAGAGGAAGGGTCGACGGTCTACGCCACCAAACCCCCCCCATGGGTGATGGTGGGAGCAGACCCCTTTTGAACACATTCATTTACCCATAGATGTGGCGAGAACTCATTTACAGGTGATGTCGGTATTGGCAATTACCGTAGTGCTGATTTCTTCAATGCCTTTATCATCACACGCCTCCGCTGAAGATCCTGTAATTGCTGCAATGTATGATGTGGTTGTTTTCGACTCAAATTGCATCGAACAGCAGATGTGTGAAGGCGAAAGAATACAGCACCTCGTGGAGTATTATGGCGCAGATTGGTGCGAACCTTGCGAATTGATTGAGGAACAGCTTGAACTTCTCAATCGAAGCGATACCTTTGTACTGCAACACCATCCTTCACCTCAAGATTCTTCATTTCTAAGCGCTTCTAAAATTCGTTTTTCAAATGAGCATCGCCTACTTTTCATACCCAGTTTGGTCATTGACAGTAAGGGTTTACTCACCGGTTCCAGTCAAGCGCTTGAACTTTCAAACGCTCTTTCTCAACGGAACTCTACTTTTGCAGGACTCACGAACATTAACATTGACAACGGCACACTTACTTGGCAATCGTCATTAGGAGATCGAATCAGCGTCTGGCGTACTGAAGCAATAGACCACCAAACACGAAACCGTACACACCCCACTCTCGCAACAGACTTCATGCAATTCAATGCTTCAAATAACTCTGCAAATATTTCCAGTTTAACTGAAGATTTAAACGGACATATTGTGGTCATTTTGGAACAATCGGGGACATTCCAACTGGTGAGTGACTCTTCTAATCCAATGGGTGGTTTTGAACTGAACCAAGAGATTGGTTTGGAGAAGGAAAGTGACCAATCATACTTCTCGCCTGGACAGAATGCGATTCTATGGACCGGAATTCTTGTCCTGATTTTATTCCCTGCGCTTTACATTCGCTGGAAACTTTCAAGCGAAGATGTTCTTGACGAAAAGAAGTAATTTAACCGATTGTGCGAGGGGTTAGGTTCAAGACCAGTAGGCAGGTCGCCCAAATGCGGGTGTACTCGCAGGTGTATTATATGGTTAAACCAGCACGACTTCACACACGGTTTGAACGAGCTCGAATTATTGGCGCACGCGCACTTCAAATTGGAATGGGCGCTCCACTCTATGCGAACGAAGAAGTTCTTCGTGAGGCGTTTAAGGAAGAATTGATTTCGCTATATGGACTTGAAGAAGCATCTGTTCGCTTCGTATTAGACCCTCTTAAAATCGCATTGTATGAATATGAACACGATCTTATTCCAATCGATATCGACCCACATCTCGAATGATTTCACTTGTTCGCAGTGAATCCGTAAAATCCGGCTTGCTCAACATCTGGCAAGACTTCACGCTTAACAAGCATAGTTCGTACCGCCCATAAATCGACAAACACCCTGTATTTGGTAGTCGCATCGAGATAATCAACACCACTTGAACCTCCAGTTCCCATTCGACGACCAATCATACGTTCCACCATTCGAGCGTGTGCAGAACGGAAAAGCAACATTGATTGTTCGAGCCCAACAAACGAATCGATTAATTTGCGAGGCCAAGATAACAGGGGAAGTTCACGATATGATTCGATAAACAACAAACCTGCTCTTGAGCGAGAAATTTCACCTTCTGGGCGAAGAAAGTCTGCAGCTTGTTGGTTAGCAGCCTCAACACGAGCACGGACAGGGGCTTCTTCACCATGACCAATGGCAACAATGTGAGCAATAACGTCTTCACCATGAGCTTTCATAGCCGCAATATGCCCATCGACGAATGCTTCGATGACTTTTGCATCGTCATCTGAACCTACTAACGAGCCATTGATTGGCGTACGAGCAAGCCAAGAGGAGAGCGCTTCTCTTAACGAAGGTTGATTTGATGTTGTCTCAAAATCTGCGAGCACTGCGTCAGTAACCTTTCCTTCCTTGGCTAATTTCTTCATGTGGAGCAAAGGATCCATACCACCCATTCGTTGTGAGTTTTCAAGACCAAGTAAAACCTCTAATTCTCTCATTTGCCATGACTCAAAACCAGAAGATGTGCCGAGTTTATCTCGAAAAGCCAAAAATCCTTGTGGGGTGAGCGTTTCCATCACCTTCCATTGATTGGAAAGAAGCCGAAAAATTTCGGTTACTCGGTCTAAATGGTGAACCATCTGAGGCAGATGCTCTTCCGGCACATGTTTTTGATTGAGAAGTGCATGTGCTTCCTTCAATTCTCGTAAAATTAATTTGAACCACAATTCAAATGCTTGATGGACGATAATGAAATGTTGCTCATCGTTCGATGGGGCAGGGCTATAACCTTCAGGGCCATCCTGAAGAGCCAATAACTCATCCAACTGTAAGTATCCACCGTAAGTCATACGATGTGCAGGTGCGCGGTCGGTCATGGTTTTGCATCGGTGCCAAGCCCTTGAACTCTTCACTCAAGTTAAGCAACTTTTACCCGTACTGGCAAGTGACGCAATTGAGCGGCTTGAACCCTAAATTCAGGTGATTGAAGAGAATGGGAAGAGGAATGAGAGACTCAAAACCTACACTCTCACGGATTCTGATGAGAACACTCATATCACACATACGGAACCCCTCGACATGGGCGTAGATTCTGATACACTGGCAAGTTGGCTGGCTGGCTACGACCGAGACAACATCACGATTGGTGTAGTCGCTTCTCATTCATCTCTGCAAATACTGCATGGTGCTCGCATTGAAGGATTTCGAACACTGGGTATTGCGGTTGGAGAAAATCGAAGACGGTTCTATCAAGCATTTCCCGGTGCCGAGCCTGATGAGTGGTTAATGCTCGAAAATTATCTGGAAATGATGGACTATGCAGAATGGTTCCGTGAGCGTAATGTCGTCATCATACCTCACGGTTCGTTGGTCGAATATCTCGGATCCTCGAACTTTAGAGAACTGCAAGTCCCAACATTTGGCAACAGAGGAATACTGCATTGGGAAAGCAGCCGAGAACGTCAGCGCAAGTGGCTTGAAGCAGGAGGCTGCACAATGCCGAAAGTTCTTGAAGACCCTCATGACATCGACGGGCCCGTCATTGTCAAATATGCTGGAGCGAAAGGAGGAAGAGGATACTTCATTGCTCGAAATTATCGTGATTTCCGACGGAATGTCGACATTGAAGAAGAGTTCACAATTCAAGAATATGTACTCGGGTGCCGCTATTACTTACATTTCTTCTTTGACCCTACTGCAACCGATGGTTTCCAAGTTCGTGGAAAGGGATCAAATGCCGGTAAGAACCTCGGCAGACTGGAATTACTTTCAATGGACAGAAGAGACGAATCGAACGTCGATGAGTTTTACAAATTAGGTTCACTGAGAGATTTACGTGAAATGTCTCTCGAACCCTCGTTCGTCGTTACTGGAAACCAGCCGGTTGTTATACGTGAATCCCTACTCCCAAGAGCATTTGAGATGGCTGAAGGTACCGTTGCGGAATCCTTTGAACTGGAAGAAGGTGCTCGGGGAATGATTGGGCCATTCTGTCTTGAGACGATTGTCACTGACGCACTCGAATTCAAAGTGTTTGAAATCAGTGCACGAATTGTAGCAGGTTCGAACCCATTTGTTGGAGGATCTCCTTACTCAGATATCAATGAAGAGCGAATGTCTACTGGGCGCCGTATTGCTCGTTCCATACGCAAGGCAAGCGAAAACAATCGACTTGAAGACATCCTGTCCTAACGGCCAGTGAGAGTTCATATCAGATATGTCAACACATTGCGCGTCTTCAATTCAGTTTGAAGAGTCATCACCGCTTAACGATTCCAAATCAGGAGCGCCTGGGACTTCAGATGCGGAGAGGTATTCTTCCAGTGAGATAGTACCGTCCCCATCTTTGTCCGCTTTCTTGTGAATTATTTCTGCTTCTTCCATTGACATGCCTGTAGCAGCAGCGAGTTCTTCTACGGAAAGCTGTGCACTGCCATCAATGTCTGCATCGATGAATCTGTGCTTTAGAGCGTCTAATTCGGTTTCCAATTCCCTCTTCAGTTGCTCTCGTTCTGCTTTGGACGAGACGTCAAAGGAGCAAACCTGCATAATAGGGTCTCCTTTGCTGAGTTCGGAAGAGTATTCGGTCATTTCTCCACCGTTGTTAACCATAATTGTGAACTTGGTTGGATCTTTTGAACGTCGCTTCTTGTGCTTCTTGTAATAGTGCACATAAACGTGGTATTGCCCAGCTGGGGCAGTTCCCTCAGGCCAGAAAACGTTCTCAACAGGCTTACGAGTCTCTGCCCGTACATTTGCATCAACATCGAGTTCCCCACCACAAGCAGAGACTTTGTTTCCGCCATGAATTCGCTCACCTGAAGGGCAGACAATGTGTAAATCAAGGTCATTGTAGTTGTTCCACATCAAAGAAACTTGAACGTCAGAAGACTTCGCCCCCTCACGAGCTAAGCGAGCTTGGAGTTCTTTGATGGCCTTTGAATTGGTATTCGACGAAGCAATCTGCTGCTGTTGGGCTGCGGCAATTTCAGCGAGACGGGTTTCTTCTGCTGCCAAAAAGTCTGCTTGTCGCTGATTCTCTCGCTCCATTGCAAGACGAGCCTCTTCTTCATCACGTCGACGAGCCTCTTCTTGTTGTTCTCGAACTTTTTGAGCGGCTTCTGAGGCAAGACGAGCCTCCTCTTGGGCTGCGATTCGGGCATCTTCCATCATTTGTTGACGCTCGGCTTCTTGCTTGGCACGAGATTGTTCAAGTTGGTCGCGTGCAAGACGCTCCGCGTTTTCAGCCGCTAATCGACTGGAAATCATTTGTTGTCGGCGACGACGAGTTTCAACAAGTGCTAATTTTCGATCAATTTCCTTTTTTGCACTACCAAATCCTGGTGCTGCTGAGCCATAGCGCAGACCTTCAGGATTCATGCCTTGGCGGGCTGATATTGACACGTCCTTACGAGTGAAAATATACCACAATCCAATTACGAAACCCCCAACGAGGGCTATCGAGGTAACGATGGTTTCGACTCCCATTACTACACGCAGGAGGTGCTAGTCTTTTGTAACATCGGTTGATAATTTTTAGAAGATTGTGACTTTTTCTCGATTCTGTTGTTCAAATAACTCGATTACACTTTATTGGCTTTGACTTTATATCTCTCCGCATGGAGCACATCATGTGCGCGAGATTCATCTGAAGTGGACTGCGGAGACAGTGGCAAACTCTGAATATGCCCCTATCTCCAAAATTGCCCATTCATTAGAAGTACTTGGCCACCTTGACATAGGCGAGAAAGGAATTCGTCAACTCATTCTACCTCATTTCTGCGAAGGGAAAGGTGTAGAGGATTTGAACGATGTCCCTTTCCTAACCGTTGAATCTGAACTTGGAGGAAGTGGTAGCGGTCATCTCGTCGTTTGGAACTCTCATCCACTTTCAATTGCAGCTATCCATTTTTCCGATATACACATCATGCCGCCCTACACTTACGGTGGAGATGGCATTACGCTCACCGTACGTGGGGTGCCTGCGGGAGTTTCTAACTTTTTGAAAATCTGTCGTCAATTACTCCCACCTGATGTCGTCAAGGTCGTCGAGATGGGTGATAACAAAAGTATGATTGAGAGCATTTTGACTCCAAGGCAAATCGAGTGTGTCAAAATTGCTGCAGCTTCTGGATATTATGACCACCCGAAACAAATCAAATTAAGAGAACTCTCTGAATTGATGAAAATACCTCGTTCTACCCTTCAAGAACACCTTAATCGGGCCGAGTTAGCAATGATGAAGTGGTCCAGTGAGCAAATGGATTCCGAATAAAGCGTGCGAAACCTTGAGAACCAGCGGGTTTTGGACAACACCATGGACAAGGCGACACGCTTGAAATCCCTCCTTCCCAACGGACGTGGAGTTTGGATTCCTATCGACCATGGAGCCTCGGATTTTCCCGTTGAAGGACTCACAGATACGAAGAATGTCATTCGTGCATTAGTTCGAGCAGGGGTTGATGCAATCGTAGCACAAAAGGGAGTTGTAAGCCATTATAGCCACCTATGTGAAGACTCTGGCACTGACATGGTCGTTCATTTCTCAGTATCTACACGACACGCTGGGCCTGACTCTGCGAACAAAGTCTTAGTTGGAAACGCTGATGAAGTTCTCAAGAGAGGGGGAATTGGAGTTTCTTGTCAAGTCAACATGGGGAGTCCAAATGAAGCAATTATGGTTGAACGTATGGGGCAAATGAGTAGAGATGCCTTGCACCACGATCTACCCATGTTTGGTATGGTTTATGCTCGCGGCGAGAATCTATCAATCATGGAGGGTGATGATACGAACGCAAATGCACACGCTGTCCGATTAGCATTCGAATTAGGATGTGATGCTGCGAAAACAACATGGACTGGAGATGAGGAAAGTTTTCGAAAAATTTCTGCAGCTGCTCCAATCCCGGTCCTTGTTGCCGGTGGGCCTTCGACTGGAAATTCATTTGAAATCTTAACCATGGTTCGAAGCGCTCTTGATGCGGGAGCATCCGGTGTATGCATGGGCCGACAAGTTTTTGCTCATCCAAATGTTGAAGCAATTGCCAAGGCTTTAGTTATGCTTGTGCATGGTAATTCCAGCGTTCAACAAGCAATGGATGCGTGTGGACTCTGAGGTGTGAGAATGGAAATCTGGATTGATGAGCGTCACTCTATAGAAAATACATTCAACGATCATCAAGGGCTTGACCGTCGACTCTTTGCTCAAGAGCAAAAGAACGAAAGCGATTATTTTAGTGATGGGCATCGCTTAATGGCGAATAAAAAAATCATTGGTGCTTTCGTTACAATCGATTCTGAAGACACCCAAGATTATGCTCGATCACTGGTGGGAAGTGTTGAGTGGCTCGTGCTTAGTTTCTCAAATTGGTCAATGATTCCAATTGAAAATCTCGTCGCTGCTTGCGAGGACACGCCTACAAAAATCGCTGCCGTAATATCCACACCTGAACAGGCTCAGGGCGCTGGTTTCGCATTACAAAGAGGTGTTGATGCTCTGGTTATTTCCCCTTCAAAGGAGATGATTGAAGCTGCTTTCGTCATCAAATCTCAAAGATTGGAACGAAGCGTTGAGCAGACTATTAAAACCGCTCCATTGCCAATGCATGTTGGTTTAGGTAAGTTAACAGTTACATCGGTGCAACCAGGAGGGACAGCGGAACGATACTGTATCGACATGACATGCCTCTTGGATGATGGAGAAGGACTGTTACTCGGTTCCAGTGCATCGAGTTTTCTCTTTGTTCACGGCGAAACGATTGATTCTGAGTTTGTTCCTACCCGACCATTTCGAGTCAATGCAGGCCCCCCACACGCCTATATTCGTATGTCGAATGGGCAAACCAAATATCTCTCAGAACTACAATCAGGTGACAATATCGATGTCGTAAGCGTAGATGGTATGCAGCGCAATGCCACTATTGGCCGTCTAAAAATCGAATTGCGACCGATGATACTGGTGAAATGGATTGATGAAAATAATAAAGAAGGGAACATGTTCTTACAACAAGCAGAGACAGTACGAGTCGTTGATGTTGACAAGAAAACCAAATCAATCACTGCATTGAAACCTGGGGATATTGTCATCGGCTGGAGCGACATGGGGTCGAGGCACATCGGTGCCCCTATCTCAAGTGCTGTCTCTGAGAGATGATGGCATGGCAATCTTAGGTTCTGGAAATGCTCATGGAGGTTGTAGTCTACTCCATGCAGCAGGATTGGGATATGGAGCGAGCATTGGCCTTGATTTACCCTTAGCAGTTCGTCTACTCGATAAACCCAGCAAACGTGAAGTCAAAGATCCTGATGCATTACTTCCAGCAATTATGGATGCTTGGATTGCAGGAGGTTTTGAGTTCCCTAATGAATTGGAAAAGGAGGATTTGCATTGGGCCGTCATGAGTCAAATACCAATGCGCCAAGGCCTCAAATCAAGTGCGGCAATCGCTATTGCTGCCCTTCGTGCTCTCGCAGATGCGACTCAAGCAGAAGTGAGTGATGAGCAATATGTTGCTATGGCTGCACAGGCTCAAATCGAAGCAAACGTTTCGATAACCGGTTCTATCGATGATGCTTGGGCATGCTTGAAGCCGGGATGGAAACTTATTGATCCACGTGCAGAGAGTATCACAGAAGGCGTTTTGTTTGAAGGAGACGGCCCAATTCCAGAAGATTGGATTGTGATGATTGTGTGCCGTGGTGAGCGTAAAGAGAGACCGAAATTAGAAGACTTCGCACCTCATGTAAGTGTCTATCAAAATTCTCTCGAAGCATTACAGGAAATGAACGAACTGGTTGCTTTGACTTGGAATGGTCGCGGAACTGTTGCAGTGATGAACGATGTTCAAGGACGTAAAATGACCAATGATGCAATTCTCAATGGGGCAAGAGCCGCTGGGATGAGCGGTTCTGGAAGCGCAATCATCGTTGTTGCTCCTAAAGTTAGCAAACCTACATGTGAACGCCTCCTTCGCTTATTTGAGTCAAATAAAGAAGTGACTAAAGTGATTCAAACCTCTTTTTTAAGCATTAAACGTGATGATTCCGAAGACGCAACTTCTTGAAGGGAGAGTGGCTCGACAGTTTGAGTCCTATGCACATGCACCTCGGAGAAAGGATTCGTCTTACTCTTTTTGGTACAAGTCACGGACCCCGAGTTGGAGCGCTGCTTAACGGCGTTCCTGCTGGCATTGAAATAGACAATGAAGCCATTGAAGCGGCTATGGCAACTCGACGACCAGGAGGGCGTTATGCAAGTAAACGCAGAGAGCCAGATATTGTTGAATTTCGAACGGGAATATCCGAAGGAAAGACTACCGGCGAAGAAATTGAAATTTCCATAGCAAATAAAGATGCCAAATCAAGAGACTATAGCTTCTTACCTGCTCACCCGCGTCCAGGTCACCAAGACATGGTCATGCACAAGCGCACCAATGGCGAAGCTGACTTGAGAGGGGGAGGTACTTCCTCTGCTCGATTGACTGCTGCACTGGTCGCTGCTGCCTCCTTGCTTTCACCACTTCTTAACAAAATCAATGTCAAATGTGAGGCTCATGTCGGCGCAATTGGACATGTCGAAGCACGAGATATGGACCAATGCCCACCAAGATGGAAAAATGATGCCTGTGGAGATATGCGATGCCGCGACCCGGTAGCTGCCGTTGAGATGGTGGAGACGGTTAAGCGGCATCGAATACAAGGTAATTCAATTGGCAGTCGCGTTGATTTGCAAATATCTGGTTTGCCACTCGGACTTGGTGAACCTTGGTTTGATGGACTTGAACCAGCCCTTGCTCGGGCAATGATGGCCATTCCTGCCGCTCGTGGCGTCATGTTTGGCCGTGGTTTTGAAGTTATCAAGATGACCGGTTTAGAACACAATGATGTTTGGGGTGGAACAGCACAAAATCCGGTTTTGACCGGCGAAAAACCCGACGGGGTGATTGCAGGCTTAGCGACTGGTTCACCAATCCGAGTATCCGTCGCTTTCAAACCTCCATCGAGTATTCCTTCAAAACAGCACACGCTCAATCTTGAAACAGATTCAGTTGAACCACTGGTTGTTGGTGGACGCCATGACCCAGTCTTAGGTCCTCGTGCTGTAGCAGTAGTCGAATCCATGGCTCAACTCATTCTTTGTGATCTCGCTCTACGTGGAGGTTATCTTGATGATTAAATCCATGACTGTGCATAAATTCGGTGGTTCTTGCCTTCGAGATATTTCTGATTTAAGCCGTATTGCTGAAGTGATTCAACACTGGCCCGGGCAGTCTGTTCTTGTCGTATCTGCCCTCTGGGGCACGACCGACCGGTTAATGAGAGCGAGTCAAGAGCCTCGATATGCAAGTCGACTGGTCAATGACCTCTCTCGACAGCACTTGCGATTCGCCCCAGGTTTAATCGACGGAGACAATGCAAAATTGTTCAAAGCTGTATTGAAAGGAATTGAACTCTCTCTTGATGAACTCTCACGCAACCCGCATGAGTGGAGTGCTACAAACCGTTTATTGGCTGCTGGTGAACGTCTCTCTGCATTGGTTGTCGCTCACCATCTGCAGAAACTCGGCATTCCAGCACACCCTGTGGGAGCCGAAGATATTGGTCTTCAACTCAAAGGAGTCAACAGAGCGCCCACTGTAGACCTTGAGACTTCAATGAAACAATTAGATCGCAGTGCGCTTCATGGAACGCCTGTTATTACCGGCTGGTTCGGAGAGGGTTCTGATGGTGAATTAGCGCTGCTCGGGCGTGGAGGAAGTGACCACACTGCAACTTCAATTGCCCATCTCATCGATGCAGATAAAGTCGTTTTGTGGAAAGATGTTGACGGTGTTTTACCGTTGAACCCTCGATGGGGTATCTCGTCAAAACCTGTGCCTTACCTCGGTTATGGTGAAGCTGTGGAATTATCTCGACTTGATACACCGGTTTTGCATCCCGCTACCGTTGAACCCCTTCGGAGTATCGGAATACCTCTTGAAATTCGTGACTTGCGAGGTGTCGTGCGACAAACGGCTTCTACCATTATCGGACCAGACTTGCATCAAACTCGGAGAATCAAGGCCGTCGGATGCCTACCAAATGTGGTTCAAGTAAGTGTTCAATCACCATCACTTGAAGCTCAAAGTGAGAAATTAGGTCGAGTGTTAGTTGATTTTGCTGGCGAAAATATTCCTTGTTGGGATTTGGAATCAAAACCTGGTAGCATCACTTGGACTGTTTCTCAACACGACCTTAAATTGGCGAAAAGCATTGTTTCAAAATACTTTGACAAATCCAAAACGAATGAATTTGGTGTTATGTTTTCCTTGGTTGGAAATAAATTACCTGAAGATTCGGAATCTGAGTTAATCGAAAAATTAGAAGAAATGCTCGATGTCGAAGTCTTATCTGTAAACGACCACGCTATCCGTCTAATCTCAAAAAGCAGTGAAATTCATACGATGTTAGAAATCTTAGCAAATTACTTGCAACTGGCTGTTGAAGTTTAGTCATCAGCCCGCTTTTCTCGGAAACTTTGCAGATGAGTAGGTAGGTTGAGCGCAAAGAGTCCGCCAACGACACAGAACACGAAGAATGTGCCCAATGCGACACCGTAAACAGAGATCAACTCGACTGATTCCTCCATACGAAGCGCAGTGTCTTTTGAGAGAATACCAACAAAGAACGGTAGAATGGTATTTGCAGAAAGGACGACAGTGGCAAGCAGAGTGGCAATAATAGGGTTGATGAGTAGGGAGCGATGATACTTACCGACAATTTTCTGTGGATTCATGACATAAACTTCGTTTGTACGAATACTTGTGTCGAGCATCGAATATCGAAGAACACCATTGGTGAGTTCAAAATACATAATGAGAAGCACTGCGTAAATAACAACGAGTGCTGAAAGTAAGAATGGTTTGTCTTGAAGACCGAACAAATCGTTTGAAAGAGTAACTTTCGATGATGCGAAACGTAGAATCGCAAGTATGAACATGAGATTGCTCACGAGTGTAAAGCGACCATCCCGTTGGAATGTTCCCCAAAAACCGGTACCGGTAGCGCCAGCAATGAGAATCAATTGAAGCACAGTTGCAACGCCCAGGCTTCCAGTAATCATGTACCAGAGCGTCCCTTCTGCTGGCGATATCATGTATGTCAGCAAAGCCAATGCGACAAGAATACCATAGACGCCAAGTTGGAGATTTTGAACCATCTTCGCAGGGGGTAGGAATTTGGTCTTTGGAACCAAAGGCCCGCCGAGAAGGCTTTCGATGAACGATGGAATTTCGACTTCAGGAATAGCGTCCTTAGGGATATCGCTTCCCGAGCCAATTTGTCCTGCAATCTTCTTTCGAGAGGGTGCAGCAGAACGAACGGTCTTTCCATCATACAAGTGCGCTGTGTCGCTGGAAGGTCGTGATACAGTCATTTTCTCACCTCAAAATCCTCTTGCCCCAGCAAGTGCGGTGGAGAGCAGCATATCTGGCTCCCAATCCATAATGTTCACACCGAGTCCACGAAGTTCGCTGATGAGAACATCACGTTCAGTTTTCATGACTTCATATCCAGTACGATCGATTCGACGAGCGTCGAATTCAAATTCAAGTGAAGAGGGTGTGAGAACCGTTACATCGAAGTTTCTGGCTCTAAAGTCACGCAATGCATTCACAATTGTAGGATCATCCTCGAGGTTTGACAAGAAAATGATTGGGCTACCTTTGTTGATGTGCGGTAAGATACGGTTAACGACAACTTGTAACGGGATATTTCCACGAGCAACTGCACCGGCGAGTTTGGTTAAAATGACATAGAGTTGCTTTTTACCGGTATCTCGGTCAACACTCACTACCTCGTCGCCATAAACAATGACGCCGACAGAGTCTCTGCGGCCAAGGAAGTACTTCGCCAATGACGCTGCTGCACGTGTCGAATAGACAAGTGCATTTCGCGAAACAGGGCCTGTTTCGGCCACCGAACGTGAATCGACAATAATGATGATATCAGAAACAGCATCTCGTTCGCGTTCATTGACCATCAGTTTTCCTGAACGGGCGTACGCAGACCAGTTAATCGCTCGGAATGAATCGCCTTCGAAGTATTCACGAAGGGAATAAAATTCTGAACCTGGCCCTGGTTGTCGAATGTTAACAGCTCCCGTGAAAATCTTGGGAACACGGGATTTAACAAAGGTCTCTTTGAGGTCTTCCATTTTCGGGAACACGAGGAAATCGTTGTAGACATGCAATTCTTTTTCCTTGTGAAATAATCCGAATGGATCTTGAATTCTAACGGCCACTGGACCGACGCTGTAGAATCCTCGTAATGGACATTCAACTGTATATTCGATGAAGGTTTCACGGCGAGGGCCGAGTTCCATCAAAATGTAATTTGCACCATCTTTGATGCGCATTACTTCAGGAACTCGATCTCGAACTTCAAGTATTTTAGCGAGGGATGAATGGTTTTGCATCCTCAGTGTAATGTTGAGTTCTCCATCTTCAAAAATCCGGGCACTCGACAATTTACGCATTGCGCTAACACTGTTCAATGCTGCACCTTCTTCTCCTGACCATTCATCTGCACGACGACCTGTAGCGGCAACGTCTGCATGGCCGCCAAATAAGGCAGCCCATGTAAGGAACACGAAGATGACAACCGCAATCGTGACAAGTTGGGAATTTCGCAAGGTCAAACCAAGCAAATACATGGCAATAGCCAAGCTTCCTAACATTGCAGATTTACGACTCCACATCATACTCACCTCAAAATCAGTTTCGTATTACGCTCAAACTGTAGGTACTGGAACTTCTCGTAGAATGGTTTGAATCACTTCACCAGCCTCAAGGCCCTTGATTTGATGTTCAGGCTTGAGGATAATTCGGTGTGCAAGTGCCAATTCAGCGATGACTTTGATATCGTCAGGAGTGACGAAATCTCGGCCACGTAGAGCGGCGGCAGCACGTGATGTCTTGAGCAATGCTTGGGAACCACGAGGTGAAGCGCCAACCAAAACACGAGGATCTTCGCGTGTTCGGGAAACAACTTCAACCATATACATTCGTAGAGCAGGGTCGACGTAAACGAATTCACATGCTTGTTGCATGTTAATCACCATTTCAGGACTGGTAATGACTTCGACTTCGACTGCATCTTTTCCACGTGAAATACGACGGGAAAGAATCTCATCTTCATCTGCACGGTCAGGATATCCAACGGACATCTTGAACATGAAACGGTCAAGTTGTGCTTCTGGAAGTGGGTAAGTACCTTCTTGTTCAACCGGGTTTTGAGTTGCCATAACAATAAACGGTGCTGGAAGCTTGTGTGTTACAGTACCAATGGTAACTTGCTTCTCTTGCATAGCCTCAAGCAAAGCAGCTTGAGTCTTTGGAGGAGCACGGTT
>MDSX01070970.1_pt1 | contig 16083 bp, 6 predicted proteins | sample 811141 | NCBI WGS metagenome assembly MDSX01 (sample SAMN05326642, study PRJNA326480) | marine metagenome | isolation source: seawater | place: Atlantic Ocean: South East | collected 2010 | reverse complement strand
GCCGCACTCATATACTCGGGCCGACGCGATTGACCTCATGAGCTTCTCTGGCACAGTTGAGAAGGAGTCGCATGAAGGTGGACTTCTCGTCGCCTTTGAGGGACGTGCACCTAGACTTGGGGCAACTCTGAGAATCATCGGAGGAAAGCCGATTGGAAAGGTGAATTCTGTAATAGGGGCTATAGATCGGGCCTTTGTTCACATCCATCCAATCTCAGACCAAATAGATTCCTCAAACACAATCGGTTCGCCTGTTGAAATAGCTCCAAGAGAAAGACGCGAAAATCGTGGTCATGGAAGAGATAGGTACTCGAAAAGGGACAATCGACGTGATGACCGACGTGGAAGAAATGATAACAAAAAAGGTGGAGACTGGATTTGCCCTAAATGCAATAATTCCAATTTTGCCTTTAGGAAAAAATGTAATCGCTGTGAAGCAGATCGCCCTCGAGATGGTGCTGCTAAATTTGAAAGAAAATTTGATCGCGGAGGTAAAAAATCTCAAAAGGCTGGAGATTGGACTTGTCCTAAGTGCAATAATTCTAATTTCGCCTTCAGAGATAAATGCAATCGCTGCAGTGCATATCGTCCAAATTCTAATGGTAAACCCGAACTAAGGAATAATCGTGGAAATAATCGACAAGGAGGGGACAATCGTAGAAATTCAAAGCCTCAAAAAAGACATGAGGGTCGTGGGCGAGGTCGTTCACCAGGAAGTAGCAGTAGACCTCATAGATCTGGATTTAGAGGACCAAGACGGGGGCCTCCTAGAGGCAATCGACCAGGGAGAGGCAGCGGTAGGCGCTGAGTCGTTATCACCCGAGGATTCTTCTTTGTTGAACTAGGGCGCAGTCTATGGCGAGCAAGGCGGATACCCTCTGGGAAGATGTCTTAGAGCACGTAGAAGCAAATGAACGAGAGGAAGCCCTAGACTTATGCAGGCAAATTACAAGCATGGATCCAAATCATGCTCCTGCTTGGAAAATGACTGCTAAAATGATCCTACCGATGGAAAGACGTGGCGTTCAAGATATGCCAAGTCTTTCCCAAGCCGCAAGTGCTTATGCTGCATTACAGAATGTCGTAAAACTCGTGCCGGACGATGTAGAATCTTGGGCACGAGGAGGAATTCTCTTAGTCGATCATCTTGGTATGTTAGAAGAGGCGTTAAATTGGTGGCAACAAAGAAGGATAGCAAACCCCACAGATGTAACACCTCTTATTGAGCAAATTGCTATCTTGGTTCGTCTTGGAATGTATTCCGAAGCTAGTGATTTGCTTGAGGTTATGTTCGAGCCGGATATGGAACAACCTGACAGAAAACAACTCGCTAACATGGATCGAGTTAGGCAGATGGTTGACAAGGCCTCGAAAATGGAGAAGGAAGAGGTTTTCACACCACAAAACCCCAATCATCCTAGATGGGATATCATCAATCGGATGAAGACGAGGAAACCTATGTCTGAAACTTTTTTCCTATTCACATTCGTTATGCCTATTGTTTTCATTATTGGGACTGTTGCAATGCAACTAATTGGAGCTACTCAATTTGGATTTATTTTGGTTTTCTTCATCATTTTGGGTTTATTTTGGGGAATTAGCCGAGCAGGGGCTGGTTTATTGCAATCAATAAATCGTCACGCTTTGGATTTAGAGCGGGCGATAGACGTGGAGTCGACATCAGGAAAGGTTTGCATTACAACAGAACTTCGTGGAAGTAAACTCTACAATCATACTATTGGAAAACGATCTGATGCTTTTCGTGAACGGCATGACAGAATAATTTCATCAGATGAAATGATTAGTCAAAGATGGTCACCACAAATCCCTAATTTTTCGGATTCTGATGGCTGGTGGAGCGAAGAAGAAAATCTAGATAGTGAGGTTTAGGAGAAACCTTATGTTCCTGCAGAGTAATCCTCGAAATAGGCCAATTGATCGGATGTCAATGAATCAATACTGATTCCTTCGGCTATTAGTTTCAATTCGGCTAATTCTCTATCTTGTTCTTCACTTATATCATAAACGATATTTTCGTATGTATCACCTTCCGCAGCCAATCTACATAGAGCTAGAAATTGATTGGCGAATGACATATCCATTACCTCACTAGGATGACCTTCTGCTGCTGCAAGGTTGACCAATCTACCTCTAGCAAGAAGATGGATTGTCCGATCATCTTTGAGTTCAAATGCTTCGTTATTTTCTCTGATTGTGTAAATTTTCTTTGCTCTAGCCTCAAGATCTGGTATATTTATCTCGCAATCATAGTGGCCAGTATTACAGACAATGGCTCCTTCTTTCATCGAATCAAAATGACGTCCGACAATCACGTCTTTCATCCCTGTTGCAGTGCAGAATATATCGCCAATATGGACCGCTTCATCCATTTTCATGACTCTGTAGCCATCCATTATGGCTTTCAAAGCAGCAATTGGGTCTACTTCGGTTACAATCACATTAGCACCCATACCACGTGCTCGATTTGCTAATCCTCTGCCACAATGTCCGTATCCGGCTACAATGAAGGTTTTGCCAGCAAGTAAAACGCTGGTTGATCGAATTATTCCATCCAGAGTTGATTGCCCTGTGCCATGGACATTGTCAAAATCCCATTTGGTGGATGCGTCATTGACTGCGATTACCGGATAAAGTAGTTCACCAGCCTCGCCCATCGCCCGAAGTCTGTGGACACCAGTGGTTGTTTCTTCGGTGCCTCCAATTACATTTTCAGCCGATTGAGGATATTTACTGTGAACTCGATAAATTAGGTCAGCACCATCGTCTAATGTCAAAGTTGGATTAATCTGTAAAGTGCGATCAATGGATTGATAGAATTCCTCGGTGTTTTGACCGTACCATGCATGTATATCATATCCCTCTGAAGCTAGCCATGCTGCAACATCATCCTGGGTGGAGAGTGGGTTACAACCAGACCATGACACCTTACCGCCCGCAGCCTCAATAGTTTCTATCAAAACAGCTGTTTCTTTGGTTACGTGAAGACATCCAGCAATTCTTTGCCCAGCCAGAGGCTGTTCTTTCTCTGCCTTAACCCTCAAAGCGGCTAATGCAGGCATTCTACTTCTAGCCCAAGCGACCTTCAAGCCACCAGAATCTGCTAGAGACAGATCAGCCACGGTGTACGTATCACTAACATCCATGCCCGGAGGCGGCCACCTTGAGGTCTTCAAGGTGCGTTTTGAGCAGCCCCTCATCGGGGGCCTAATCAACTACCGCCGCCTTTGCCTTGTTGGGCATAATATGCTGCGTAATACTGTTCAGCATACTGTCTAGCAGTAGCTTCGTCATAACCTTGACCAACCATTTGTTGTACATAGGCTTCAACTGGATCCATTTGTTCTACACCACCGAACTGCTGAACAGTCTCTGTGTCATCATCCTTGCCACGTCCTCTGAGCGCAATTGTTACACCGGCTATAGCAAGAATCAGAATTAGACCACCCACAGAGGCGAATATGATCATAGTAGTATCTCCACTATTTGATTCACACTCACTTGGATTTGTAACACAAGGGTCATCTATTCTTGGCAATAAATCGATTGTGAATTGATTGTCAAGTGTGTATCTAATCCCATCCCCTTCAACAACTCTCCAGTATACAGTTACTTGCACTCCAGTTGTTGACGAGTAAAGTTCAGCTATGTTCAATGTGAGCGTAAATGAGTCTCCATCACTTAACTGAGCGGTTGAGTTGTATTTGCCTAGTTGTTTCTGAGTGGCTTTTGGAGATGGGGTATAATCCAAGATTTCAGCTTCCAATGAAACTTCTATTGTCACACCATTTTCAGCCCCCGAATTTACTACTCCATTTATCGTCACCAAGTCTTCACTCTGAGAATCGGTCGAGCGAGGTGAGGTTATTTCTACGACTGGAGGGTCATCGCCGAAGTCTTCTCCAACAACAATAAAGTAAATTCTAGCCTTTTCTGATTGTTTGCCGGCTCTATCGTACACAATCAGTTCCAATCTAATTTGGTTCTCCAAAGAACCGTCACTAGTCAGGTTGCGGAATACGTAATTCCACATATCCCCACCAGCTGCATTTGGAACTTGGAAATTGTGCCCTTCGAGAGTTGGGTTGTTCGAATCAACGGGATAGTCAAAGAATACTCGATACTCGAACATTTCAATCCCTCTCTCCCCTTCAGGTGCATCAGCATCTGAACTTGCAGAGGAGTCGAATGATAATCCGATATCTCCAGTGTCAGTCAACCTTACTCGATATATTGGCCAATCGGTTCCTCCCACGGTCTTTGTACCATCCAATGTTAGATACTCATCAGTTAGGGAATTTGCCACTAATTGGAGATCAGCAGTCGGTCTGAATTCATCCGCTAATGTATCATCGGTAACTAGATTGATGTAGGTAATACGAGTATGTCCTTCATCATCATGAAGATAGAGTGTAAGTAGCCATTCAGCCCCTATTCTACATCCTGTGGAAGAACTTGTATCGCCAACACAGAAACTTCCTAGGGTCGGGATACTTGGACTATTTTGACTGATATGGCTTATTTCCCCATAATCGATAATCTCTCCTTCCCATCCTGTGACTGACTCATTCATGTCTGTAGATTCTAGGGTCCAGTCCGCAGTTAGTGAGTCTCCTAATGAAGAATCCGAGGTCATGAATGAGAAGTCCAATTCGGAATTGGACTTGATGTACATAGTCGAGTAAGCCCCGGTAACCGTGTCAATCGAAGGCGCTTCCCCGTTGACTGATATGTCAAAACCATCCCCTGCAATTCCGAAGTTGGAGGGATATGGTGTGAGTTGGTACCCAAGCATGTTAGAAAGCAATGGCATAGATGTGCCACCAAATGGTTGTGAAAAGCTTGGATTTTCAACATCTAGAGTAGTAACAATCATTCCTCCTGCTCCTCGATTACATGTCGAAAGTAAGGATTGAGAATCGAATGACTGGCTTCTCATCAATGTGTGGAAAGTCCCGGTTGGGTCACTAATTCGACCACCGCACACTTGTGGGATCTGATCAAATTGGACCTGTGCCGTATCAAGCCCTGCTAGGGCAACATATGAACCACCATGGACTCCTGCAAATGCAGCATTTTCGACATTTTCCATTAGTGGGTGGTATGCATCAACAACAACTAGGTCATCATCAGTGACAGTATTATTCCATTGATTTCTCATTGCTATATCCATACCGAAAGGTAGCCTATTTGGCTGGTAGTCATTTCGATACGGGCCTAGATGAATTTGTACGGTTCCCCCGTTTACCATGAAGGCTTCTAGAATCTCTGTGACAGAAAGTCCGTCCGATTCACGAGTTTCGCCGAGAGTCTCGTAATAGTCACCATACTCAACGTTGTAATCGGTTTGCCAAGGGAGGAGAATCTTATCATAATGAGACATCCAGTTTGGTGTAGCATAGCGTTCCCAATCTTCAACTAGGTATTGAGTGTAAGTCATCCCCATAGATTCGAGGTCTTCTTTGACTCTCTGCAAGCGGTTTTGGTCGGTTGGATTGGACAGAATTGCAACATCTACGTTGTCGAAGAACTCAATTTCGAAATAGCGATCATTTCCTGAGGATTCTCCATCTTCAGTTAATATAGCGTAGAAACTGATATTGTATTCATGACCATCATCCCATTCTGTAAATGGTTCAGTCCAATTTGCGAAGTCACGGGCATGAGGTTCCAAATCGAACGGCCCATTATCTGCGGGTTGTTCGTAAACTGTTTGACCTGTGGTCATATCTACTACCTTCATATTAACCTCGTATTCTCCTGCGATAACACCATTCAACAATGGTACTGAGAACGAATGTTCAGAAGCACTGTCAATGGCATATACACACTTGTATGTTACATCAGCAACACACTCAAGTACATCTGGCTGCATCAGTGTGATATCGGCACTCGCGATACTGAAGATAATCTGAGTATGATTATTCGCAGTGGTAATTTCGGATTGATTGTACCAGGAAGTCCCAGGGACAGAATTATTGAAAATGGTGGTAGTATCTATTCGATAAATTCCTGACTGGAAATCATGATTAGCTACTGTAACGTCCATTTTTTCTGATGCATCTAATCCTGTAACATCATTGGTATATTTTCCATCATTCTCAAAAGTAAACTCATCGATTCGGATGTTATCGATAGCAAAACCAGCAAGACCAGCGTTTCCATTTATTCCATCATCATCCGATTGGAATCTCCAGGTTAACGTGACTTCGGAACCTGAAAGATCTGTACACTCGACACCCCAATCGAAGGTACTGTTTGATGTCGTATTAAATAGAGTAATATGAGTCATGTCGATGATTACAGATTTGACTAAACTTTCTGAATCAAACCACACAACTGATTCATAGCGATCTGAGTGATCTCCCATGTATTCAACTTCATCATACCGACCATTATTGTCGAAATCTTCACATTCTTCGAATGGCCTTATTCCATTCTCATTTAGGTCAGTCCAACTTCCCCAAACTGTTCCCTGGAATAATTCACCACCCTTTGTCCATTCGATTTCTAGACCTGCTGCATCTCGGATTCCATTTATGTTTCCTTGGCTGTCTGAGAGAAAGTCTCCTTCAGCGAAATAATCGAAGGTTAGGTAGGTGAAATCAGTTCCACCAGTTGCAACTGGGAATGGATCAAGGGTTAGTGTTTCGTCCCATTCATCACCGTATCCTGTATCGGGGTCTCCCAGCCAGTATGCAAACGAATTGAACACTCCTCTGCTTTGTGGTAACATTGGATGGTCGCCGTTGGTGTCGTCCAAACGACTTCCATTTTCATTTCCATCATCTTCCCAGATTGGGTCAAAACCTGAGAAATCTTCTATTGCAATCAAATCAGGTTGAGCATTCTTTACCACGGTCTCTAGTTGGAAATCTGTTAATGTATTTCCATAATTCTGGACTCTAATTTCGATATCCCTATCTCCAGATGCATATCTCAATCCGTTTTCTAGACTTATCCATGGCTCCTCGGCAACACCTGGGTCGAATAGGTTCTTGACTGTAAGTTGGAACTTTTCTTCATCATTTGTTGCATCTGCATTATCAAAGCCTGTTGGAGTTGTAAGTGATGTTTTGATGTAATAGGTTACATTGTCAATGAAGTCAGCAGTTAGAGATACTTCCTCGGTAGCACCAGCTGCAAAGTTAGAGAATGTCAGGGTATCACTAACTACTTCTTCTGTTCCAAAGATAACGTCTGTTTTCCTGATTGAAATATTATCGAAAGCGAATCCGTCGAGTCCGGTATCTTGAGATGAACCATCTGGTCCGACGCTACCCATTAGACCGCTTCGGAATCGGAAACGAATATCCACTACCTCACCTGCATATGGTGTTAAATCGATTGCGTCATCGCCTCTGAAATTGGTCCAAGGTAGAACTGTATTGTCGTTGAGGTTGCCATTGTAGGTATTGTATTCTGGGTCGTAGCCGAAGCCATAGAGACGAAGGAATCTTTCATTATCCCATCCACCAGTGAAGAAAACTTGTTCCCATCCATTTCCATCGCTCCAAACTTCTATTCCACATGAGTCCTCATATAGCCAGCGCTCAACAACTGCATATTGTTCTGCAAGGTATAGTTCAAAGAATGCTGCAGCGCAAAACAAATCTATGTCGAGATATGCTGCATCGGAGCCTGTCAGATCTACGTTTTCGATGATAAATGCCTCGTCCATATTGTTGTAGTATCCAGATTCATTATCATTACCTTGGTGGTCCATCCCAGCCCACATGTATGTGGTTGGATTAGTGTCTGCTTCAAACCAGCTATCTGTTGCAGTCCCATTGTCATCTGTTGATGCATTAAATTCAGCATGCCAGGATGAAGACCCCTCTGAGTATTCTCCTGTATATGATTTGAGAACGATACTACAAGCAGGACAGTTAGTATTGTCTATGTTACCTTCAAAATCGTTCGAATAGACCAAAGTGTCTATTCCGTCTAGAACTTCCTTCACTTCTAAATCGACATCAACACTACCTGAAATAATAGGATTTAATCCAGTATTTTTGACTGTTACATTGACGAATCGATTACCTTCTCCTATTCTAGCCTCCCCGGTAGCAGGATCAAATGCAGCAGGTGCTATAGTAACATCAGTGATTCCAACATCTTCGTTATCCAAACTTAAAACGGATAGGAAATCACCCGCCCCTGCCCATCCTTGTGTATCTAACCACATGGCACTGTTGGCGAATCTGTAAGAACGGTCTCTTTGACCTATGACAATCTCATAAGCACTGGCATCTCCTCCAGCTAGTTGACCAGGTACTGCCATTGTTGGCCTTCTTCCAACATCAAAAGAAAGTGAAGAAAGGTAACCATTACCGTTAGGATCTGCTAGGATAATTTCAACTGTATTTATTTCTCTTAGGTTGTCGACTAACAAATAAGTCTGATTTTGTGCAGAGGAACTTTGTAATCGGGTTAGAGTTAATTCTGTTGGGACAAAGAAGTCCATCTTTCCATCCCTGTTTACATCAGCAATGGTAATCGATGCACCTAGATAGTCGCCAAGCATTACATAATTTTGAGTATTCCATGACGAGCCGGATCTAGTAGCATAAGAAATATTTCCTGTGATTCCATCCACTGCAGCGATAAGGTCAATTTCTCCATCATCATTTGTGTCAGAAATATCCAATCCATACAGAGGATAATTATGTTCAGCATCGAGTTTGAAATTGTGGACTGCAGGGGATGATTGGTCTAGAGGATTTGGATATGTTCCCAGAGTGCAATCATACTCTAACACTGTCATGTTATCGTAATGTCCTGCGGAGTATCCAACACCTGTGTTGTAAGGAGGTGTTCGAAGTAGCCAGATGTCAAGGTCCTCGCAATCTCCAACACCACCACCGGGTATACCGCTGCCAAGTACATCCTCACCCCAATGACCAAGCATCAGATTAGTATACTGCCCATTTGTCATTGGAACTGGAATAGTTTGTTGATTTGTAATTTGAGAGGGGTCTGGTCCCTTGAACAGTAAAATGTAGTTGTTTGTAGCTGTTGGATCGTTGACCGCCATTACAATATCATCGTCTCCATCTCCATCGATATCTCCTACATCCATATCAATCAGGTATGGATTACTAATCGTGATTGCATCGGATGGATTCCAATTATTGATTCTCTCATTACAGTCTCCCCAAAGTATTGTGAGGTTACCTGGAACCATTGGCCCACCTACAAATCGGATATTTTGTTGGTAGTAAACCACGTCGTTTACATCATCACCATTTACGTCTGCAACATATACTCTAGCTCCATCAGCTGTGTCCCTAAATCCAGCACGGAAAGAGTCGTTGTTTGAGATAAATACGTCCTGTCGATCTCCAAATCCGCCCATGCCATCATTGTATAGAGCAGTGATGAAGTGACCCATAGAACTAGCAGATACGATGTCATTGTCGTTATCACAGTCAATATCGCCTATCGCAATAAAGGAAGGATCTCTCTGAACTGCATATTGCGTAATGTGTGACGCAGAAGCAGTTGGAACCAATGAGAGCATTGGTGAACTAAGCATCAGGAGTACTAAGAAAATCGCTATTCGACCTTCTTTGGTTTCGTTTCGGGCGTTCTTTGACAGGGACATCATGGCTTCGCCGAATTTCATTTCATTATTATGCCTAATGGGAGGATGTTTATCCAACCCCTATGGGGTTGTTAAGGCAAATATGGGATTTAATTTGCTTCTAGCCAACTTGGATTGGGTGCATATTGAGTCTCCGCACCACCGTGTATTCGCTCCAATTTTCCAAGCAACCAAAGCCTGTCTAAGAACATCTGTAACTCTACTCCAGAACGATTAATCCGGTCGCCCAAAAGACTCTCGATTGAGCTAACTGAAAGTGATGTGTGACCGTGTTCTCGTACAACCAAAGTCATCACTAATTGAATCCATGATTCCGCCATCGGATCGCCTGATATGTTGTCGGATAGGGGTTCAGGATTTTCGTCTAATTCTTCAATAAACAAACTAATTTCCGCCAAATTTGGTTCGGTTTTTTCCGGTATTCCTAATTCAGCTACACCCGAATCAATATCTAAGTCACCAACGACCCTGACTACCGAAGGTAACCGACTTGGGTCAGGAGGAGGACCTGGCAATTCTGTTTGCATTTTGAAATCACCATCTCCTGCAAAAGAATCTTCAGTTGTGCCACTAACGGATTGGGTATATCCAATATCGCCTTCTAGGCCAATTCTTTCCCGATATAGATTAACCCAAGAAGGTGGACCTTGTATTACTACTTCCACTTCATGTTCGAAAGAACGGAAGGAGAAACGGATGTTTTCCTCGTCTGTCATGCCACCACCGAGAAGGTCGTTAGATTTCAATTCAAGCCTCTGCAAGATTACGTAAAACAGTCTGAAGAATCCCGCCATTTCTGTAATAATCAACTTCAACAGGGGTGTCTAATCTTACAGTTGCGTCGAATTTTACGACTTCTCCGCTTGCCTTCGTTGCAGTAATCTTAATTGAAGAGAGCGGAACTAAAGTTTCGCTAGCAGGGATGTCGAATGATTCGGTTCCATCCAGACCTAATGAGTCTGCATCATCTCCCTCTGGGAAAGTAAGTGGAAGCACACCCATCCCAACTAGATTAGAACGATGTATACGTTCGAATGAGGTTGCGATTACCGCCTTCACCCCTAATAGTAAAGTTCCTTTGGCAGCCCAATCTCTACTACTTCCAGTACCATATTGAGTTCCTGCCAAAACCACAAGAGGTGTACCCTCCGATTGATATCTCATGCTTGCATCGAATACTGAGACTACTTCATCCGTGGGGAAATGAGTTGTATATCCCCCCTCGGTTCCTGGAGCAATTTGATTGCGAATTCGAACATTTGCAAATGTACCTCGCATCATAACTTCGTGATTTCCCCGGCGGCTACCAAAGGAATTGAAATCGCGAGGTTTTACTCCTTTTGACATAAGATACTGGCCGGCTGGCCCATTGTGAGGGAATGCACCGGCCGGACTTATGTGGTCTGTTGTTACAGAATCTCCAAATTTCAACAATACTTTCGCACCATGTATAGGTTCTATTGGATCTGGTTTTGAACGAATACCTTCGAAGAAAGAAGGGAGGCGGACATATGTTGATTCATCTTCCCATCTATACAGGGCCGATTCAGAACTACTTATCGCGTCCCATCTTGGCTCTTGTAATACATCAGAGTAGCGCTTTCGGAACATATCTGGATCTATTGAAGATGCTATCGTCTTCTGTATCTCATCATCAGTAGGCCATACATCTTCCAACATTACAGGGCCATGTGGTCCGTATCCGATTGGATCTCTTTCAAAATCAATATCCAATGTACCAGCAATCGCATAAGCAACCACCAGAGGAGGACTTGCTAGATAGTTGGCCTTAACCTTTTGATGGATTCTTCCTTCAAAATTTCTATTTCCTGAAAGTACGCTACCTACTATCAGGTCCGCTTGATCGATTGCTGCTTCTATATCTGCGTCAAGTGGACCGGAATTTCCAATACAAGTTGTACACCCATATCCTACCACACTGAACCCAAGAGCATCAAGGTCTTCTGTGAGACCTGCTGCATCAAAGTATTCTGTGACAACCCTAGACCCAGGGGCTAAACTTGGTTTAACAGTAGGTGAGATGGAGAGGCCAAATTGTCTTGCTTTTCGTGCCAGTAAACCTGCTGCAATCATTACACTTGGATTACTTGTGTTTGTACAACTGGTTATCGCCGCTATCACAATATCGCCATGTTTCAGGTTAACTCCCCTAGTTGGAATCTCGGCTGAAGACTCATTCATACTTGCATTAATACCATGCCCACTATGGCCTAAAGGAGCGTTTAGGCTCTCTTTCCAATGGTTTTTCATGGCGGATAAGTCAACCCTGTCTTGAGGTCGCTTTGGTCCTGCAAGAGCGGGCTCAACTGTGGATAAATCAAGAGATAATTTACTAGTGAATTGGGGTACTGGGGTCTGTGAATTATGAAACATTCCCTGGGCTGATAGATAGCGCTTAACATTTTCAATATGGGATTCATCTCTACCCGAGAGTCTCATGTAATCCAGAGTGGTTTCATCGACTGGGAAAAAGCCACATGTCGCGCCATATTCTGGGGCCATATTTGCAATTGTAGCTCTGTCTGGTAGACTGAGGTTACCAAGTCCAGAACCAAAGAACTCTACGAATTTACTCACAACACCATGCTCCCTCAACATCTCTACTATCCTAAGGGTCATATCTGTGGCTGTTACACCTGGGCGAAGAGAACCTGTCAATTCAAATCCGCAGACTTCTGGTAAAAGCATGTAAATCGGTTGGCCGAGCATTACAGCTTCAGCCTCAATTCCGCCAACACCCCAGCCTAATACTCCAAGTCCGTTGATCATTGTTGTGTGACTATCAGTTCCAACGAGAGTATCGGGTAACCAAATGCCATTTTCTTCCCTTGCAACACTTGCAATCCACTCGAGATTTACTTGATGAACAATTCCACGACCAGGAGGTACTGCTCTGAAATTATCGAGATTCTGTTGACCCCACTTAAGGAACTGATAGCGTTCCATATTTCGTTCGTATTCAATCTCTAAATTCCTTTCCCTAGCATCAGGAAACAAACCGGAAACATCTACCTGAACGGAGTGGTCTATGACTAAATCAACAGGAACCTGTGGATTCACTCTTTGGGGATCGCCTCCTAATTCTACCATGGCATCTCTAAGTGCTGCAATATCAACAACTGCCGGAACCCCAGTGAAGTCTTGTAAAATGACTCTGCTCGGTGAAAATGGAATTTCTTCAGAATTCATTGTAGGAGACCAGGATGCAATCCGCTTGACGTCCTCAGGAGTCACCAGAAAGCCATCGCATTTTCGTAATGCGGCTTCCAATAACAATCGAATTGTAAAGGGAAGTGAATCAAGATTACAAATTCCCAAATCTTGCAAATGAGATAAGGCATGAAAATTTGCTTCTGAGCCATCTGATTTAGTGAATGATTTTAGCGAATCAAAGCCACTTACACCGTCCATCTTAACAATCCTCCATTCAGCGGGCTAGTGAGCCCTCCATGAATGTGACTATTATGAAGATTCTATCATCCAGCATGATGTTATCCAGAAGTTAACTTCTGTATGCCTGAATTAGTCGAACATCTTCAACTGGTTTATCCGCATTACCTGTCAAAACTTCAGAAATTGCATCAACGTGGTCCATTCCGGAAATTACGGCACCGAACACTGTATGGATTCCATCAAGGTGGCTTGGCTTACTGTCCGACGGTACGATGTAAAATTGGCTGCCAGCTGTATTTGGATTACTGGTCTTTGCCATAGCGAGTACGGCCGGCTCATGCACCAAGCCATTGTTGGCTTCATCGGGAACTGTCCAATCTTGTTGTTGGCAATTTTCTGATGTGTAAATTTGTCCATCTGCATTCGCCATCTGACCATTGCAGTAACCATACCAAATGCCCGCGTAACCACCTGCGCCGTTTCTATCTTCTATATCTCCACCCTGGATCATGAATCCATCAATAATTCTGTGAAAAATAGTTGTGTCGTACATTCCATTATCGACTAAATAGAGAAAGTTCTCTACATGCTTTGGAGACTCCGATTCATATAATTCTAAGACAATTTCGCCTGATACACGAGTGCCAGGGTTATCGGGATGAATGTAAGATACCTCGAGAGTTACTTCGGTACTTTCCAAAGTTGGAGTCTCTTCTAAAGATTCTGCCACAAATTTGAATGCCACCAAGAAAACCATGATTGCAACAAAAGAGGCCATTAGCCCAAGGGGAGTAGGATTACCATCATCGAACATTTGCCAACCCTTGCCAAGCGATATTGCTTGCTCATCCATCATTGATGCTAATTTATTCTGGGAACGTCGAATATCTTTGTTTGATGGTTCTAATTTTAGTGCACGCTGATAACTGTTGTATGCATCCTGCCAATGCATTTTTCGATTCTTCATATCTAGGTCGCCTTTGGCGGTTTTCGCCTGGGCAGCAAGAGAAATAACTTCGATTTTGTGTGAATTAGTTTCAGCCTCATTCCATGCCTCAGTTCTAAGTAACTCCAAGGCCCCATCAATATCCTTTGATTCAATCATCGACGTTGCCCTTGAAAGAGCATCCTTTAGTGTGGTCGGCATTGGAGGCATGAGAGCGCCGAACACCCATCCCTTGAAAACCGCAACGGATGGAAAATCAAACCATTTATCGGTGATTATCATCGTGAGTTGGAAATTATAACGAGGAATTACGGAACGGGAACGGCTAAGACCAATCTCAGCACGGCGCACGCTGCCCAAGCATACCGCATGTGCACCTAGACCCCCTGGAGAACCGGAAAAGGATGGCAAAAACCGTCAACGATTTTACAATCAATATCGCCACTGCAAATGGAACAGGGTCGCAATCTGCGAACCTGATTCTACTTCACTCAATGTTTGAAATGGGAGTCCCCGTAAGCGGGAAGAATCTCTTCCCTAGCAACATCTCGGGATTACCAACATGGTTTATCATCCGAGCTAGTGATGAGGGTTATCAGGCCCCAGGTGATGTCACACACATTCAGGTTGTAATGAACAAGGATACATGGCTAGCTGATGTAGAGAAGGCTGAGGCCGGGACAATCATCATCCACAATATGGATGTTAAACTACCAGTCGAAAGAGATGATTGTATAGTTCTAGGAATGCCAATGACAAAGATGGCTCGTTCAATTAATCCAAAGCTTGCTAGAATGATTGCTAACATGTACTATGTAGGGGCACTTGCTGAAACTATTGGAATAGAAGAATCAGCAATCGCTTCAGCAGTGGCTCAGCAATTCAAAGGTAAAGAAAGGGCCATCGAACTAAATCTTCAGGCTATTTCTGAAGGCCGTGAATACGCACGTGAAAATTGGAATTGTGATATCGGCTACGCCGTTGAGGGTCGAGAGAAAGATCCAAACACATTCCTCATCGAAGGTAATGAAGCGGCGGCTTTAGGTTGTATTTTCGGTGGAATCAACATGCTATCTTGGTACCCAATTACCCCATCTTCCTCACTTGCTGAATCAATTATTGGCTGGCTACCGAAACTACGTGAAGCAGACGACGGGGGCGCAACCTGCGCCGTTATCCAAGCCGAGGACGAATTGGCAGCTGTTGGAATGGTAATTGGAGCAGGCTGGGCTGGTGGCCGAGGAATGACCTGTACCAGCGGGCCTGGTATTTCTTTGATGTCCGAGTTCATTGGATTAGCTTACTTCGCTGAAGTTCCTGGTGTCATTTGGGACGTAAATCGGGTGGGGCCCTCAACAGGACTACCAACTAGAACTCAACAGGGTGATTTGACTTTGCTTTACGAAGCTAGCCATGGAGATACCCAACACATTGTATTGATTCCAGGAACTGTCGATGAATGCTTCGAATTTGGCTGGCGCGCCTTCGACGTAGCAGAACAATACCAGACACTTGTCTTCGGATTCTCTGACTTAGATTTAGGAATGAATAGATGGGTCACAGCAGGGTTTGAATACCCTGAAGATAAGTTGGACAGAGGCAAGGTAATTCGAACCCAAGAACAACTTGATGCTATCGAGAATTTTGGACGCTACAGAGATGTAGACGGAGATGGAATTCCATATCGAACCCTACCTGGTAGCGGACTAAAGCCAATTCTCTACAGAGGAACTGGACATGATGAAGATGGAATCTATTCCGAAGACCCCGATGTTTATGCAGCAACTGTGGCTCGTTTGAAGCGCAAGATTGAGGGTGCAAGAGACAAACTTCCCGCTCCAGTTATGCGTGAAGAAAAGGACAAGGAAGTTGGAATAATCTACTACGGTTCTGTTGAGAATACCATCACAGAAATCGACGATATTCTCGAATCAACCACAGGCATGAAGGTTAGCACTTGTAGAGTCAGAGCGTTACCATACCACTCTGAGCTAGAGCGATTTATTGCAGAACATGATCAAGTAGTGGTTTTGGAAATAAACCGAGATGGTCAGCTATTCGGAATTCTTCGCAAAGAGTTACCAGTTGAACTCCTAAG
>MDSX01080830.1_pt1 | contig 16094 bp, 16 predicted proteins | sample 811141 | NCBI WGS metagenome assembly MDSX01 (sample SAMN05326642, study PRJNA326480) | marine metagenome | isolation source: seawater | place: Atlantic Ocean: South East | collected 2010 | reverse complement strand
GCTCTCCGCCGGTGAATTTGCTGCGGGTGCCGGATGTACGGACTCGCGGAGTCACATCAAACAGATGTTCCGCCACCCCTTGCTCGCCCCTCAGGTTGTGATCCTTGACCCGCAGATCACGACACACACGCCCGAGTGGTTATGGCTGTCGACCGGCGTGCGGGCCGTAGATCATACCGTTGAGGACCTGTGTTCGATCCACTTACAGCCTTATGTGGAGGGCACGGCGCGTCATGCATTGCGGCTGCTCGCCCGCGGCTTATCACGATGTAAGGAAGATCCGGGCGATCTCTCTGCTCGGCTCGATTGTCAGGTCGGTGCCTGGATGTCGATGATCGGTGGGGCTGCCGGCGTGACCAAAGGCGCAAGCCATGGTATCGGACATATGCTGGGCGGGATTGCAGGGGTACCTCACGGATACACGTCCTGTGTGATGCTGCCGAGTGTCCTCTCCTGGAACAGCTCAGTGAACGCTGATCGGCAGGCGATGATCAGCGAAACGCTGGACCGACCGTCCAAAGCGGCTTCCGGGGTCATTGGCGACCTGATAGCCAGTCTTGGAATGCCGACGCGCCTACGAGATGTCGACGTGCGCCATGATCAATTTCAGGAGATCGCCGAAGCATCCATGCATGACCGCTGGATCAAGACCAACCCCCGCAAAATTGACGGCCCCGATCAGATCGTCGAGATACTGGATATGGCGTGGTAACGCCTAAGAATCGACAACAGCGCCGGCACGCAGAAAGAGCCGCTAGGCGAAACGCCGCAAAGGCCCGGACCAGTGTGACGCCGAGCCTCGCCGCGGCGCGGAGAGCTCATGAAGAAGGGCGGTTCCAGGATGCGGATGCCGGCTATGACCAGGTTCTGGCCAGCGACCCGCACAACGCCGAGGCACTGCATTTCAAGGGATTGCTACAATACCAGTTGGGCAATGTTGCGCCTGCCGAAGAACTACTGCGCCGTGCAATTGACGCGCGTCCCGGCGTCCCGATGTTTCATGCGAATTTGGCAAATGTGTATCAGTTTGTCGGTCAGTTTGAGGATGCCGAGGAAGAGTATCTGAATACGATCCGCCTTGATCCTGGCTATACTAATGCGCATCTGCACCTCGCTGTCTTGCTTGCTGGACAGAATCGTTTCGAGGAGGCAGAAGCCGCCGCGCGGCAGGCCGAAGCGCTCGAGGCGGATCGACCGGAAACGCTAAACCTGCTTGCGTCCATTGCGCGCCAACGCGGCGATTCAGCAGGGGCGGAAGCTCTTTTGCGCCGTGTTCTCGAGATCAATCCGGATTTCGAGAACGCATATTCGAATCTGATCTTTGTTGGTGATTTCAATCCGGACCTGTCATTTGAGGACCAGCAGATTTTGCGCCGACGTTGGGCGGAAAAATTTGCGGCACCCTTGCTCCCCGAACGTTTAGAGTTTCCCAACAATCCCAGCCCCGACCGAAAGCTTCGTATCGGATATGTATCCGGCGATTTTCGGGCGCATTCGGCACAGAGTGCGTTCGGCGGTATGATCTTTGAGCGGGACCGCGCAGCATTTGAAGTGTACTGCTACATGACGTCGGCGAATTCGGATTCGATTACTGAAAGGTTCAAGGCTTCCACGGATGTGTGGCGACCGTCGTGGGGACTGGATGAAGCTGCTCTTGCCGAACGCATAAGGTCCGATGAGATCGATATTCTGGTCGACCTGTCCGGACATTCGGAAGGCGGTAAATTGCTGACCTTCGCTCGAAAACCAGCGCCTATTCAGATTACCGGATGGGGTCACTGCACCGGTACGGGCATGTCGGCGATGGACTACTTCTTTGCGGATTCGCTCATCGTTCCGTTAGAGGATGCCGGGCACTGTGCTGAGGAAATCATCAATTTGTCGTGCTGCCTCGGATTCACGCCGCCAACGACCGCGCCCAATGTCACCAGCACACCGGCGCTTGCAAACGGCTATGTTACTTTTGGATGTTTCAATCGGGTTGAGAAAATCAGCGATGGAGCGTTGAGCGCCTGGTCACGGATACTGAATCGCGTCGGCAAGGCCTGTCTTTTGCTGAAGCATCTCGCTTTGGACCAGGACATCGTCCTCGAAAAACTGAAAAATCGGCTGACCGATCACAGTATCGATCTATCACGTGTGGATTTCAGGGGTGGGACGAAATGGTTCGAGCATCTGAAGGCCCTTGAAGATGTCGATATCGCGCTTGATCCTTTTCCGAACAACGGTGGTGTCACCACGCTCGAGACGCTCTGGATGGGTGTTCCGATCATCACGCGCTACGGGACGGCGCCGGCGAGCAGAATTGCCTCGTCGATTGTCTCCGCGAGCGGACATGGCGATTGGGTGACGACTTCAGCGGATCAATATGTCGATGCCGCCGTTCATCTGGCAGAGAGTACCTCCGAACTGGAATCCAACCGGCAATCGCTTCGCGGGTCGTTGCAAGAGCTTCCACTGGGCAACCCGAAGCTCTATGCGAGGGAGGTTGAGGCGCAGTACCGTCGTCTGTGGCAAAAGTGGTGCGCGGGCCGCCGGGGTAGCGCGCAACCGGATAAAGATCTCCCGACGAACAGCGGGCAGGCATCACCACCTCCGGCCCCGGATGTGAAGGAAGTCCCGCGCCTCATGCAGGCCGCCATCGAGCATCATGGTGCGGATCGCTTCGATGATGCCGTCGCGCTGTATGATCAGGCGCTTGCCGCGGCACCACGCGAAGCGGAAATCTACCACATGAAAGGGGTGGCATTGGCACAGGCAGGTGCGATCGATGAAGGCATCTATCTGATTCGGCAAGCTATCGAATTGAAGGACGATGCAGTTGATTACCACAATAATCTCGGTGTCTTTCTGAGGGAGGCCGGCCGGCTCGATGAAGCGGAAACATCGCTCCGTAATGCGATCGCAATCGCACCCGGGCATTTGCCCGCGTACGGGAGCCTCGCGGGTGCTCTCGATGGAATGGGCAGACTGGATGAAGCGGTCACGATCTGTCGCAAGGCGTTGGAGATTGCGCCAGATAACGCCGAATTGCATCACAATCTGGGTCTCCAATTGCAACGTGCTGGAGACTTCAGTGGTGCTGCCAAGGTTTTGGGCCGGACGGTTGAAATGGCGCCGCGATCTCCGGAAGCACGAAACAATCTCGCAAATGTATTGATGGAGCTTGGAGAGTTGGAAGATGCCGAGGCTTCTTTTCGGGAATCCGTCCGGCTAAGGCCTGAATACGCTACCGCCTGGCAGAATCTTGGTAGTCTGCTCGTTAAGATGTGGCGTCCGGAAGAGGGCGTGGAGTGTTTTGGACAGGCCCTTAAGCATGATCCACAGCTTGTGCAGGCGCACGTCAACCTTGCCGCCGCGTTCAATCTTCTGGAAAGGCAGATCGAGGCGGCGTCATCGGCGCGCCGTGCGATCGAACTTGCGCCTGATACGGCGGAAGCTCACAACAATCTCGGCGTGGCATTGAGGGCGCTCGGCGAGCACGCGGGTGCGGAAGACGCCTATCGGCGAACGGTCGAGCTCGATCCCCGCCATGCGACGGGTCACAGCAATCTGATTTTCGCGCTCGATTTCAACGATAGGTACGACATCCGCGATCATCAGGCCGAACGCTATCGTTGGAACGAACAGCATGCGGAGCCACTCGTAGGTTACATCGCGCCTCACCGCAATGATCCTGATCCGGAGCGGAAACTCCGCATCGGCTATGTGTCCGCGGATTTCCGGCGGCACTCGGCGGTCAACGGATTCGGGCCAATGATCCAACATTTCGACAGGGACGGTTTCGATGTGATTTGTTACGCGTCCAACGTCGTAGAGGATGATGTTACCGGAGCGCTTCGCGGAGCGGCCACAGAGTGGCGGACTTGTAGCCGTCTCGGCCACGAACAACTGGCACACCTCATCCGCGGCGATGCCATTGATATCCTTGTCGACCTGTCTGGGCATTCGGCAGGCAACAGATTGCCGGTGTTCGCGCGCAAGTCGGCGCCCGTGCAGGTTCATGCATGGGGATTTGCGACGGGGACGGGCCTGTCGACGATGGACTATTTTCTTACGGACCCTGTTGTCGTGCCTGAAGAAGAGCGCGACCTCTATGCGGAAGGCATCCGCGACCTGCCGAGCCATATTCCCTACTTGCCGCCTGATCCGTGTCCGAACACTGCTCCGGGGCCTGCCGAACGCAACGGATTTGTGACGTTTGGCAGCTTCAACCGACTAGAAAAGATGAGTGATTCCGCCCTAAAAGTCTGGTCGGAGATTTTGAGCCGCGTGCCGGACGCGCGCTTCGTCGTCAAATCCCAAGCTTTCGACAAAGGCGATGTCGTCGTAGATTTTCATCGGCGTCTCGATGTGGCCGGGATCGATCGGAACCGTGTTGACCTGCTCGGCGGCAATCCGCAGCCGGAACATCTGGCGAAGCATGACCAGGTCGATCTTATGTTAGACGCGTTCCCTCATGCGGGCGGCATCAGCACCGCCGATTCCCTTTGGATGGGCGTCCCGGTTGTTACGTTGAACGGCAACACGGTTGCCGGGAGGATCGGTGCTTCCGCATTGCACGCGATCGGTCTCGAGGAATTGATTGCGAAAGATACGACGGAATACGTCGACATTGCCGTTCGAATGGCGCAGTCGCCTGAGCTGCTGGCAGCGTTGCGGTCTGGTATGCGCCAGCGTATAGCTGCGTCTCCCATGGGCGACATTCAAAAGTACGTTGCCTCCGTCGAGGTCATCTACCGCGACATTTGGCGGAGGTGGTGCGAATCGCACTAAGTGTTCTGGCGAATAAAAGCTTTAATGGCACATCAGGACAGGCATTTCCGCCGCGTCCAGTATGTGACTAGTAATGCCACCAAAGATCATTTGTCGGATGCGGCTGCGCGTGTACGCACCCTTGATTAGCATGTCCGCGCCGAGCTTCTCGGCCTCTTCGAGAACCGCTTCGCCTGCCGTGCGCCTACCTGCATCCACGTTGAGCGCTTCTGCTGCGACGCCGTTGCGTCGCAAGTGGATCGTTGCGTCGGCAGCGGTTGGGCCGGGGACCATGCCTTCTTCTACTTGCAGTACGGTTACCTTTTCCGCCGACTGAAGCATAGGCATACCGAAGCTGATACATTGGGGCGTTTCGTAACTTCCGTTCCATGAGATCATAATATTCTTGCCGAGCTGTCCCGGAGGTTTCGGTGGCGCAATGAGAATGGGACGGCCTGTCTCGAACAGGGCGGCTTCCAGTAAGCTCATTGTCGGCGTCGCGGAATTTCGCACCGGACGGCCAACAACAATCAGATCGAATAGCCTACCGCGATTGCCGACGAGATCGCGGCCTGGAGCTTCTTCCTCGACCCACCCCGCGGTCGCAAGATCTTGCGGCGCGCCGCCGCCGTCGAGAGGTACGCCCTTCTCCTTCATGAATGCTTCAAAGAGTTCGTGTGCCCGGACGGCCCGTTCTTTCTCTTGTTGTTGGAAGTTTTCCACCAAGTCGGGTGGCGTAACCCCTAGGCCTTCGCCGGCGACGACAACCTCGGTCAGCCCGGGCTGCTCGTATAGTCCTTCGATATAGCTGTTGAATCTTTGTCCGACAATTAATGCAGTCTCGAGTATGGACGGCAACACGTCGCTTTCCTCCAGCGGAACTAAAATCGTTTTCATGGCGCCCCCCAAAGGCTTTATCCAGCATCAACTCTATCCTATACGAGGAATGGTCCGAGGTTAAGACCCTGCCTGCCAGATCCGCTCGCCATCCGCACGGAGACCATCGGGCTCGTAAATTTCTGGCGCGACCGGACCGGCAAAGCGAGCTTCGTTGAACTACTTCAGGGACTCATGCTTATGCTCGGCACATCGCTGCCGCACGTTATCGAGCGTCACGACATCGTCGGCGTCCAAGAACCCTAAGATGCGCGCAAACGCCATGGACTCTTCTGAGAAAAATTTAGAACATGAAATTGTGTAAATTTGGTTTATTCGGCGATTCGGAATTATTTAGGCGCCGAAACCGAATCAGATTCTATAATTCTAAAGGGAGGAATGCCCAGTATGACAATCGAGCGCCGACATAAAGGACCCCGGATGAGCCAGATCGTGGTCCACAACAATACTGTTTATCTCGCCGGTATCGTCGGCAACGACCGCGACGCCGATATCGCGACCCAAACCAGTCAGGTTCTGGCCAAGATCGACGGTTATCTTGCGGAAGTGGGCACCAGCAAGTCGAAACTTCTATGCGCCGAGATATGGATCAGCGACATGGCGCTGTTTGGAGAGATGAACGCTGTCTGGGACGCATGGATTGATCCCGATAACCCGCCGACCCGCGCCTGCGGGCAGGTGCCGTTGGCGCATCCCGACTTCAAGGTGGAGATCATCGTCCGCGCCGCGCTCGATTGACGCCGGCGCGAGATGCACTTTATGCAGCGGGCATTTTAGGGCTCGTTGCGTGAAGTGCACGAAATTGGCGGGCCGGCCACCAACGGATCGGATTTATATGTCGGGCACGGCAGGTAAAGGAGATAGTTTTGTTCTTTTTCTGCAAGGTCTGACAGGCGACCCATGAAAGAACACTCTCTCTGGGTCGCGAGAAACGATGATAAGAAATTGTAGTGGGCTAGGTCAGTCTTCTCAGTCGAGGCTGACGTTTACTACGCCAATATAGTAAGGACCGGCTAGGTCGACTAGGCGAAATCTAAAAGGCGATTCGCAGAACGCGGGCCTAGGCACCCTGGTGATAGTGTTCTGGCAAGACGAGACGCGCGTGGCCACTTTTCTCGAGGTCATCCGCCAGCGTGGTGTCCGGCTTGTAACTGGATGGCGTGTGCCGGTGAAGACGGGACCTAAGTGTATAGTGCGGCAGGTGGATCTGCGGCTCGGTGCGGTCGACCGCATCGCTGAAACGAGACAACTCTGTTTCCGGGCGTTATGGGGTTCGGCGGTCATCGAGGTTATCGTCAAACCCGATGAATTGGCACCCGCCGATCGACAGTTCCGGCGAGACGCTACCGAACGCCGTCAAGAAAGCGCCCCGATGGTCGTGATTGCCCGGAATTACAACGAAATGCCGACCTGTCCCGTCAAGCCAGTCGCGCATCCAAAGGTAATCTTTTCCCGCATTGGAGATCGCGGCGGCATTGGCTTCCGGGTCTTCCTTGGCGAGTCGACCGTCCACAACATCGTCCGGGACATCAAGCTAATCGCCGGTAAGCGCGATGACGTCCGGCGACCATTCGTTGAGACGGTCGCCCAGGCGACAGAGGATATCCGGCATGTCCCGGGACAACCGCTTCGGTTGTTGGGCGGTGCCCGGGAGTGATCGCCGCAAGTGCAAATCCGTAAGGTGAAGGATGCGCAAGCGCTCACCGGACATACTGCCTACTCCGCTTGGTGATCCGGTTTTAAGCGGCGCTCGTGCTCGCAAGCGCGTTGCGGTCATACTGCCGCATTACAAGTGCGTCGTACGCGTCCATTAGCGCGCGAGTCGTCTCGCCGGGCGTGAAGGCATAATCGCCAATTTGCGATACCGGTGTCACTTCGACCGCCGTGCCGGTCAGGAAGACTTCGCTCGCGTCCCTCAGTTCTTCGGGCTTGATGTGGCGTTCGACGATTTTGACTCCCCGGTCTCCCGCCAATGCCATCACTGTCCTTTTGGTGATGCCGTCAAGGAAGCAGTCCGGCGTCGGTGTGTGCAGTTTGCCGTCCGGCATCAGCATGAAGATGTTGGCGCCCGTCGCCTCGGCGATATAGCCGCGGTAGTCGAGCATGAGGGCGTCGGCATAACCTTCTGCTTCCGCGTCGTGCTTGGACAACGTGCAAATCATGTATAGGCCGGCAGCTTTTGTCTTGCACGGGATCGTCGCCGGATCAGGACGCCGCCATTTCGCCCACTTCATACGAATGCCCTGCATGCGGGCCTCCGGCGAGAAGTAGGCAGGCCATTCCCACGCGGCAATCGCCATATGCACGCCAGCCTGTTGAGCTGAAACGCCCATCATGCCGGCGCCGCGCCAGGCAATCGGGCGCAAATAGCCGTTCTCGATATTGTTTTGACTGATGACGTCCCGGCAGGCCTGGTCGATTTTGTCGGCGGAATACGGGATCTCGAAATCCATCGTCCCCGCGCCTTCGAATAACCGTTCGGTATGTTCGCGCAGTTTGAAAATCTCTCCGCCGTAGCAACGCTCACCCTCAAAGACAGCGGAAGCATAGTGAAGAGCATGGTTCAGGACATGCAGCTTAGCGTCCTGCCAGGGTATCATTTCGCCATCATACCAGATTACGCCGGTCCGGTCGTCGAAGCGTTCCATATCCATCTTTTTCGCTCCTGCGCTGCGCTGCGATAATAATCTTCCGCAGACGTAAAGATATTGTTTGCGATATAACTAATCGCCATTCCCTTGCCCTTGCGGCATGAAATGTCCAGTAAGGTTGCGCGGCGTACCATTCCAATGCATATATGTCAATATGACTGACTTAAATTTAGATGAAAATTTCGCTTATAGCGACGAAGCCCTGCGCGAAGCAATCGAGATGCTATTCTTTTCTTATCGCGACTTCACGTCCGGACCGGACGAAATTTTAAAGGAATTCGGCTTTGGTCGCGCTCACCATCGAGCCATCTATTTCGTTGGACGCCATCCAAGCCGCGCAGTCTCCGACCTCCTCGATATCCTGAAAATCACCAAGCAGAGTCTCAATCGCGTGCTGAGCCAATTGATCCGAGAGGGTTTCATCGAACAGACACAGGGCGTCACCGATCGCCGCCAACGGTTGCTGAGCCTGACGGAAAAGGGGAAGATACTGGAGGAACGGTTGACGGAAAATCAACGCCGCCGGATCGCGCGTGCATATAACAATGCGGGTGTGGGGTCGGTCGACAAGTTCCGGAAAATACTGCTCGGCATCATGTCGAGCGATGACGATCGGGCCCGATTTAAATGACCCCTCGACCGGCGTCGGGATGAGGAAGAGATGCTGAGCGACGACACGCCGCATATTCTGGTCATCGATGACGATACCCGGCTGCGCGAGCTGCTCAGAAAATACCTCAGCGACAACGGCTTTTGGGTTACCGCGGCTGCCGATGCCGCTGAAGCCAGGCGGCGCATGGAGGGCCTGTATTTTGATCTTTTGGTACTTGATCGCATGATGCCGGGAGAGGATGGCCTCAGCTTCGCACGGACACTCAGACTGGCGAGCGATATACCGATCTTGATGCTGACGGCGATGGGTGAAGTTGAGGCGCGTATCGACGGTCTGGAGGCGGGGGTCGACGACTATCTCTCCAAACCCTTTGAACCGCGGGAGCTGTTGCTTCGTATTCGCACGATACTGAGGCGAGCGGAATTGACGGGAGACACAACACGTTCCGAACGTATTCGGCTCGGCCGTGCCGAGTATGATCCGGAGCGGGGCTTTCTTACTGTCGACGGAAAACCAATGCGATTGACCAGCGCGGAGGCAAGCCTTCTTTCGGCTTTATCTGCAGAGCCCGGTTCAGTGTTGAGCCGCGATGAGCTCACCCGTCTGTGTGCGATCGATGGGGGCGAACGCGCGATCGATGTTCAGGTCACTCGCCTGCGTCGCAAGATAGAGCCCGATCCGCGCGTCCCGCAGTATCTGCAGACAGTGCGTGGACGCGGATACGTATTGCGCCCGGATTAGGGAACCGAATATGCGCCCAGGAAAAATGATCAAACAATTCCTACCGAAGTCCCTCTTCGGTCGCGCGCTTATGATCATCGTTACGCCGCTTATCCTGTTGCAGGTCGTCTCCACTTGGATTTTCTTTGACCGGCACTGGGACACGATCACCCGCCGGCTGGCGAGTTCGATCGCTGGTGACGTCGCGTGGGTCCTGGAAGAATTAAAACCCGGTCTAGGTGACAAGGAGCGTTCTGCGCTGTTCACCCGAGCCCGGCATCATAAGGGATTGCAGATCGTTCTGCGACGTAAACAGATCCTGCCGAATCAAAAGGCGGACTACTCCGGCATCCTCGACGCCAAACTGGCGCATGCGCTGAGAGAGCGCGTGCAGCGGCCGTTCATGTTGGATACCTCATCATTCAAGACGCGGGTGCTTGTTGATATTCAGATGCCGAATGGCGTTCTATCGGTCATCGTACCGGGCAAACGGCTCTTTAGTTCGACAACGTATATCTTCGTATTATGGATGGTCGGTACGTCGTTGGTTTTGTTCGCCGTTGCATCGATTTTCATGCGCAATCAGGTTCGCCCAATTCGACGACTTGCCGAAGCTGCCGATGCTTTCGGCCAGGGTGGCGAAATGATTGATGACTTTCGCATTCAGGGTGCGACGGAAGTACGGCTTGCCGCTACCGCGTTCAACCGAATGCGTGACCGAATCAAGCGCCAGATGCGGCAGCGCACGGACATGCTGTCCGGGGTCAGTCATGATCTCCGGACGCCAATGACGCGAATGAAACTGCAATTGGCGATGGTTCCGGAATCCCCCGTGATCGAGGAATTGAAATCCGATCTCGCGGAGATGGAGCAAATGATCGAGGGCTATCTTACGTTTGCGCGGGGTGAAGGTGACGAGAAATCAGTTGCTACCGATCTTTCGGAGCTTGTGGCAGATTGCGTGACCGGCTGGCGGCGTAATGGCATCGAGATCGATCTGCATTTCGAAGACGATATTGAGCTACCGCTAAAGCGCGCGGCCTTCGGTCGTTGCCTCGACAACCTGATTGCCAACGCAGGTAAATATGGCGATCATGTCTGGGTCCGTCTCGGGTGTCGGCGCAATGACATCGAGATTACGGTCGACGATGACGGACCCGGAATTCCGGAGCCCGAGCGGCAAAATGTCTTTCGGCCGTTTTATCGCCTCGACCAGTCGCGCAATTCCAATACCGGCGGGACCGGCCTCGGCCTTGCTATCGCGCGCGATGTCGCGCGCACGCATGGGGGTGATATCGACCTTGATATGTCGCCTCAAGGCGGTCTGCGCGCCCGGTTGCGCCTGCCGCAATAGAGCCTCGTGTCAACTCAATAGAGGCGACCGCCGTTCGGAATATTATGATCCGGCGCGATCAGAACAACCTCACCGTCAGCGCCGGGAAATCCCAAGATCAGAATTTCCGACATGAATTTTCCGATTTGCTTTGGCGGAAAATTGACCACAGCGGCGACCTGGCGGCCCACCAATGACTCGGGCGTATAGTACCGCGTTAATTGGGCGGATGTCTTGCGCTCGCCGATCTCGTTGCCAAAATCGACCCAAACTTTGATCGCCGGCACACGTGCCTCGGGATATGGTTCCGCTCGGACGACTGTACCCACGCGGATGTCCACGCGGGCGAAATCCCCGAACTCAATGGTTTCCGACTTGTCGAATTCAATCGTTGCCATTCTTTGCTTCTCCAGTCTCTTCGGTCTCCGGGACCGCATCCGTTTACATTGTCGTCCGACTCGGTCCCTCGAATCGCTGAAGCTCGCCGGCTGCCCGCTCCGCTCGCCGCAGGTAGCGGTCGAGGGCTGCCATCGTGCGCGAAAGGTCTGGGCTGTCGTCCGCTAACCATACCCGCAGGGTTGCCAGCCAAACCGCAAGCAATCCCTTTGTCCTTAGTAGGCCAAACGGCCCACTCGCCGAGATGCCGGCGGCTTCAAGCATCCAGCCGGTTGAGATTAAGGCGATTGGGCCCAAGCTGATCGCGGCCAAGGGGTCGCCCGGTAAATCCCGACACAACGCGGAAACAGCGTCCCGATGTTCGCCGAGTGAATCAAAACGGCTCATCAGCACTTCAAACAAACGATCCCGGGGCGTGTCCTCGTTTTCGAAATGAAAATCCTGCGACAGCACCTGTTGGTCGATAACTTCTACGAAGGCGGCTAGAATGGCCGCCTTTGAACAAAACAGGGTACGCAAACCGGCCGGCGTGAGCCCTGCTTCGGTGGCGATGTCCGTCATCGACGCCGCAGCCCACCGTCCGGTGGCGGCAATCTTCAGCATGGCCTGAAGCGTCTGGTCGCGCAAGTTTTCCGTATCAGCGCTCATCGCGCCGCCATTATCCGTCTTCGGTCAGATGACGCAATGCAGGAAAAACGATCAGTCGGCGAGTTCCTGACTGCGCAACGTAGCCGCAGCGATTGCACGGGTCATCAGTGGCTGAAGGCCTTCGTCCGCCATCAGAATCTTCAACGCTTCGAGGGTCGTGCCTCCAGGGCTCGTAACGTTCTCGCGGAGTATTGACGGTGTCTCTTCGCTTGCAAGCGCCAGCTGACCCGATCCCGCGACGGTGACCAATGATAGGCGGTCGGAAAGGTCGCTCGGAAGGCCTGCGGCTACACCCGCCGCCGCCAGGCATTCGATCAGCAGGAAAACGTACGCGGGTCCGCCGCCAGACAGCGCGGTGACAGCGTCGATCAGTCCTTCATCGTCAACGACAACCGCTTCGCCTGTTGCGGCAAGAAGCTGTCGGCCCAGCTCCCGTTGCTCGCCCGTTGCGGCCGCATTGCTGCAGCAGACGGTGATTCCTTGACCGATAGCGGCGGGCGTGTTCGGCATTGCACGAACGATGGAGGCGCCGTCGCCCAACTGAGCGGTGAAATATGCGATATTCTTACCCGCTGCGATAGACAGAAAGGCAGTATTGCCGCCGGCGAACCGTCGGTATGCTGGGGCAACGTCGTCCATCTGCTGCGGCTTCACCGCAAAAACCACGACTTCGGGGTCCAAGCCATCGGCGAGATCGTCGGCCGACGCTACGACGTCGATACCAGCCACGCCCAAAAACTCGGCCGGCAATCCCATCGGATCGACGGCGATGACACCTCCCGCTGCGATACCGCTCTCCAGCCATCCAGAAAGCATCGCGCTTCCCATCTTGCCGCAGCCGACGAGCAATAGCGGGCGGCTCAACTTCATATCCGACATTCGTCTAAGCCTCGCCGACCGTGTCCATGATAGCCATCGACATCGCATCATGCGGCGAATGGCCGGCCCAGATCACGAACTGGAACGCGGGATAGAACCGCTCGCATTCGCACAACGCGATATCAACTAGGTCTTCCAGCTGCTCGACGCTCAGGCGCTGCCACCCGCGGGTAAGCAGCGTGTGGCGGAACATGGGCATGTTGTCGCCGGAACAGAGGTCGAAGTGGCCGAGCCACAGTTTCTCGTTTACGAGGGCCAGCAAATCGGTAATTTCGCCGCGCCGGTTGTCGGGAATGCGCATGTCGAAGGCACAGGTGAAATACAGCGCGTGAACGTCCTCGCGCCAGACGAAAAACATGCGGTAGTCGCACCACCGTCCGATTGCCTCGACCACCATTTCATCTGGGCTCGATCGATCAAACGGCCATTCGTTGGCGGAAACCAGCTCTTCGAGAATGTCTAACGGATTGTTTGCCGCTGTCTCAAGGTCGATCGGTGCAATGGTCATGATTTGTTGCTTCCCCTGTTTCGCCGAATTCGTGCGATCAAGAGTGAATTCGGCACCGGCTTGCACCGGGAGTAGACGAGCCTAACGCCCCAACTTTTACCGCCAACCCCGACATGTAGTGGAATATGTCACCATGCAACCACTAGATTTAGATTGCCAGAATAGAGTCGACGGAAGCAAGAGGATAAATTCCCCCGCGTCCGATTATTTTACGGGAAGGGTCCCGGGTCGCGGAATCACTCGCTGGATTTTGGGGCTGGCTTCTTGCGGGGGGCGCGCCGAGCCGGTTTCTTGAGTGCTGCAATCTCCGCCTCGAGCGCCGCGACACGGGCCTCGAGCGCTTGCTGAGATTCGCGCGCCTGTAAAGCGACAGCCTTGATGACGTCAAACTCGTCTCGCGGCACCATGTCGGCCTCCGCGAGGTAGCGCTCAAGGCGCTGCCGGAACAGTTCTTCCATTTCGCTGCGCAGGCCCGCGAATGCGCCCGCGGCCCCTGAAGCGACGCGTGCCAGGTCGTCAAATAGGCGGTTCTGCGATTGCATGGCCAGTCTCCCGCTGTGTGGGCCGGAGGCCCATATTACCTGATATAGAGACGGGGCGCGCGTCGTGCAACCGGTGGTACGGCGGCCTAGTATACCACCATCTGCGTCGAACCTCCGTCGACCGCGATGGCCTGCCCGGTGACGGCGGCAGCGCCGGGTGACGCGAGGAAAAGCACCATCGGCGCGATATCACTGGGCTCGACGATTCGGCCGATCGGGAAATTCGCGGCAAAGTCTGCCTCCGCTTCCTCAAGACTGACACCGAGCTCCTTGGCGCGCGCTTCGAGACGGGCTGGATACCGGTCGGTCTTCGTAAACGGGGGATGGACCACATTTACCGTAATCCCGTCGGGGCCAACGTCGTTCGAGAAGTGCTTTACGAAATTGACCAGCGACGAATTGCCGAGGCCGCTTGGAAGAGATGTCTTCGCAGGGGTCCGGGCGGCGGTGCCGCCGACGCAAATGATTCGCCCACAACTGGACTTCCGGAGATACGGCAATGCCGCGCGCGAGAGGCGCATTGCCGCAAGCGTCTTGCCCATGACCCTTTCGAGCGCCTGCTCGTCTGAAAGCGACTCGAGCGTGCCGCCGATATTGGTTGAAGCATTGCTGACAAGCACGTCCAGCCCGCCGAACGCATTCATAGTCTCGTCGATCACGTCGGCGCATCCATTCGCTGTAAAGAGATCTGCGGCAATCGCCTGCGCCTTGACCCCGCGACCCGCGATATCGGCGCGCGCCTTCTCAAGCGCTCCCGTGTCCCGGCCGACGACCGCGACATTGGCGCCTTCATCGGCGAAGGCCTGCGCAATTGCGAGACCAATGCCTCGATTGCCCCCTGTCACCACCACCGATTTTTCTTTCAGTTCGAGATCGATCGCCCTCACTCCTCTTTTGAATAGATATTGTTGCATCGGGCGGCTCACCAAGACCACACCTTTAATGGCTTCGAGCGGAGGGTATATCCATAGGCGTTAACGCCGTGAGAATGTAAGGGAGATCTGTAATGCCCGATTTATGCTCGATCCGGGAATGTGCTGACGCCGTGTGGGCGGCGATCGAAAAGAACAGGGATAATACGGCGGCCTTGCGGACCGAACTTCTTGAGGCGGTGCGGGCGTTCATTACGCGTCCCGACCTCTTCGAGCTCGGGGTCAAACGTCCGGGCAATCACATCGACAACTCGAAGTACATTTACTACGACGGCGAATTGTCGATCACGCTCGATGAATTGCCGAAGGATATGATCGTGCCGCCTCACGACCACGGCGTCTGGGAAGCGTTGGTTATTCTGAAGGGCAGCCTGCATCACGCGGTCTATGACCGGATGGACGATGGTAGCACTGATGGTCACGCCGAGCTGAAGTGCATCGAGGACAAGGTTTTCAAACCGATGGAAATGGCGATGGTGATTCCGCCGGCGGAAATCCACAGCTTCACGGCGAAGGAGGAAAGTACCTTCATCCTGACGATTGTCGGAGGGAACTACGCGGCCAACCGCCATTATTACAACGTTGCAAAGAATACCTATCAGGTCGCGAAAGCAGGTGCGGTAAAGCCGAAAAAGAAGGCCGCATAGACAGGCATCGTCGGTGCTTGCCGCCGCCGCGCCGACCGGCCTATAACCAATCCATGATTGGCGATCGAGCGTTTTCAAGATGATTCTGGTGACCGGCGGTGCTGGTTTCATCGGCTCCAACCTGGTCGCCGCTCTCGGCGAACGTTCCCGGGAGCCCATTTATGTATGCGATATCGTGGACAGCGCGGAGAAAGAACGAAATCTCGCAAAGCATGCGGTGGCCGAGCTTGTCGCTCCGGCGGACCTGATGACGTGGCTCGAAGGCCTGGGCGCGTCCACGGAAACGATTTTCCATCTTGGCGCGATCTCTGCGACGACAGAGCGCGATCCGGTGGCCTTGCTCGATAATAACGTCGCTTTCTCGACCGCCCTTTGGCGATGGTGTGCGGCGCAGGACACACGGCTGATATATGCGTCTTCCGCGGCGACCTATGGGGATGGCGCCAATGGGTTCGACGACGACCCCGATCCACGCGCGCTGGTGGCTTTGGAGCCGTTGAACGGTTATGGACAGTCTAAGCAACTTTTTGATATCGACGCCGCGTTGATGGCCCGTATGGGATGTTGTCCGCT
>MDSX01006268.1_pt1 | contig 16116 bp, 16 predicted proteins | sample 811141 | NCBI WGS metagenome assembly MDSX01 (sample SAMN05326642, study PRJNA326480) | marine metagenome | isolation source: seawater | place: Atlantic Ocean: South East | collected 2010 | reverse complement strand
GTGTTATCGTCAGGACTTTAGGAGTGTACAAAATGCCAAACTACTTAAGAACTACAATTGGCCTTCCTGAAGAAAATTTAATTTTTTTAGAGAAGTTATCTGCCCTGTCTTAGATCTATGAGTTCTTCTATAAATTTTAAAAATATCCTAGTAGTAGGAATAGGTCTTATTGGAGGCTCAATAATACGAGCTTTAAAAGAAAGTTCTTTTTCTGGAAGAGTTTATGGAATAGATAGAGATAATGGGGTATTAACTTCAGCCTATGATCTCGGATTCATACAAAATAAAGATAGAAAAATTCCTAAAGATTTAGATGATCTTTTGGTTATCTTTTCTGTTCCTGTTCTCTCTATTCAGGAAGCTATATATCAAATAAATAATGCAATAAAAACAGAGAATGTTATTTATACGGATACGCTAAGCGTTAAATCTTCAGTCCTTAATACTTTGAGAGCTTCTGATAAAAATGTTTTAAAAAGATTTGTTCTATCTCACCCTATAGCAGGATCCGAACAAAGTGGTTTTGAGGCCTCTTCTGCAATACTATTTAAAGAAAAGTTAAGTATTATCTGTCCTCATGAGGATAATTCAGAATACGATGTTTCTAAAGTTGAAGGCTTTTGGAAGGCATTAGGTTCTTATACAAAGAAATTATCTGCCGATGATCATGATGAGTTATTTGGGAAGACTAGCCATATGCCTCACGTTATTGCTTATGCGTTAATGGATTCTTTATATCAAGATCTTGGAGAAAAAACTTTCTTTTATTCTGGGGGCAGTCTTGAAGGCTATACAAGAATAGCATCGAGCGATCCAGTTATGTGGAAAGATATAATGATTTCAAATGACAAGTTTATTTTAAGCTCTATAGGGTCTTTTAAGCGAAGCTTAGAAGAATTATCTGAATTAATTGAGACGAATAATATAAATGGTTTAATTGAATTCTTTTCTGCTGTAAAAGAAACCAGAGATAAAGCTATCTCAGGGAAAGAAGATTGATGCAATTCAAAATTCAGAAAGGAGAAGGTCTTAAAGGTGAAATTACTATTCCTGGTGACAAGTCAATATCTCATAGAGCAATAATGCTCGCTTCTTTAGCAGACGGAAAATCAGAAATTTCTGGTTTCTTAGAAGGAGAGGACTGCCTTGCAACTATTGAAGTTTTTCAAAAAATGGGAGTTATTATTTCCAGACGGAATGGGAAGTTTTTAGTAGAAGGTAAAGGCCTCAAAGGACTTAAAGACCCAGCTAGTCATTTAGATTTTAGGAATTCAGGCACTTCCGTAAGGTTATGCTCTGGGGTTCTGGCAACTCAGGAATTTTCTTCAACTTTAATAGGTGATAGCTCTTTATCTTCTAGACCTATGCTAAGAATAACTGAGCCTTTAGGTCTTATGGGAGCAAATATATCTAGTACAGAGGCAGGGACTCTTCCTTTAAGGATAGAACCTGTAAATTCCCTTGAAGCTATTAAATACTCTTTACCTGTAGCAAGTGCACAAGTTAAGTCATGTTTATTGTTTGCAGGTTTATATTCAAATGGAATTACCGAAATAGAGGAAAAGATAACTACTAGAGATCATACAGAGAAGATGTTTGAGCAATTTGATATTCCCATAAACATATCAAGATCAAAAGGAAAAAAACTAATTAAATTAGATCCAGTCGAAGGTTTTAATCCTAAGAACCTTAATATCTGTGGGGACTTTTCTTCAGCATCTTTTTTTATATTAGCTGCACTAATTACTCCTAATTCTGAATTGCTACTTAAAAATGTAGGAGTAAACCCAACTAGAACAGGTTTTCTGCATGCTTTGAGGCATATGGGAGCTAACATTACATTACAGAATGAAACTGATTCCTATGAGCCAACCGCAGACATTCTAGTTAAAACTTCAGAATTAAAAGGGATAGTTCTAAATACAAATTTAGTAGCAAACATGATTGATGAAATGCCTGCTTTTTTTATAGCAGCTTCTTTGGCTACAGGAACGACAAAGGTTAAAGAGGCAAAAGAGCTTAGAACTAAAGAAAGTGACAGACTTCAAGCAATGTCTGAAGTATTAGATTCTTTTGGAGTGCAATTTCAGTTAGAAGCAGATGGGATAGTAATTAAAGGAATAGGAAAAGGTGGCACTTTGAAGGCTTCAACTGTTAACTCTCATGGAGATCATCGGATAGCAATGGCTGCCTCAATAGCGTCTCTAAGATCTGGGGGAGAAACAACGGTGCTAGATTGTCTTAACGTTAGCACATCCTTTCCTAATTTTATTGATGTTTGTCAAGAAGTAGGAATAAATATAGAAAAGATATGAGTGATCAGGTAATTCCAGTCATAACAATAGATGGTCCTAGCGGAGCAGGCAAAGGAACAATAGCTCAGATGCTTGCTTTGGACTTGAAATGGCATATTCTGGATAGTGGTGCTCTTTATAGAACTCTAGCCTACTTTATGTTGGAACAAAATATAGAATTACATCAGTTTGAGAAGAATAAAGAACTAATTAAGGAAAACTTCAGAGTTAAATTTGATCCTGGGACAATAGGAGAGCCAGTAAGAGTAATATTTAATGATAACGATATTACTAACAAAGTTAGAACTGAAGAAATAGCAAAAAAAACTTCAGATTTGGCTACAGAACCTCTGATAAGAGAATTTATAAAACCCTGCCAGAGGAATTTTATGTCTTTGCCGGGCCTAATTGCAGATGGAAGAGACATGGGAACTGTTATTTTTGATGATGCTAAACTTAAAGTATTTTTAACTGCATCTATTCAGGAAAGAGCAAAAAGAAGACAAACACAGTTGAAAAGACAGGGTAGCAAGGTTAACATGCGCCTCCTTTTACAAGAGTTAGAAGAAAGGGATAGAAAAGATACAGAGAGAAAACACTCTCCTTTAAAACCAGCGGAAGACTCGATAATAATAGATACAAGTAATTTAGAACCTGAAGGAGTAATCAAAGAAATAAAGAAATTTATTTAAACAAAAAGATATGGCTGTTAATTTTGAAAAATTATTAGATGAGAGTTTAAGCACTGTAATAATGAAACCCGGGAGTTTAGTTACGGGCATTGTTCTTGATATATTACAAAACCACGTTGTTGTTCATGTTGGATTAAAATCTGAAGCTGCTATACCTATTTCAGAGTTTAATAATGAATCTGGTGAATTAGATATAAAAATAGGTGATGAAGTCCAACTTACTCTTGAAGCTATAGAAGACGGACATGGGAATACAAGGGTTTCAAGGGAAAAGGCTATTAAGCAAGAAGTATGGAAGAGAATTGAAGATTGTCTAAATGATGATTCCATATTAAAAGGATTAATAACAGGATCTGTAAAGGGCGGCATGACAGTAGATGTCCAAGGTATAAAGGCCTTTTTACCTGGTTCACTTGCTGAAGTTTTACCTACTAAAGATTTAGAATACTTAGTTGGCAATTACGAAGAATTTAAAGTAATTAAGTTAGACAAGGAAAAGAATAATGTAGTTCTCTCTCGTAAAGCAGTTCTACAAGAAGTCAATTCTGAGGAGAGAGAAAAACTACTTTCTTCATTAAGTGAAGGACAAACCATCAAAGGTGTTGTTAAGAATTTAACTGATTATGGTGCTTTTGTGGATCTTGGAGGGATTGACGGTCTATTGCATATTACTGACATATCATGGAGTCGTATAAATCACCCCTCAGAAGCTATAAAAATTGGCGAAAAGCTTGATGTGAAAGTCATAAAGTATGATGAAGAAGAAAAAAAGGTCTCTCTAGGTATAAAACAATTAATAGATGATCCCTGGAAAGGAATAGAATCAAAATTCCCATTAAATACATCTGTTATGGGAAAAGTTACAAATTTAACAGACTATGGTTTCTTTGCAGAAATTGAAACAGGAGTTGAAGGGTTAGTGCATGTTTCGGAAATAGACTGGACAAATAAAAACATACACCCTTCTAAAGTTGTTCAACTAAAGGATGAAGTTGAGGTAATGATCCTTGAAGTTGATGAAGATAAAAGAAGGATATCTTTAGGACTAAAACAATTAACTGAAAATCCATGGCAGGTTTTTGCACATACTCATAAAGAAGGAGACAGAGTTCAAGGAGCTATAAAATCTATAACAGATTTTGGAGTATTTATAGAATTGGATGGAGGGATAGATGGCTTGGTACATCTATCAGATATTTCTTGGGATGAAGAAGAAAGTAAATTAAGAACTTTAAGCAAAGATGATTTGGTTGATGCTATTGTCCTTTCTATAGAAGCGGACAGAGAAAGAATATCTTTGGGTATTAAGCAATTAGTTTCTGATTCTTTTAGTGATTATGTTGAAGAAAATAATAAAGGTTCCAGGGTTCTTGCAAAAGTTATTGATTTTAATGACCAAAAAATAAATTTGGAGCTTGCCGAAGGTGTTATCGGTACACTTCCTCAAAAAGACTTTGTTAATTCAAACTCTGATTTAGTTTTAGAAGAAGGGTTAGAGATTCAAGTTGTGGTAGCAAATATAAATAAAAAAGACAGAGAAATAATTCTTTCTCTAAGAGCTCTAGAGAAACAAGAAGAAAAGACTGCACTCAAAGATAATGCAATTAAGAATAAAGAGATTGAAGAAGCAAGTAAATCTAACATTGGAGATCTTATAAAGGCAGAAATGGAAGACTCTGATTCAGAGGATGAATAAATCTGGTTTGATATTAAAGCTACAAGAGAGTAATGATTTCTTATCTAAGAATGATATTGAAGACTCTCTTAACGTTATTGTAGATTATATTTCTGATTCCTTATCTAAAGGTGATAGGGTGGAAATACGAGGTTTTGGGAGTTTTTCTTCCAGAAAAAGAAAAAAGAGGTTGGCTAGAAATCCGCAAACAGGAAAATCAATATCAGTACCAGAAAAGTATCATCCTTATTTCAGGGCCTCTAAAGCTCTCAAAGAAGTTTTAAAAAATTAAATTCTACTTCTCTTGTGATATTCTTACTGATGATGAGGTGGTCTACAATATTCTTTCTTTTGCTTTTAACAACAGTAAGCCTAATGTCTTATATAATTTTAAATTTGAATAATACTATAGTCTTGGTGAACCTTTTATTTCTTGAGATTCAGATTAGTTTAGGTTTTATATTGCTGATATTTTTTATTTTGGGATTTTGTATAACCATTACCTTTGAGTTGTTTTATTTTATGTCGAAAAAATACAATAAAGATGGATAATTTTATTCTATTTTTTTTAGACTTGGATCACATAAGAGATATAAGAAATATGTCAGATCATTTAGATATTAGAAGACCTATTACTAAAAGTTCAAACCCTTTAGAATCTGTCTGAAATATTACAGAAATAAGTGTATGAAGTTTAATATATTAGATATAGGTGGAAAGGTAGTAAAAGAGGATGATAAGTACATTGTAAAAGACAATCAGATGTTAAAGAATCTGGTTGTTAGCAGTACTGATTTAAAGCCTGGAAAATCTACTTCAGGACATGCTCATCCAGGACAAGAGGAGGTTTATAACTTCATCAAAGGTTCAGGCAAGATGAAGATTGATAAAAAAACTTTTCCCGTACAAGAAGGTGACTTAATATTGGTAGAAGACGGAAGTTTCCATCAGGTCGTAAATAATTCAAAAGAAAATTTATACTTCGTTTGTGTATTTGATGGCTCAAGATCTCACTAAGTCTTTTACAGAGCATATCTCCTCAGAATCTTTTTTAGAAGTTCCTTCTTCAAAGGATAAATTGAAAGCTTTTCTTAGACTCCTCCCTAAAGAATATGGAGTTTATAAGTTTCTAGATCATCAAGGGACTCCTATCTACATTGGAAAAGCTAAGAACTTAAAGAATAGAGTATCATCTTATTTTAGGGAATCTTCTGAGAAGACTAAGAAGCTCCATAAGTTATTAATAAGTTTAAAAGGGATTCAGCTAATAATAACAAACAGCGAATTAGAATCTTTAATCATGGAGCAATATCTAATAAAACAGATAAAGCCAAAATTTAATGTACAGTTTAAAGATGATAAAGGATACCCTTGGATAAGAATTGAGACCTCTAAAGAATTTCCTTCTGCTAAGTCCTATTTAGGAAAAAAAGATGCTAAAGAAAAGTACTTTGGACCTTTCCCGAGTTCATTCGCCGTACAAGACTCACTTAAGCTTTTGCAGAAAACATTTAAACTCAGGAACTGTACTGATTCGTTTTTTAAAAATAGGACAAGGCCATGTATGCAGCATGAAATAGGTCGTTGTTCTGCCCCTTGTGTAGGGCTTATTTCTAAGAAAGAATATATGGCAGATGTTAATTCAACTGAAATGCTCCTTTCAGGAAAGTCTGAAAAGTTGATTTCAGGTTTCTATAGGTTAATGGATGAATATTCAAAGAATAAATCATTTGAAAAAGCAGCACTCTACAGGGATAAGATATCTTCTTTAAGAGATGTGCAGAGATTGCAAAGCATATCAGGTTATTCTGAGGATAGAGACGCTATTTCAGTTTGTTTTGTTAATGGCCAAACTAAAATTGGAATAACTCATGTAAGTGAAGGCTGGATAACAGGTCATGAAAACTTTATTCAGAAAAATATTATGTTGGAAGGGTCTGTTATCGAACATTTTATTCAGACTCATTACTTAAATAGAAATAGTTGTCCTTCAAGGTTAGTCATAACTGAAAAGATCAATAATAAAAATATGATTGAAAAGGCCTTAAGCAAATTTCATAAGAAAAAGATTAAGATAATTTCTAAACTAGGAAAGAAAGATAAAGGTCTCATGCAGATGTGTGAAGATAATACAAAATTTTCATTTAATAAGATTGACTTTAATAAGCAGGCCTTACCCGTTTTAAATTTATTGAAAGAAGAGCTGCATCTTAAGAAGAGAATTAAATTTATTGAGTCTTATGATATTAGTCATCATGCTGGCTCAGCTGCGGTTGCTGGATGTGTCGTGTATTCAGAAAAAGGGAAATTAAAAGAAAAATACAGACTTTTTAATGTTTCGGAAGAGAATAGTGGAGATGATATTGCTTCAATGGTAGAAGTAATTGAAAGAAGATTTACAAATGATGACATAGACCTAAAAATACCAAACTTGATAATTCTAGATGGAGGGAAGACCCATTTAAGTTATGTAATAACTAAATTAAAAGAGTTAAAAGTACATACATCTGTTATCGCAATTTCTAAGGGTTCTAGAAGAAAAGCCGACATGGATTTAATACACACAGAGAATGGCACAACAAAAAGAGTTTCAAGTGGCTCTTCAGCTCATAAGTTTATACAAGAAATAAGAGATGAGACCCATAGGTTTGCTCTAACAACGCAAAAGAAGAAACTCAAGAAATCCTTTGTTAGCTCTTCTCTAGACTCCATACAAGGAATAGGTCCTAATAGAAAGAAGATTTTGCTTAGATATTTTGGCAGTCTAGATCAAATTAAGAGAGCAAGTTCTGTAGATTTTAGAAACGTTCCTGGTATTGGGAAGAAAACTGCAAACTTACTTTATAAAGAATTAAAATGATCTGATGACTTTTGCTTCTTATATAAGTGTATTCAGGATGGCTTTGATTGTTCCCACAATCTATTCTTTAAAACTTAATTTGGAATATCTGGCATTGATTCTATTTATAATTGCAGGACTTACTGATTATCTTGATGGCTATGTTGCTAGAAAAACAAATACCGAAACTTCCTTAGGAGCTCTTTTGGATTTGTTAGCTGATAAATTGTTAGTTTGCCTAATCTTAATTTGGTGCGCTTTCTCTTTAAATTCAATGTTAATAATTCTTCCATGTTTAATTATTGTTTCTAGAGAATTGGTTATTTCTTCAATGCGACAGTTCTTGGTAGAGAAGACAGGTGAGAACCCTATTGAAGTTACTTATATAGCTAAAAGCAAGACAACAATTCAGATTATAGCTATATGTTTTTTAATTTTAAGTCCTGAAATGGGGACGTTGTTTAATAAGTTATCCATTGCTCTTATATGGGCAGCAGCTTTAGTCTCTATTTATACTTTATATAATTACTTAATAAGTTATAGACACTATTTCTAATTTAATTTTTAGTGGTCAAAATTCTTAAGAAGAATAAAATACTTCTCAAGGCTGAGTAGCAAAGTGGTTATGCAGGGGATTGCAAATCCTCCTACGCCGGTTCGATTCCGACCTCAGCCTCCAGATCTTAAGGATGGAAAAATATAATATTGATTGTTTAATTATAGGAGGGGGTATCTCCGGACTTTCTGTCGCCAATAAGATGGCAATAAATTACGAAGATATTTTTCTTATTGAAAAGAATTTACGATTAGGAGAAGAGTCATCTAGCAGAAACTCAGAAGTTATACATGCAGGAATTTATTATCCTGAGAACTCATTAAAGGCTAAGTTTTGTGTAGAAGGAAAGATACTTTTATATGAATATCTGAAGAAAAATAAAATAACTTTTAACCGCTGTGGTAAATATATTCTATCAACTTCAGATGAAGAATCTAATAGATTGGAAGAATTATATGAAAATGCTATAAATTGTGGAGTTTCGGATCTAACTTTTGAAGAGACGGGTATCTCAGAGTACAGTTTTCTTCAATATGATAGAAGTTTATTTTCTCCTTCTACTGGAATATTTGATAGTCATACATATATGGGAACTTTAGAAGCTGAGTTTGAAGAAAAAGGAGGAACAATTCTTGTAGGTAATGAATTTAAGTCAGTTGATTTTAAAAATAACATGTTTGAGGTTTTAGTCACAGATACTAATAATAATGAAGAGTTTATAGTGGAGACTCAAAAAGTTTTTAATTGCGCTGGTTTACATGCCTCAGAAATAGCCAACTCTTTTTACAATGAGGAGAAGTTCAAACTCCAACCCCTTAAAGGTGATTATTATTCTTACCTGGGCAAAGAAAAACTTAAACACTTAATTTACCCTATGCCAAAAATAAAAAGTTTAGGAACACATGCTACCTTAGATCTAGGTCAAGGCATTAGATTTGGTCCTTCAGCTTATGAAGTAGACCACATTGATTACTCTGTATCCTCTGATCAGAAAGAAGAATTCTATTCATCAATTAAAAATTTCTGGCCAAGTATAAATAAAGACGAACTAGTTCCTGATTACTCTGGAATAAGGGCTTGTATTGAAGGACAAGAAGATTTTTTAGTTGATATAGGTTTTTTTAGTGATTGTTATTTAGTGAATGTATTGAATTATGTTTCTCCTGGTCTAACAGCTTCTTTGTCTTTAGCAGAATACATTCAGAAGAAATGCAACGATTTATAATATATAAACTATAATAATTAATTATTGCCCGGGTGGTGGAATTGGTAGACACAAGGGACTTAAAATCCCTCGAAGGCAACTTCGTGCCGGTTCGAGTCCGGCCCCGGGCACCATACGAATGAGCTTTAAGAATAAATTACTATCATCATCAAGAAAGAGTAAGCAGATTTTAGTTGCTTCTACAGATTTTCTTTCCATTTCTTTAGCTGTTTTGTTAGCTTGTAAGGCAAGTAATATTGACTTACAAGACCTCGTATTGAATGAGATGTTAAGACTTCTCTGGATACCTGCACTTACAGTTCTAATTTTTTATTTTTTTGGAATATATAGGTCTGTCTTGAGATATATAGATTTTGTAGTTATTTACCTGCTTTGTAAGGCGATAATTACAGCTTTCCTATTTAATTTAGTTATTAGGTTTATCTACATAAACTTTTTTCATAATTTCTTCGATGATTCTTTTCAAGGATTGATATCCAATTTAGGTTGGATCGTAGGCTTCTTAACTTCTATTATTTTAGTAATCGGATCGAGAATTTATGCTAATTTTATACTTTCAAATAAGAATTCAGAAAAGAGAGTAGTTATTTATGGAGCTGGATCTGCAGGTATACAATTAGCTGAAGCCTTGAAAGTTAGTCAAGAAATGCAACCTATTGCCTTTATTGATTCAGATACTTCTTTTCACGGAACTTATTTAGGAGGTATTAAAATTCTTAGTCCAAAGAAATTAGAGAAATTAATTCTTAGAGGTAAAGTAGATGAGGTTTTGATAGCTATGCCTTCAGCCTCGAAAAACGTTTTAAGAGATCTGCTAAATCAAATAGAAACTTACTCTATAAAAGTAAGGATTCTTCCTGGTTTAGCAGAACTTGCGCAAGGAAAAGTGCTAGTTTCTGAACTAAAAGAAGTACAAATATCTGACTTACTTGGTAGATATGAAGTCGAGCCCAATCAAGAACTTATCAATAAAAATATTAAAGACAAAGTTGTCTGTATAACAGGAGCTGGTGGATCAATTGGTTCAGAGATAACAAGACAGGTTTTTACAAATGATCCAAAGTCTATAGTTATCATAGATACTAGCGAGTATTTTCTTTATTCTTTAAAGGTAGAGTTAGAGTCAACAATGCCTAATAGTGTAAAAGTACATTCGATATTGGCAAATGTATGTAATCAGGCAAGGATGATTGAAATATTTAAAACATTTAAAGTTGATACTATTTACCATACGGCTGCTTATAAACATGTACCTCTAGTAGAGGAAAATCCTTTCGAAGGGGTAATCAATAATATTATTGGTACGCAGGCCTGTCTAAAGGCTGCCATTGATTCTAAAGTTGAAACATTTGTTCTTATATCTACAGATAAAGCAGTAAGACCTACAAATATAATGGGGGCGACTAAGAGATTTGCCGAAATGATTCTGCAGTCCTATTCTCATGAAAAGGATATAAATAATGTAACAAGGATGACAATGGTTAGATTTGGTAATGTTTTAGGTTCTTCTGGGTCTGCAATTCCTTTATTCCAAAAACAGATTAAAGATGGGGGGCCTGTGACAGTAACTGACCCAGAAGTAACAAGATATTTTATGTCTATTCCTGAAGCAGCGGAGTTGGTTATACAGGCTGGAGCAATGGGTGAAGGAGGTGATGTTTTCGTTTTAGACATGGGAGAGTCAGTTAGAATCTTCGACTTGGCTAAAAGATTGATTAATCTTAATGGTTTAGAGGTAAAAGATGAGAATAATCCAAATGGAGACATCGAAATAGTTTTTACGGGGCTTAGGCCAGGCGAAAAGTTATATGAAGAATTGCTGATAGGGGACAATGTAAGCAAAACAGATCATAAGCACATTCTTAAGGCGCAAGAAGAATTTATGTTAAAGGCAAAAATTGAAAGCTTCATTAATGAGTTAAAAGAAGCTGAGAAAAAAAATGACGTGCTTGCTTTAAAAGATATCTTTAAGAAAGTCATTCATGGTTATGAGTCAGAACAAGATATCGTTGATGTTATCTCTCTTCAGAATATAGAAACTCCAAAAACATAAAACATTGTTTACTTATATAGACTCTATTGAAGATTTATCTTATTTAAATAAAGAACTTCTACAAAAACCTTATTTAGGAGTTGATACTGAATTTAGGAGGACAACTAAAGATAATATGAGATTAGGCCTGCTTCAAGTGAATGATGGAGATGAAATTTATCTAATAGATGCTGTTTTAATAAATGACCCAGAAGACAATTGTGATTTCCTGCTCTCAAATGAGGTTAAAAAGATTTTTCATTCCTGCAAAGAAGATTTAGAAGCGATTTACTCATGGACAGGTAGTGTAATGAAAAATCTATTTGATACACAATTAGCTAATGCTTTTTTAGATGGACATTATTCCATTAGTTATCAAGGTCTAGTAGAAGAAAGATTGGATATAAGTTTGGATAAAAAAGAAACCAGATCTAATTGGATAAGGAGGCCATTATCCGACTCACAGTTAAGTTATGCAGCTTCAGATGTAGAGTACCTTATTCATCTTTTTATAGAACAAGAACAGGCCTTAATTCAATCTAATAAGCTGGATTGGCACAATGAAGACTTAGAGACAATGATTTCGAATACTTTTAATCCATTTACAGGCATAGAGGAAATGGGATCTAGTTTGACAAAATCTGAAGAAAAGAACTTATTAAATACATTTAATGATATTGTTCTTAATATAGCTGAGATATTAGAAATAAATCCTACTTTATTTTTTTCAAAAAAAAACCAAAAAGAATTTATAAGATCATCTCTTAACAATGGGTCTGAGGAGGCCCTGAAAGGCTTAACAAGTTGGAGAAGAGAGCTTATTAGGGAACCCCTTGATAAAATTCTCTTAAATTATTAAGAATGTTCTGGTTCTTTTATATAGTTTCTGCTTTAACTGCTACTTATTTAGTATTTATGTCTTCGAAGAAATTTAATTTGTTACCTTTCTACCTCTGTTTAGTAATTTTGTTAACTCCAGCCCAAATTGAAATTGGGTTGGAGGGCTATGCACCGGCTTTGTTTTCCCTGGTATTCAATATAATTTTAGAGCAAGACTATTCTTTAAGAGTTTTAAGACCTCTAGTGTTTACTGTTCCTTCTGCGTTATTTATTTTCTTATTAGTACTTTCTTTTAAAAGAAAATTCTTCTAATTTTAAGACTTTCTAGGTTGATTATTCCTAGAGCATTTTTTCCTTTCAAATATCCAGCAGATTCTCCAGGATTAAAGATGATAATATTATCATGTATCTCTTTCCTGTATCTATGAGTGTGGCCGTGGATTATTAACTGAACATCTGCGTGTTCTTTAATGTAACTATCTATTAATTCAGGCTCATGAAATACAGCTATTTTCTTGTCTTCAAGAGTCAATGAAAGAGGAGGATTTTGGAAGTTAAAATTGTATTCATAGCAAACTTCCTTAAGTCCTTCCTCAAATCTGTCATTATTACCAAAGACCCCTGCCATGGGGCAATTTAGATCAGAGAATAGACGTAAAGTTGCAGCTTTACTAATGTCTCCAGTATGAATGACTAAATTGACTCCTTCTTTGTTGAAAATATTAATAATACTTTCAATATTTTTGAGATTATTGTGAGTATCGCTAACGACACCAACGTCCATAGTTATTAACTAAGCTTTTTCTAATATATGAATTCCGCAAGCACTTCCTAAACCTATTACATGTGTTAGGCCGACTTTAGCACCTTCCACCTGCCTCTTACCTGCTTCTCCGCGGAGATGTGTACAAACTTCATATATATTTGCAATACCTGTTGCCCCTAGAGGATGACCTTTAGACAAGAGGCCTCCCGAAACATTTACAGGAACTCTTCCACCTAATTCCACTTCTCCTTCATCGATTAATTTTCCGGCCTCTCCATCCTTACAAAGACCTAAGTTTTCATAATGAAGCATTTCAGCGGTAGCAAAACAATCATGTAGCTCAACTAAATCTATGTCTTCTGCGCCTAGTCCAGCCATTTCATAAGCTTCTTTTGCAGCTTTCCTAGTACAAGAATTTACATCAGGCATAACCAAATCTCTTTCCTGATAAGGGTCACTTGTTAATACTGATGCTTTTACTCTAACAGATCTACCCATTCCTAATTCTTTAGCTTTCTTTTCTGAAACTAGAACAGCTGCAGCTGCACCATCTACATTTACTGAACACATGAGCTTAGTGTTGGGATAAGAAATCATTTCAGCATTCATCACCTCGTCTAAAGGAGTTTCTATTTGGTATCTTGCTTTAGGGTTCATAGTTGAATGGTGATGATTTTTAACTGAGATCTTTGCAAATTGCTCAAAAGTCGTTCCGTATTGTCTTGAATGTTCCATTCCTGCTTCTGCAAAAACTGCTGGCATTGTGCCAGAACCTAAAAGGCCCTCTTTAGGAATTCCAGATCCTCCCCCAGAACCACCTAATAAGCCTGTTCCCATTTGCTCTACTCCTACAGCAAGAACTACATCATACAAACCTGCTTTAATAGAAGTCCAAGCTTCTCTAAATGCAGTTGCTCCTGTAGCACATGCATTAGAACAATTAACTACAGGTATACCAGTTTGTCCAATTTCTTGAAGAATCCTTTGTCCGACCATTGCGTTAGCTTGACCTAAATTACCGCAATAAAAAGCTTCCATTTTATCTATGGTTAATCCTGCATCATCTAATGCAAGTAAAGCTGCTTCAGCACCTAAATCAGGAACAGTTCTGTCTGGGAATCTCCCAAATTTAATCATATCTACACCTAATACATATACATCACTCATTTTTTTCTCCTTAAGAAATTGGTTTAAAGAAGTAGCTTATATAAGAGTTACCATCGGAATCTTTCCTTCCAAGTGCATCATCGAATACAATCTCTACTGGCATATCGAATTCAATTTTTTCAGGGTCAGGATCACAATCTATAAGATTTCCTTTAACTGTGCCTCCTCCTTCTAAGTCAACAATTGCTGAAATATATGGAACATCAATGCCAGGGAAAGACCTAAAAACAATAGAATAAGAATAAAGCTTTCCTTTGTTGCTTAGTTTTATTGGTTCCATGCTTTCTCTAGAAAAACAGTTAGAACAAACATTTCTCTCCCCAAGGAATATTGATCCACAATTAGTGCATTTATGACCTTCTAAGTAAGGGTCTTCTCCTTCAGGTAGCTTTAAATAATCAACAACAGGTAAACTCATTTTCTCCCCTAATAAATTAACAAGTAGTAGTTTTATATAAATTTAACTTCTTTACAATAGATATCCATTAATGAGTTTTTTAAATTCAGCTTTAGGAGGGATGCTAGGATTTGCTATAGGCGGTCCTTTAGGTGGTATTTTAGGTGCTGTCATAGGTTCAAAGTTAGGGTCTCAAGGAAGGCAATCTTTTTCTTCAAATCAAAGAAACCAAGCTGCTTTTTTCACTGCGCTATTCGCATGCTTAGCCAAAATAGCCAAGGCTGATGGTGTTGTGAGTAGAGAAGAAGTCGATAAAGTAGATTCATTTATAAAAGATCGATTTAACTTCCCTTCTGAGCAAAGATTGTTTGCTATACAAATTTTTAATCAAGCGAAAGATGATTCCTATTCGTTTCATGATTATGCGGACCAATTAGCTTCTCTTTTGTCTCAAAACAAGAATTCTTTGATTATGTTTTATGAACTTTTATTTGAACTTGCTTTGGCAGATGGGGTTTTACACCCTTCTGAAGAGCAACTTCTTAAAGAAGTGCCTAATATCTTTAATATACGTTCTGATCTCTTTGAAGAGCTTAAGGCAAAATTTAAGAATCAAGAATCTGATGTATATTTAATTTTAGGAGTAACTAAAGAAATGTCTTTAGCTGAAATAAAGAAAGAGTATCAAAAAAAACGAAGGGAATTTCATCCAGATACATTAATTTCTAAAGGATTACCCGAAGAATTACTAGAAAAGGCAAAAGAGAAATTTATACAAATCCAGCAAGCATATGAAGAAATAGAGGAACGAAGAAAATAAAAGAAGAATTTAGATTTATTTAGTTTTTTGACATATTATTAAGTTATGGGGGTTTTAATAACAGGATCAGGTCTCTATACACCTAAAGAGAGTATTTCCAATGAAGAATTGGTTCAGAGCTACAATGCTTTTGTAGACAAGTATAATTTAGATAATGAACATTCAATAAATTCAGGTGAATTAGAACTGCTGGTTCATTCAGATGCTGATTTTATTAAGAAAGTTTCTGGTATAGAGCAAAGATTTGTTCTTGATAAAGAGGGAATCTTGGATCCAGAAAGAATGAGACCTAATCTTGAAGAGAGGCCTAACGAAGAGATTTCAATTCAAGCTGAAATATCTATAGATGCTTGTAGACAGGCTTTAGAAAATGCCGGTAGGTCAGCCAAAGATATAGATGCAGTAATTTGTGGTTGTGCGAACCTTCAAAGAGCATATCCAGCAGTATCAATAGAGATTCAAGAAGCTCTGGGCATTGAGGGTTATGCTTATGATATGAACGTCGCGTGCTCTTCATCAACTTTCGCCATACAAAATGCATGTAATGATATTCTGAGCGGAGTTGCAGAAAGAATCTTAGTTGTTAATCCAGATATATGCACTGGTCATTTAAACTTTCGAGACAGAGATGGCCATTTTATATTCGGAGATGCATGTACAGCAGTTTTATTAGAAAAAAACAATGAAAATAATAACAGTAAAGCGTTTGAGATCTTAGGAACTAAATTAAAAACTAAATTCTCAAACAACATAAGAAATAATTTTGGTTTTTTAAACAAACCTGAGAATTCAGATTCCGAAGACCCCGATAAG
>MDSX01068194.1_pt1 | contig 16136 bp, 9 predicted proteins | sample 811141 | NCBI WGS metagenome assembly MDSX01 (sample SAMN05326642, study PRJNA326480) | marine metagenome | isolation source: seawater | place: Atlantic Ocean: South East | collected 2010 | reverse complement strand
TCTCTGGCTCCTTGAGTTCTTTCTCTTGAACTCTTGGTGGGTCACTAAGCTCTTTTTTATCGTCGACTCTTAGCAACGCTTTCACCCTATGGGCTCTTCCTCCTTGACCTCTCTAACTCCCGTCTGCAGTTGATTGTTAGTCGGAATCAAGTTGGTCTATTAAATATACTCCATTTAGAATTTATGTCAACACTTTATTTAAAAAAAAATAATATTTTTTTAAATTATTTTTTGATGATAAAAAAATACTACAATATATATAAATAATATAATTAATTTAGATATGTTTTTACCAAAGAAAGATCCTCTCTCTGAATACAAATCACCGTCTAGATCATTAAAAAAAATTGCTGATATAGCATCTCAAATACCAAAACTTTTGCTCACAGGTACAGTTCAAAGCACAATTAATAAGTTAAAGCCAAATGATCTATCAGTAAATAATTTGATTAAAAGTAAAAACGAAAAAGAGATCAAGCTAGCCATGGTTCACATAAGCTTTATATCACATGCTTATATTTGGGGTTCAAATAGTCCTGCTAATATTTTACCTGAATCCTTATCGAGACCCTGGGTCCAATTATCAAATTATTTAGGTAGGCCCCCTATTCTAAGTTATGCTAGCTACTGTCTTGATAATTGGTATAGATTAAATACAAAAGAACCAATAAGCCTTGAAAATGTTGGCCTGTTAACGAACTTTCTTGGTGGTGTTGATGAAGACTGGTTTGTTACCATTCATGTTTGTATAGAAAATGCAGCATCAAAAGCTCTTAATGGTGCTCATGAACTATCAAGATTAAATAAAGATGATTCAATATCTACTTACTCAAAACATTTAAAGGATATTATTTCTTCTCTTAGAGATGTAAATTCCATATTTTCAAGAATGCCTGAGAAATGTGATCCTTATGTTTACTATCACAGAGTAAGGCCATTTATTTTTGGTACAAAAGATAATCCTGATTTAAAGAAAGGCTTAATATATCAAAATCAGTTTAATAATAAGCCACAGTTTTTTAGAGGAGAGACAGGCGCACAAAGCAGTATGATTCCTTTTTTAGATGGTGCCCTTGGTATTTATCATACCAATGATCATTTAAGACATTATCTTAATGAAATGCGAGACTATATGCCTCCTGTGCATAGAAAGCTAATAGAAGATGTAGAAACTAAGTCAAATGCTAAGCAGTATATTCATCAATCAAAAAAACTAACTAATGAATATAACAAATGCTTAGAGGAGATTAGAATTTTTCGAGCTCAGCATCTTGAATTTGCAGCTACATATATTCATAAACAATCTCAAATTAAGAATCCTTTTGGAAGAGGCGGTTCAACTATCACAGGAACAGGTGGCACACCTTTTATGAAGTATCTAAAGAAACATAGAGACGAAACTCAAAAACAAAAAATTAAATAATATATTTTTGTTTTAATTTTTACATAATCATTTATCACGCTAATATAGACTTTATTAATAACAGCAGCTAAAGATTTAAAATATAAATTTTATAGTTCATCATTTACTAAATCATAAGCAAAAAAAAGAGGGCCAAAGCCCTCTTTTTAATTAATAGATATTAATTAGAATTGAAGTGTATATTTTACAAATACTGTTCTTCCAAATACATCATATGTAGCTGGATAAGTATTTGATTGTTCCTGGTTATCACCTAAGATAGGTGTATCCACATCAAATAAGTTATCAAATCCAATTAAGAAAGATCCATTGTTACCAACAGGACGTCTATATGTCATGTCGATGTAGTCCTCTGAATCAAGTGTAGGAACAGCTAATGTGTAACCTAATGATTCATCATCATCAGATTCACCAATATGTCTCCAAGTAACTTGAACAGTACCGCCCCACATATCTGTGACAGCAGTAAGTCTGTGTGACCATTCAGGGTTTGGCTCACCACACTCAGAACCAAATTCACCAGCACACTCAACAGGAGCATAACCAGCAAATGCAACAAATGTATTTACATCAACAACTCCACCAACAAAGTTAAATCTAACATCTTTACCCATTATTGATGCATCGTATGAAGCTAAGATATCAATACCAGAAACCTCATTGGAAGCATTGTTTTGTGCTAATAATGAAACATATTCAATTGTTCCATCAGATCTTCTGTTAATCACTTGACAGAAAGGAGAACTAGCTCCGCTATTATTTCCAGTTATTCCGTAACATGTGTTTAACACATTAGAAGCCGAACCACCAAAAGCAGCGATAACATTCTCTATTTCAATATCGTAAGCATCAACAGAAACTGTTAAGCCAGGTAGAACATCTGTTAACACTACACCGTATGTTACGGTATCAGCTTCTTCTGGTTCAAGGCCTGGATTACCACCAACAAGTGATCTAACTTGCTGAGCAGCTAAATCAATAGCAGCTGTAAACACTTGATCAGCAGGAACACCTGTAGCAACACATATTGCTTTAACAGCATCAGTTTGAACAGTTCCTTTTGATGAACAAGGGTCGTTAGCTGATGGGAAACTTTCTCCAGCAGGTGCATATAATGCAGCAATACTTGGAGCTCTTACAGCAAAGTTGTAAGAAGTTCTAAATTTCACCATGTCGTTAAGCTCATAACCAGCATCCAATCTGTATGTACCCTTGCTACCAAATGAAGAATAGTCAGATTCTCTGTAAGCAACTGAACCAGCTAATTTATCTGTAACAGGTAAAGTTATTTCACCGTAAAGTTCAGAAACATCAAATCCACCACCTGATGCAGGTGAGCCATTGAAGCCAGCTATGTTACCAGTATGTAGATCCTGAGAAGGTCTGTAATCAGCATCTTCTGATCTTTTTTCCCAACCTGCTACGAATAATACATCACCACCGGGAAGATCCATTCCAGTATCTCCAGACAATGTTGCACCCATAGATTTTAGGTGGTAGTCATAAGCAGAAGCAACTTTAATTGCTACATAATCAGCCGCAGCTTGTGAAATGTTCTCTTTACCCCAAAGATTCATTGGAGCACAAGATCCACCACTAATACATACTGCGTTACCATTAGCATCAGTTGTTACAAGAAGAGCATCTAAGAAAGCTGTTCTACTAACATTACCGTCTTGAGTACCAGAACCTTGCATCCAACCATCAGAATAAAAGACATCAAAAGCCATTCCATTAGCTAGTGTGCCATCCATACCTATTGTAAATTGATGAGTGTTAATTTGATCATCAGTGATTCTTGGTCCAACTTCAAGCATACGTCTTCTTAAGAATGCAGTACCAGTATCATCGATACCATCAGCATCACTATCTACACCGTCACCAAAAGCTTCTGATAATATAGCTTGAGTTGCAGCTGGTAAGAAAGGATTTCCATCAATTGAAAATACAGAACCAGACTGGAAGATTGGAGTAGGAGCTAACTGAGAAGGAACATTACTTGATGTAAAGTAAGCACTTCCATAAACTCTTTTTGTATCACTAATTTCATAATGACCTTTAACAGAAACCTGGTTTCTTGTTTGTGGAAGTTGAGCATAGTTAAATGGTGCGTAGTTAAAAGCATCAGTAGTAGCTGGATCATTGCTATAACATCTTAATGAACCATCTTTTTCAAATGTAACACCAAAACTAGAACAATTTGCTGTAGTATCAGGTCCTACTGCACCTGAGAAAATATTTGTATTTGGACCACCAGATGAACCACCATTATATAGACCACCAGCACCGTCATCCCATTGAGAGAAGAATGTATAGTCTCTATCTGCTTGGAAAACTTCTCCACGATCAGTATGAGATACATTGAATACAACGTTACCTTTTCCATCAGCAGTATTTGCACCAAAAGTAGCGTCAGCTGAGAAAAGTGTTGCATCTGAATACTCAGTAGTCATTTCATAACCAGCATTCAATTGAACACCTTCAAAATCATCCTTAAGAATGAAGTTAACAACACCAGCAACAGCATCAGCACCGTAAACAGCTGAAGCACCACCAGTTAACACGTCAACTCTTTCAATCATCGCAGTAGGAATATTGTTTATATCAACAGTTCCTCCCTGTGTTGATGGAACCATTCTTTTTCCATTCAATAGAACTAGTGTTCTAGTAGAACCTAAACCTCTAAGATCAACAGTAGCAATACCAGACCCTGGGTTATTAGAAGTTCTATCATTACCTGGAATGATTTGTGGTAGTTGATTTAGAAGAGATTCAGCATTAACAGTACCTGTTAAAGTAAATTCTTCCGCCCCTAAAGAAGCAACAGGTGAATTTAACTCAAATTCTTGAGATGTAATTCTTGTACCCGTAGTAACAACTTCTTCAACATTATCTTCAGATTCATCTTGAGCTACTACATCAGTATTAAAAAATACAAATGTCAGTGCTAAGACTGAATATAAATAGTTTTTCTTATTTAACATACAATTCCCCTGTAGTTATGTTTTATTTAATTAAATATATATAAAACATATACGTTTTACATAATACGGACCATTGTGAACGCTTTTTTTTAAAAAGCAAAGAAATATTCTATTTTTTTTTATATTTATAATTAATTATAAATTTTTAATATGTTCGTTTTTTGTTATTTCATCAAAATAAGAATTAATTTGATTTTTCTTTTACAATACACTTTTTAAATAATTTATGTCGTAATGTTATTAAAAGATAAAAAAATATTAATCACTGGCTTAGCTAATAAGTACTCTATTGCCTCTGGAATTGCTGCTGCAATGCATAGAGAAGGTGCAGATTTAGCTTTTACCTATCAAAATGAAAGATTACTCAAAAATTTAGAGCCTCTAGCTAACGAATACGGCTCAGATATACTAATTGAGTGCGATGTCTCAAGCGATGAATCCATTGAACAGTCTTTTAAAGAATTAAAAAAACATTGGGAAGCTTTTGATGGCCTTGTTCATTCAATAGGGTTTGCCCCTGCAGATCAATTAACAGGTAATTTTGTAGATGTTACTACCAGAGAGGGTTTTCAAGTAGCTCATGATATAAGCTCCTATAGCTTCACAGCACTCGCCAAAGCATCTAAAGACATGCTTAATGATAGTTCTGCTTTGCTTACATTAACTTACTTAGGAGCAATGCAAACAATGCCAAATTACAATGTTATGGGTTTGGCTAAAGCTAGTTTAGAAGCAAATACCAGGTTTCTTGCTGCATCGCTGGGACCAAATAATATAAGAGTGAATGCTATTTCAGCTGGTCCAATTAAAACTCTCGCAGCATCAGGGGTAAAGAATTTTAGAAAAATGCTAGGACAACATTCCTCAAGAGCACCTCTTGGAAGAACAGTTACTATTGAAGAAGTCGGTAATGTTGCTGCTTTTCTATGTTCTAACTACGCAAGCGGTGTAACTGGTGAAATAACTTATGTTGATGCTGGTTTTAATACAGCTGCTATGCCACTTAATGAGATGTCGGAATAATATCTTTTGGGGCTATACAATAAATATATTCTTCCAAAATTTATAAATTGCGCTTGTGGTTCAAAACCTATTAATTATCAAAGAGATAAACTAGTTCCTTATGCAAAGGGTGTTGTTCTTGATATCGGTATAGGTTCTGGCCTGAATATTCCTTTTTATAACATATCTAACATTAATCATTTATACGGACTTGATCCATCACCTGAACTTTTAGAAATTGCTAAGAAAGTTGCAAAAACTAATAAATTAGAAATAGAGTTTTTAGAGTGTGGTGCTGAGTCTATACCATTACCAAATAACTCGATTGATACTATTGTAATTACCTATACTATGTGCACTATTCCAGATATTTCTTTATCAAGCGCTGAAATGCTTAGAGTGCTTAAACCAAATGGGAGATTATTATTTTGTGAACATGGTCTCGCACCTGATGAAAGAGTAGCAAAATGGCAAAAAATAATTAACCCTGTGTGGAATAAGATTGCTGGAGGATGTAATCTTAATAGAGATATACCTAAACTAATAAAATCTTCCGGTTTAAAAATTTTAGAAATCGAAGAAATGTACCTGCCAAGCACTCCAAAATTTGCTGGATACAATTATTGGGGAGTTGCTGAAAAATAAAATATACAGGGGGGATAATGTATAAAAAATATAATTTGTTAATCTTATTGTTAACTAGTTTTTTTTCTTTCAATGTTTACTCATCTTATATAGAAGAAAGTATTCAAGATCATAAAAATACTTTTTCTGAAGTAGCTCTTAAAATATGGGACCATGCAGAAATGGGTTACCAAGAGTTCAAAAGCTCAAATTTACTTGCAAATGAACTTGAAAAAGAAGGTTTTAGAATTACTAAGAATGTAGCAGGTATACCTACTGCATTTATAGCAGAATATGGCTTAACAGGTCCCGTAATAGGCATTCTTGGAGAATTTGATGCTCTTCCTGGATTAGCACAATCCACCTCCCCTTTTAAAGAAATTATTAATAATAATACTGGTGCAGGCCATGCTTGTGGCCATCATTTATTTGGAGCTGCGTCAGCTTGGGCAGCAGTAGTAATCAAAGAATGGCTAGATGAAAATAATATTAAGGGTATTGTAAGGTTTTATGGCACCCCCGCAGAAGAAGGAGGGTCTGGAAAAGTCTATATGGTTAGAGAAGGCCTTTTTGATGATGTGGATATAGTACTCCACTGGCACCCCGATGATGTTAATTCAGCAAATTCAAGAACATCCAATTCAAACAAATCTGCTAAATTTACATTTAATGGCATTTCATCTCATGCTGCTGGAGCGCCAGAACAAGGAAGGTCCGCATTAGATGGTGTTGAGTCAATGAATATGATGGTTAATATGTTAAGAGAGCACATTCCTCAGGAATCAAGAATACATTACGTGATTACCAAAGGCGGCCTAGCACCAAACGTAGTTCCAGATGTAGCAGAAGTATATTACTACGTAAGGCATCCTGAAATGCTTATGGTTGAAGAGTTATTTCAAAGAGTAGTAAAGACAGCAGAAGGTGCTGCTATTGGCACTGATACAAAAATGTCCTATGAAGTAATGCATGGTAATTATTCATTATTACCAAATAATGTTATTCAAAAATTAATGCATAAAAACCTATCTGCTTTTGGTGGAATTAGTTACTCAGATGAGGAGCTTGAATACGCAGAAGAAATTTATAAGACCTTTTTAAAACCATCTCTTGAAATTGGCTCGCAAGAATATGTCACTGAATTTTCTAACTCACATAGTTATGGTTCAACAGATGTTGGTGATGTTAGTTGGGTTGTTCCAACAGCAGGTTTAAGAACGGCGACATGGGTTCCTGGAACAGCAGCACATTCATGGCAAGCAGTTGCATCGGGAGGGACTTCAATTGGATTAAAGGGAACTGAACTTGCAGCCAAGACAATTGCAGCAACTGCAATTGAATTATTTTCGAATCCAATAATTATAAATGAAGCTAAAAAAGAATTAGATGAAAGAGTCGGAAAAGACTTTGAATATAAAGCTTTATTGGGTGATAGAAAGCCGCCTTTAAATTATAGAATTAATTAGATTGAAAGCTGACCGAAGCATTTGGTCTTCTTAAATCAGCATAACCATACCTAACACCATCAACTATATGAATACTTTGTGTGCTGCCCATTGTTTTATTTGATGAGGTTTTATGACCAAGCTTATTTAGACCTTCAATAGTATCAGAGCTAATCGTTTTTTCGTAATCTACACCTCTATAGGGCCAATCTTTATGCACTCTTGGTAGCATTGTCGCATCACCAATAGAAAGATTGAAATCAATAACCCCAGTAATAACTCTTAATATAGCTCCAGGTATATATGAACCCCCAGGCGATCCTGTAATTAATGTTAATTCATTATTTTTATCAAAAACCATAACAGGCGCCATCGTACTCATTGGTTTTTTACCTGGTTTAAAACGATTACCCGGACTTACCCCTCTTCCCTCAATAGCAACATTACCAGATCTATACATTAAATTATTCATCTGATTATTTAAAAGAATACCCGTTCCAGGAATAGTAACTCCAGAGCCAAAAGAAGCGCCAAGTGTGTAAGTATTCGAAACAGCATTACCATCAGAATCAATAACAGAAAAATGAGTTGTATCCCTGCTCTCATTTTTAACTGAAAGTGGTTTTATAGAAGTTGCTTTACTAGCTTTGTTAAACCAAATTGATTTTGCTAATTCAATAGTTCTTTCTTTTGAAAGCAATTGCTCTACTGGCACATTATAAAAATCAGGATCACCAACCTCAGAAGATCTATTGTTATGTCCTCTTCTCAATGCCTCAGAAAAGAGATGATAAGTTTTTATAGAGCTGCTTTTAAATTTTTGCAAATCATAAAAACTCAAAATGTTTAAGGCTGTTAAAAGAGTAATACCACCTCCTGATGGTGGGCCAGCAGTAAAAATCCTATTACCTCTGTAATTTGTAGAAATTGGCTGCCTAAAATCTGCTTGATAATTATTTAAGTCATTTACTGTTATTAATCCATTATTCTTATTCATGGCCTCAACTATCTGCATAGCAGTTTCACCTTTATAAAAACCATCTTTACCATGCTTGGATATTAATTTAAAAGTATTAGCAAGATCAGGTAGTTTTAAGATAGAGAATTCTTCAATAGGCTTGCCATCGCTAAAATATATGCGTTGTGATTCTGGATCATTAAAAAGCCTAGGGGTGCTTTCAATAGCCTTATGTAAATCATACGAAACCTGAATACCATTTTCAGCTAGAGCTATGACAGGTTCGAGGATATCTTTTAATTTTAATTTACCAAAATTTGCATGAGCATCTAGTAAACCAGCAACAGTTCCAGGAACTGCAGAGGCTTTATATCCAGTATCCACAATATCAAATTTTTTATCATCAAAGCTCTTTGGAACAACCTCATATGGTATATCTGTTGTATTAGCAATATCAAAAATATTTTCTAAATTTGAATTTAAAGGAGACCTGCTTCGGTAATCTATATAATAAATTTCATTCTTTTCTTTTATATAGACAAGCATGAAGCCGCCACCGCCCAAGTTGCCAGCTCTAGGTAAAGTAATTGCTAAAGAAAATCCAACTGCTACAGCAGCATCAACTGCATTACCACCCTTGTTTAAAATCTCAAGTCCAATATCTGATGACAAATAATTCTGACTAACTATCATCCCAGACTTTCCAACTGTTGGATGATATGGCGACTCATAATCAATGTAGCTTCTGGAATTAATTTGTAAACTAAAAATAATCGTTATGGTTAATGCAAATCTAAACATCGACATTAGAATATTTTAGGAGCTAAAAAATAAGCAAATAAGGTTACAACAACTATACCAATAATATTTAATACAAAACCTGCTCTCATCATCGTAGCAATAGTAAATTTACCTGACCCATAAACAATTGCATTTGGAGGGGTGGCAACTGGTAACATAAATGCACAACTTGCAGCTAAGCATACAGGTACGGTCAGTGAAACTGGAAGCACTCCAATACCAACAGCAACAGCGCCAAAAACTGGCAAAAATGTTGAAGTAGTAGCTACGTTAGATGTAACTTCTGTGAGAAAAATAATTAATCCTGCAACAGCTAAAATTAAAAAAATTGGAGGCACAGTGCTTAAAACGCTTAAACCCTCTCCAATCCATATTCCTAAACCACTTGAATTAATTTGGGCAGCAATTGATAAACCTCCTCCAAATAATATTAAAAGACCCCATGGTAATTTGTCTGATTGATTCCAATCGAGTAGTTCCTCTCTATTAGTGCTTGAAGGTATCATAAATAACAATATTGCAGAAATGATAGCAATACCAGCATCAGTTAAGCCTGAAAACAAATCATAATTATCAAGCAAAGTTCTTAACATCCATGCTAGAGCTGTAAGCCCAAAAATTATGGAAATTTTTACCTCATCTTTGGATAACGGTCCTTGATCTTTTAACATGTTCTTAAGATAGGTTTTAGTTTCGTCCGATGTAATAAAGCTTGTTGGAAATACGTATTTTGTTAAAACAATCCATGCTGAATAAAGCATCACAATAGCCAAAGGAACACCCAACATCATCCAATCAATCATAGAGATTTCAATGCCATAGGTTTCTTGCATGAAAGCACTAAAAACAATGTTTGGAGCTGTTCCAACAAGCGTTGACATTCCTCCAATGGTTGCAGCGTAAGCTATACCTAACATCAATGAGGTATCAAAAAACTTCATTTCTTTTTCAGTTAAGCCAGGAATCGTATTGCTTACTACAGAGCAAACAGCTAATCCAATTGGCAATAACATTAGAGTAGTTGAAGTATTCATAACAAACATACTTATTAGAGCAGCAATCGTCATAAAACCGCCAATCAGTTTTGGTCCACTTGAGCCAGCAGCAATAATCATATGAAGTGCCATTCTTTTATGAAGCCCTGATTTTTCAATGGCAAGAGCAAGCATAAACCCACCAAGAAAAAGATAAATATTTGGATTAGCATATGGCAGAGCGGCTTCTTTAAAAGAAGTAACTCCAATTAATGGAAATAATGCTAGCGGCAATAATGCAGTAACTGCAACTGGTATAGCTTCTGTAGCCCACCAAACTGCCATTAATACAACTACAGCAGCAACAGACCAACCAACTGAACTCAAACCAGCAGGCTCTGGTAAAAGAACCATAGCAATAAAAGATACTATGCCAAGCAAAAAACCTTTCTTTTGATATACGTGCATAGAAATATATTAACCTTTTAGTTAAAAAAAGGGAGCTAATGCTCCCTTTTTATTTTATTTACTTAGATTAAAAATCAACTCTGAAATCTAGATAATAGTTACGTCCAAGATCTCTGTGGAAGTCAGACATAAAACCAAGATAACCATCGGCTAATGGTGCTCTTTCATCAGCAACGTTTTTAACCATTAATTTAACCCTAGCATCTTTACCTTTCATTTCAAATTTCTTATAGACACTTAAGTTAACAGTTGTCATAGGATCTATTCTCCACATAGTTCCATCATCTAACTTGACTCCACTATCAAAAGCCTCACCAATTCTAAGTGCGGACATCTGAGCGCCCCAGTCTCCATTTCTATAATTAACTTTAAGAGTATTTTTTTGATCAGGACCAGTTGTATCTAAACCAAGTAAATCTCCATAACCTTCTAGTGCCATGAAAGCAGGCAATTCACCAGCATTAATAGCATTTGCTATTTCAGTAAATTGACCTGTAGGTGTTTGATAAAACTTATCTGTAACAGAAGATTGGAAAGTAATATTAAACTTACCAATATCAGTATCCATATCGTAGTAAATAGTTAAATCAGTGCCCTCTACTGTTCTGGTAGCAAGGTTTAAATATTCATCTCTAATAACATCTTGCTCACCAGCTGGGCAAATACCAGCATCTAAAAATACTTGATTGTGTGCATCTGTATCATCACTTGTATCCCAGTACTTGTCTCTTAAAACTGAAGATCCCTCAACAATATACTTTCCTGTTTCAGCATCTGTACTATTTACATTTGCTCTACACCAAGTTTCCATGTCTGCAATATTTTGAGCTCCACCAATACCAAGTCTAGTTCTTAGCAGCAAGTCATAAATACTTTGGTTAACTCTTCCAAATAAACCAATAGTGTTTTCTTTTTCAATTTCCCAAATATCATAAGTAATTGTTAAATTATCAAGAGGTGTTACAACAAACCCTAGAGAGGAATTAGTTGATTCTTCAGGTACTAAATTTTCTGCACCAGTAGCGTATCTAATACTGTTTGAAATGGTGTAGTCATTAATATATCCACTACCAGAAGAAACTTGAGTATTGTTATTCTCAACATAGTTTGCATATTGCATGACCGCATCAGTCCTGGTTCCTGTTCTTGCAACCTCAAGTTGATTAACTTGAATTATATTTGGAGTTCTAAATGAAGTACTCATAGAAGCTCTTAATTTAAGCCATTCATTAACCGAATAACCGAAAGCTAGTTTACCTACGGTTGTAGAATCAGAGTCACTAAAAGATTCTCTTCTAACTGCAAGCTGGGCATCAATTTTATCAGTTACAGGAATTGAGAATTCTGTAAAGAAAGATCTAACTCTCTTAACACCATAAACATCTCCAGTTGGACTTGAACCTACTACAGCAGAAGCATAAGGGAAAGTTTTTGTTTTAGAAATGTTTGATCTAAAATCACTATTTCTGATTGTTCCATCTAAACGAGGATCTCTATTATCATAATAAGTTTCTGTTCTCCATTCAGTTCCAATAAGCATACCAACTGGTCCAGCTGGCAATTGAAATACTTCAGGATTACTCATTTTGAAATCAAACATTTTTAGTGTTGATCTATCTTCCCTAGTAACATCAATTCTTACCCTTTCTGAATTGTTGTTATCCCAATCAGTACTAAATATATTCCATACTTGATCAGTTGTTCTTAGTGGGCCATTAAGCTCAGCATGAATTTTGTCATAACCAAATCTATCATGAGCTGTATCTAGCATTTCTGCTCTTGAAACAACGCCTGCTGTTTCCCAGTCCCATCCATTATCAAAAGTTCCTCTAAAACCTAATAAATATCTATAGCTGTTTTTCTCAACATCTAACGTTCTTCCTAAGTTATAGGGTCTTCCACCATCTATAGTTACTGTTTTAGTGTTCACAAAATCAGGATCAGGTAATTGACTGAACCAATAGTAATCAGCTGGGAAATAAATTACAGAAGAAGTATGCGAACCCTGCATAGTATTTTTATTACTTGAGGATTTATAGTTTCCAACTTCTATAAACATCTCATTACCATTATCAAATTCATGATTTACAAATAGGAATAAATTTGTTCTTTGTAAATCACCACGATAATCTCTTAATAGCTGGGGTGAAATATATGAGCTTCCAGCATCAGTATCGTATAAACATGTTCCAAATCCAGTATTAAGTGCTCCAGGTAAATTACATTCATCATGAATACCTACAATACCCATTTCAGCTTCATCATCTTTTGATGCAGCCCATGGTCTATTAGCCATATTAAAATCAAGCTGATACCAAGGACGAGAATAAGTATTATTTAAGCCCTTACCTTTCCAAGGGGAATCGTCAGCTAAGTATCTTTCATAATTACCATCGCACCATCTATCATCTTCACATGCGCTAATTCTCTCTCTGTCTCTATGTGAAAAGTAGACAGAAATATTTGTTGTGCCTGATGTGAATCCGTATTTGATATTTAAATCTTTATCTTGAGCATCAAAGTTGTCGTGGCCCGTAAACCTTGTAGATATTTGCAATCCTTCATAATCAGATTGAATAACATTATTTACAACACCAGCAACAGCATCAGCACCATAAATAGCAGATGCTCCATCTTTTAATACTTCTAATCGCTCTAAACCAACAGTAGGAATTAAATTTGAATTTGCAGTCATGGTTGGAACAAAGTCACCACCAATATATTCTGTCTGGTAACCAGCATTCATAACTAATCTTCTTCCGTTTAAAAGAGTAAGAGTGTTACCGACACCCATACTTCTCAAGTTATAAGCACCTACGTCTCCTCTTGATGCATTCACACCGCCTGAAGTCTGCTCTTGTTCGTTAAAGAAATTCAACCCTTGTTCAACAAGATTCTCTACAAGCTCGTCCCCATCAACAGCTCCGGTAGCTTCGATATCATCAGCTGATAGAACAGTTACTGGTAAAGATCCTGTAATTTTTGCTCCCTTAATTTGAGAACCAACAGTAACTACTTCTTCAACATCTGAAGCATTGTCACCATCTTGTGCAAAAATATAGGTTGATATAACCAATGGAAATACAAATAGAAGTTTTTTAAACATTTTTTAATCCCCTAAATAAATAGTAAAACTCTTTTTAGTATATAGCTGTAAGACTTTTGTTGTCTACCATAAATATTATTTTTATATTAAGATAAATATAACCAAAGGTTATATATAAATGTTATCGGCAAAACAAATAGAGATTTTTTATGAGGTCTACAAGCACAACTCGATGACCGCTGCTGCTACAAGTTTAGAAATTTCACAACCCTCAATTAGCAAAACTCTAAGAATTATTGAAAAAAAATTAAATTTTAAATTATTTTTAAGAAAAGGAAAAAAACTTGTTCCAACTCATGAGGCTGATGACTTATTTGAACACGCATCCGTAGTTCATAGCCAACTTAAAAGCTTTAATGCTATTGCTAATACATACAAAACAAGATCTACAGATTTTATTAATATTGGAACTACGCCCTCACTAGCTGAAGGTATAATTCCTAAAATCATTAAGAAATATAATAAGATTAAGCCTGAGGTTAGGTTTAATTTAATAAATCTTAATAGTATAGATTTGATAGAAGATAGGTATAAACCTGATATAGATCTTACTATTTGTTTTAATTCAAAAAATCAACCTAGCGCAAGATCAACCATTCTTAAAGAAGGAAGTCACAGCTTGGTATCACCATTAAACTTTAAAATTTCTGATGCAGTACATATAGAGGATATAAAACATCATCCATTTGTAGAAATAACCAATCTATTATCATTCTACGAAGAATCAAGTATTTCTAATTATATGAAAAATAACACGATTAATATCAACACTATAGTAAAAACAGACTCCTATAGCTCCGCCCTATCAATTGTTGAAGATGGAATGGCTATCGCAATTTTAGACGACAATAGTCTACTTAAAGCCAACCCTAAGAAAGTTAAAATTTCTAAAATTCTAGACAAAAATTTTAAATATAGAATAAGTGCAATCAAAAAAGATATTGTAAGATTTGAATGCAACGAATTCTTTAATTTTTTATGTGAAGATGTTTTATAAGTTGATCTAGTCTTTTAAGAACTTCTTGTTTATCAAAAAGGTATAACGTTAATCCAAGAGAGGGTGAATTAGTTGATCCTGTTAAAGCAATTCTTATAGGCTGATTCACTTTAGGCACTGAAAGCTCATGCTCTTCTCTGTATTGTAAAAGTAGATTATCTAAAGATGCTTCATCCCATGATTCCAAATTATTAATCTTATCTTTTAAATCAATTAGTAATTGATCTGATGTAATAAACTTTTCAATAGCTTTTTCATTGTAGGTATCAACATTTTTAAAATAGCATACAAGGCTTGATGCCACTCCCCTAAGAGTATTTTCAGATGTTCGCATAGATTCAATTAAAAGATCTGCTTTTTCATGCTCATAAATATCTATCCCCAACTCGATTAAAAAAGGATTTAAGCAATCTATGAATTCTTTATGATTTAGATTTGCCATATGTTGAGCATTTAAATAATCTAACTTTGAAACATCAAAAATCGCACCCGCCTTCTGAACTTCTGAAATTTCGAAATCTTCAATTAAATCTTCTAAATAAAAAACTTCTTTCTCTCCCTTTGACCAACCTAGTCTAGCTAAAGTATTTAATATTGCAGAATCAAGGTATCCATCTTGTTTATATTCTTCAAGGCTTGTAGCAGCATGCCTTTTAGAGAGTCTTTTTTTATCAGCACCTAAAACTAAAGGCAAATGAGCATATTCTAATTCTGGATAACCTAGAGCATTTTGAATATGAATTTGTCTTGGAGTGTTGCTTATATGATCCTCTCCTCTAATTACAGTAGTAACACCTTGCTCATAATCATCTACCACATTGCATAGATGATAGGTTGGAGTTCCATCACTTCTTAATATAATTAAATCATCAAGTTCAGTATTATTAAAAATAATATCTCCACGAACGTGGTCTTTAACAACAATTTCACCATCCAATGGAGTTTTAAGTCTTAAAACTGTATCACTGGATTTTTTAAGGTTTAGATTTCTACATTTGCCGTCATACTGTGGTTTCTTACCGTTAGCTTGTTGCTCAGACCTCATCTTATCTAATCTTTCAACAGAACAATTACAATAATATGCTTGACCAGAATCTATAATTTTTTGTGCTGCAGCTTGATAAATATCTCCCCTATTTGATTGGTTAATTGGTGTTTCATCTGGACAAAGTCCAATAGAGTTTAGACTATCCAATATATTTTTTTCGTACTCTTTCGTCGATCTTTCTCTATCAGTATCTTCTATTCGAACTAAAAATTTACCTGAATATTTTTTTGCATATACATAATTAAACAAAGCCGTTCTTACACCGCCAATATGCAAGGTACCAGTTGGGCTTGGAGCAAATCTAGT